>Ga0247727_10000854_pt1 | contig 73980 bp, 50 predicted proteins | sample WisWelCaveWW1625_FD_202498 | JGI IMG/M metagenome (GOLD analysis project Ga0247727, IMG submission 202498) | Biofilm microbial communities from Wishing Well Cave, Virginia, United States - WW16-25 | ecosystem: Environmental > Aquatic > Deep subsurface > Groundwater > Cave microbial mat | place...
AGATGAACGTCGCAGTAGCGACACCGGTTGCAAAGTTCACGGTAGGAGGAATATTATCATAATCAACACCCTCCGTTGCTGAGCCTGAGGTGCTCAGAGTAAGGGCAAGTGGAGCAGAGACATCGGTGCGTGTCACGGTAACAGTAGCCGTTTCACAGCCTTCCGCGAGACTTGATCCATCGGCCCAGGCATCTTTGGCAAGGCTCGCCTCCATTGTAATCGGAGGATTGCTCGCAAGGCTGTTGGCCTCGAGGAAAATTCCTGAATCGTAAGCGCCGTCCCCGGCGTCGGCAATGGCAATCTTCAGGTGATAGGTTTCACCGCATTGAACTTCGGCACTGGCTGTCAGCACAACCGTAAATCCGTCGTACTGGACATAAAAATCGCTGTCCATATATGGAGAGGTTGAACCCGTTCCATTCATATGGTAATAGGCGCAATTCTGACAAGGGCCTGTATTCGTGGAGCCGTTGTTCACGTTGTCGATCGATACGATTCCGCCACCACCCGGGATCAAAGCCATATTGTACGTACCGCCGAAGCCGGGTCCAGAAATAAAGAATGCAAAAGCGTCGTTGAATCCGCCGTCAACAAACTCCGGATATTCTTCAGAACCAAACACATACCTGAAATGTACCGAATCCGCCTGGGGGACAAAATCAAATTCGAGCACGGCAGCATTATAGGTGGCTGAACCCGCCAGCGTGGTGAGCGGGCCGTAACCCGGTTTACCGTTATCCGTTCCGGCGCTTCCAGAGTCGTTTGGCCCTTGTGGCCCTTCCGAGCCACCAAAGGTCGATGTAACGTCCTTTACTGTTCCGGTGGTAAGAAGGATTCCGGAGTTCAATCCAATATTGCAGCCAGAACCATCGAAGGATCCAATGGCATCCACGTGTCCGGTGTAAGTAACGCCCGAGACGACGACACCGCTGCCAACTAAGACGTCCTCAACGAGAGAAGTAGGTGTAATTCCAGTTGTGGTTACCAATTGCGACCATCCACACAAGCCTGAAATCAGGCAAACTGCAGAGAGAGAAAGATGTCGAATTAAACGATTCATTTTAAACTTACTATTCACTAGTCGGATCTGCCGTAGTATACCCCCACAAAGTACGTAAAAAAAACGGACTGGGTGTCTATATTTTAAATACGGATGATCAAATGGGTTAGTTGGCTGGAAAAGATCAAAAACCAAGCCAAAAGCTGATCTCACCTATTCAACGGGGAATTTTAACACTTTTTGGCAAAAATCTGCGCTACATTAGCGCAACAGGAAAGTGGCATTCAGAGACAAAATACGGACGTTTATGGAGCGGATGAGAGAGAAGCACAAGCTCACTTTCATCGACGACGTCACCTACCTTGAAAAGTGGAGTTTTAAAGTATCGGCACTGGGACTCTGGACTCTTCTCGGGCTCTATACGATTGTAATTCTTGTGCTTATGTTTCTGATCATTCGTTACACCGGTTTATCAGGTCTTTTTGGTCAGAATGTTCCGACCGATACGCAATCGCAAGTCGAGGAAACGTCACGGCAACTGGATTCGCTGTCTCAGCGCACGTCATCCACTCAGAAATACCTTGACGATTTGCAGAAAATCCTCACGGACGCGCCGTTTAACGACAGCGTGTACCGTCCAAAGGCCGATACAAGTTCTCAGTCGTATGTTCCTGATTTCTCAAAAGTCAAAGAAGACTCCATTCTGAGAAAAAAAGTGGAAAGTCAGGGTACACCAGAGGAAGCCGGGCCGATTGCCAACTACGATTTTTTCTTTCCACCGGTATCCGGTACCGTGTCGAAATCGTGGAATCCGTCAAAAAATCACTTTGGGGTTGATGTGGTCACCAGTAGTGACGAGGCGGTGAAGTCCTGTCTGGACGGTACCGTGATCATTACCGGATGGCTGGCCAGTGAAGGGAACATCATCATTGTTCAGCACAGCAACGAACTGATCTCTGTTTACAAACACTGTTCTTTTGTGATTAAGCGGGAAGGTGAACAAGTCCAGGCCGGTGATCCCTTAGGAATCGTTGGAAATTCAGGAGAAAACAGCAGCGGCCCACACCTTCATTTTGAGTTATGGAAACGTGGAAAGGTAATTAATCCTGAAGAGTTCATCAGTTTTTAGCCAATATCCCGCAGATCGAAAACTTCCGCTAATTTCGCACTGCAATGAATTTTCCTGTTGCGGATAAATTATAATATGACCCGTTAATGTGGTTCCGACTTTCGCAGTTCATTCTTAGAAATCGCATCGCTATTTTGGTGGTCATCATCGGAATTACCGGGGTGTTTGGATATTATGCGGCCACGCACATCGAGATTGATAACCGGTACGGGACGATGTTGCCAAAAGATTCCGAGCCGAAGCGCAACTACGAGCTTCTTAAAAGTTCATTCGGAGCCAGTGAATCCCTTCTCATTTTCGGCATTCAAACCGACAGTCTTTACTCGCTGAAAAAATTCCAGGCCTGGTACGATCTCGGCGAAAAAATTGCTGCTTTTGACGCCGTTGATTCTGTATTCTCGGAAAGTCACCTCTATCAACTGGAGAAGAATACAGAGAACAAAACGTTCTACTTTCAAAAAATTGTTCAGTCGCGCCCAACAACCCAGACCGAAGTTGACAGTCTGAAAAAAATCATTCGCGGCAATCCTTTTTATGACGGGTTGCTTTACAACAGGGAGACAAATGCTTCCCTGATGATGTGTTTCATCAACGAAAGTGTGATGAAAACATTGAAAAAGGCCGAAGTTGTATTCGATGTCGAGGCCGTCGCGGACGACTACGAATCGCTACTTGGCCCGGTGAGAAAAACCGGAATGCCACACATTCGCGTCGCGGTTGGTAAAAAACTCAATCACGAACTCGGATTTTTTATCTGGCTTTCGGCGGTTGTCACGAGTCTTCTTTTGTATTTCTTTTTGCGATCCGTAAAGATCGTTCTAGTCTGTCTTTCTGTCGTCGGAGTCGGCATCATCTGGTCGTTGGGAACCATTGGCTTCCTTGATTTCAAGCTATCGATCCTGATGATCCTGATCCCGCCACTGATCATCGTTATCACCATTCCCAACTGCATTTACCTGATCACAAAATACCATCAGGAGATCATTTCGCACGGAAATAAGATACTGGCACTTTCCCGGGTCATTCAGAAAATCGGCAATGCTACGTTTCTTACGAACCTGACCACTGCGCTAGGTTTTGCGACCTTTATGTTCACCAATTCTGACACCCTTTTTGAGTTTGGATTGATCGCGTCGCTGAACGTAATGCTCATCTTCTTCTTGTCGCTTGCGCTTTTGCCTATTATTCTCAGTTACTCGAAAATCCCGAAGAACCGGCATTTGAAACATCTTCAAAAACAGTGGCTGGCCATAGCGGTGGAAAAACTTGAATTCCTCAGTCTCAATCGCAGAAAATATGTTTATGCGGGTGCGCTGTTGATCGCTGGAATCGCCTTTTACGGAGTAACCCTGATTAAGACTACAGGCAATATAACGGGCGATTTACCGCAAACCGATCCGATTGTAACGGACCTCCAATTCATACAGGACAACTTCGGCGGTGCCATACCATTCGACATCCTGCTGCGGACAAAAAAGAAAAATACCTGGCACACCCGGCTTCGGGAAATCGAAAAGGCACAGGAGTATCTCGCTTCGTTCCACATCACGTCCAAATCTTTGTCTGCGGTCGACGGCATCAAGTTTGTGAGTATGGCCTACAGCGATAACAATCCTGAGAAGTACGAAATACCCTCTCTCGCACGATTGCAGAGAATGGTGCCTTATCTCGAAAATTCTAAATCGGCTTCCAGCGCCAAATCCTTCCTCGACTCCACCGAAATGATTACAAAAATTTCGTGTCAGATTCGCGACATAGGTTCTTACGAAATCCAGGCCTTTATCGACTCGATGAGCACAACAATGAACGCCATCATCAACCCGATGGAATCCTTTCTGGACAGTTCGTACAAGCAAGTGAACAAACTGAAAGGAGAGAAGAAAAGTGCGGCCATCAAACGAATTTATTCAAAGGTTCCGAACGTCCAGTACGATGTACAGAATCTGTACTCGGCCCAAGACGAAAATTTGCAGGACGAATTGATGATGGACGAGTCAAAAATTTACTCCTTCCATACCAAAGACGGCTTTAATGACTCTCTGAAGAAAGCAATTGATTTGTATCATTGGGATGTCATCTATACCGGGACCTCCGTTGTGGCGTCGAATGGAACGCAGTATCTGGTCACCAACCTAATTTCATCGCTCTGCATCGCTGTAGTCCTCATTGGGCTTGTGATGTTCCTGTTATTTCGTACCTGGCAAATGGTTTTAGTCTCGGTGGTGCCCAACTTAATCCCACTCGTTGTGACTGCCGGTACAATGGGATATTTCGGAATTCCAATCAAACCTTCCACCCTCCTTGTTTTCAGTATCGCTTTTGGTATTTCAGTGGATGACACGATCCACTTTCTGGCAAAATTCAAGCTGGAACTTAAACACCACGCCAACGACCTCAGACGGTGTACGCTGGTAGCACTGCGTGAAACAGGTGCCTCAATGATTTACACATCCATCGTTTTGTTCTGCGGATTCCTGATGTTCACCTTTTCTGAGTTTGGCGGCACCAAATCGCTTGGGATTTTAATTTCACTGACACTGTTGGTCGCAATGTTTTCCAATCTGATTGTGCTGCCAAGTTTGTTGCTTTGGCTCGCGAGAAGAGTTTCGAAAAAAGCATTTGCCGAACCGCTCGTTCAATTGTATGACGAGGAAGAAGACATCGAACTGGAAGAATTAGAAATTCAAAAAACCCTGGATAAATATCCGGACAGTGAATCCGGCGAGGTGAATCAGTCGGGCAATTCCTGAGCAGGATGGCAACAACACTGTCCTTTTATCAGGAATTTTTCAATCGCTCCCTTCAGAATTATTCGTTACCAAATCAACCTGCGGGACTGTACGATCCGGTGAGATTTACCCTCCAATCCGGTGGAAAAAGACTACGGCCGGTATTGGTTCTGATCTCGGCCGGTCTGTTTGGTTCAAAGCCCGACAAGGCTTTCCCCGCCGCCTTAGCCATTGAGCTACTTCACAATTTTACGTTGGTTCACGACGATCTGATGGATCAGTCCACATTGAGACGTGGAATGGCAACGGTTCACACAAAATGGAATCCATCTGCAGCAATTCTCTCCGGTGATTTTCTGATGATCGACGCCTTTCGTCAGTTTCATCATTATCCTGACTCGGTTCAGGCTAGTTGTCTCGAGGTGTTCTGCAAAATGGCAGTAACCATCTGTGAAGGGCAACAGGAGGACATCGACTTCGAAACATCCGAATCGGTTACCATTGCGAATTATCTCGAAATGATCCGAAAGAAAACGGCGGTTCTCCTGGGCGCCAGTCTGCGAATTGGTGCAATCATTGGTGGCAGCGACGAAAAAAAAGCCGTCGCACTGGAACGATTCGGAACCAACCTCGGCATCGCTTTTCAGTTGCAGGACGATTTGCTGGATACATTCGGTACTTCTGCCGAATTAGGCAAACGAATCGGTGGCGATATTTTAACGAACAAAAAAACGTACCTGATCCTGAAAGCGATCGAGAGCGCAAACCCTCTTCAGCGAAAATCATTGTCAAATGCGATGGCCCTGACCAATCCGGACAAAAAAATTGCACAGGTTACAAAATGCCTGAACGAACTCAACATTGCTGCGCTTACGGCAGAAAAAATGCGGGAATTTCATCAGCTTGCGATGGAAGATTTGAAGGAACTTCATTTTTCCGAGGACAGTTTGCTCCCATTGACAGAGCTATCGAATCTCCTTGTTATTCGGAAATCCTAGAACCCAACTCAAAATTAAGTTTGCGTGATTTTGAGTTGGGTTCTAGGGAATAATCTTGCAATTGATCCATTCCGAATCAAGCAACGTACCGTACTTTTTGTAGAATCCGATAGCCGGTTCATTCCAGGCCAGCACCTGCCACGAAAAGCGCTTTACCTTTCGCTTGCGGGCGATGTCCAGGACCGCTTCGAACAACAGAGACCCGATTCCAAATCGGCGATGACTGTCGATTACAAATAAATCCTCGAGATAAAGACAGGGTCCGGACCAGGTGGAGTATGTAGGATAGAAAAGTGCAAAGCCGAGGATGACTCCATCCTTTTCTGCGACCAGACACTCGAACAAAGGCGCTGCACCAAATCCATCGCGCATCAAACCTTCCCTTGTGTTGGAAACAGCTGTCGGCTGACGTTCGAATTCGGCAAGTTGCCGGATAAGGGACAACACGGCAGCCATATCCGCTTCAGTAGCCGTGCGAACAAAAGCACCTGCCATCGGGAAAATTATTGAGCGAGGTTAAATCGGAGGGATACTCCAGCAGCTGTGTTTGCTGTCGGATAAGCATTCGAGAGCTCCGGTTTGTTCACCGTTCGGTCGAAGTACAATGCGATGTTCAGGTTCTGGCTGACGTCGTAATCAATCCGTATTTTCAAACTGTACATTCGTTGACCCGAACTTGGTTGGGTCGTGTTTTCGATGATGTTTCTGGCCAGCGCGACGTTGCTACGAATCGATAAATCGAATTGCATATTCAAATCACTCTCCACCGTTTTTCCCAAAATTTTGAATGGAAGTTTCACCTTGGACAACTTATAACCTGAACCAATTACCCACTCTGTGCCGCGCATTTCCATCACTTGCAGATTCGTAACATTCAATCCAACCGTACGGTCGCGTTTGTATTCGAATTTGGTGATCAATCCATTGTCGCGTACGTTCCAGGTTGCATCCAGACCGAGGAACGGCGCGAACTGCTCGGCAATGGTCACGTTGAAAATCTGTTTTCCCGGAATGAAATTTCCTGAAGCGTCCATCTGCTGCACACCATTCTGGTCGAATGCCGCGAGGTTGGTTTGAAAATTCGAAACGCTAACGGTTGACCGATAGGCGTGGGTGATAGAGAAGTTTTTCACCCGCTTCTTCAGAAATTTCAACTTTGTCAAGCCGTCATATCGAATGTCCCAGTTAGGAAGTGGGATGGCTTTAAATACGTCAAAGAATTTTGAACCGGCTCCGTGACCCGCATACGCCGTCAGGAACGATCCAATCAACACATCCTGTTGGTTGTTGCCGAATCCTTCGTAATACCCGGTTTCCGGATTGTACGTGGTGCCGTATTCCTCACCCAACTGTTTCGATGTCTCCTGGCGATATGCGCGCATTTTCGTAAAAGCACCCGAAACGTATGCGCTGTCCATTTTTGAAAATGCCGTTTTCCACGTAATGTTTGTAAACGTGAGTGAACCCATATCCACTTTGTTCTGATACTCCCAGTAACCCGTTCCGTCAGGTGTCACCAAGGTGTCGTTGTAGCGGTAGAAACTGTTTTGATTCTTCGTAAAGTTTCTGTCGATGGTCAGGTTGATGCTCAAATCCTTAAACGGCTCTAGCTGAACGCGGCCATTGATTGTCTGCAAATGTGTGACGTTGTGTTCAAGATTCAAGCCAGAGAAAGGAACCAGCCAGCCATTGTTCGCGGCATACGGAGCAAAAGACCCGGCCGATCCCCAGGCCTTTGTCGGCCGCCCGAAAAGATCGTAATTCTGCTGCCCTGTTACAAAGGCCAAGGACGGCGCCTGAAAATTGTTCATCCCGAGCAAACTGGTTTCGTTTGCAAAACCAGGCAAACGCATACCATCCGTTTCGGCGTAGGTTATGGACACGTTTCTCGCCGTCATTATCAATCGGCCAACGGCCATCAATGCCGGATGTATTTCATCCCGCTTGTCCTTTTTATCCTTCTTATCTTTTTCGTCGCCCTCCTTGTTTTCGTCTTCAGGGTCTGCGTCCACTTTCTCTCCATCAGCCGTTTCCTTGTCCGCCGTAGGACGTCCACCTCGTCCTGTTTTTCCTCCGTTGTTCACCTTCGAAAGCCACGGAATGAGATTATAGAGGTTCAGGAGATTCGCCTGTCCGTTGATCGTAAAATTCCGTGCGTTTTGTATGGTATGTCCATACTGTGGCAACGACAGCGGAGCCCTTTGCCAATCGTAGCTCCCTCTCAGTTTCACGTTGGCAGACAGAAATTCAGTGATCGGAATCTTGTTGAACGGAACCTTGTAGATGACGTTGAAGTCGTGATTGTAATTCATTGTATAACCGCCTAGTCGGATGGTATCGCCATCGAAGGGTGTGAACGCCGACTTCACTTGTGTAATAAAATCCTGGTAATTTTCGTGCCCAAGCGAGCCCTGTGCAGCTTTGCGGTCGATTATTCCTTCGGGCTCCAACACGATAGAACTGTTGCTGGCATTGAATGTCAATTTCAATTCTTTCGTAAAATCATATTTGAAATCATACGTCCGTTTCCAGGTAAAATTCTTGAGGTAGGTCGGCTTAAAAATAAACGTCGTGTCCAGGGCATTTCTGTTTTGCCGTTCATTGTAAAGACGCTGCAAGTCATTGACGAATCCGATCGATTTTGGGCCGAGGTAAAAATTCGTCTCCGAAATCAATTTGAGCCATTTTGATTTCTTGAGGAATTTCACATTCTTGAAAGGCTCCACGAGCAGTGGCTTGCCTGTAAAATTGTAGTTGAGACCCAGGCGATACGTTTTGGTTACGTCGTGGTCAGTGTTCAGGTCGCGGCGGAAAAGCTCGTTGTATGAGTACGACCCCGTCCAGTTTTCAATGTTCCAGAATCGCATCTCTTTATTGGAAGGTCTTTCTCTGCGCACATTCGTAAAATTGTACGATTTCCGAATGGTGAGATCGCGCGACAATTCCTTGCGCTGCTGTTTCTTCTCGGCGTCATATTCGCGCAGCAAAACATCGGGCGACAAAAGATCGAATTTCGGATCGATTGCTGCAGCAGAATATCCAGCATAAAAAGGAACCTGTAAATTGAGTTTTCGACCAAAAAACTGACCCAATTCCACGTTTCCGTTCACGTCGAACGACTTGCGTGTGTCACGTTGACGCTCACTCACTTTTTTCTCAATGGAACCCCAGCCTGGTGTTGAATAATTACCTGCAAGATTCACGTTGGCAAAATCGGCCATCTGAAGCTGTGCGCCGGCTGTTGCCGCCCATCCACCGTGCTGATCAAAATCGGTGAGTCGCAATTCATTCACCCAAACCTCAACACATTTGTCCAAACCGTCTTCGGCATCCATCCAGGGGTGATCAGTGTCCTTACCGGGATTTCGCACACCAATCATAATCACTTTCATTCCCTGCAAATTTGGATTCCCTTTCACTTTGATACGCGTGATCACACCCGTTTCGTCAATCATATTTGTATCAGAATATTCTTGTGTTGGAGAAAAATCGATGACGTCGCGTTTGATTTTGAGATCGGTCAGTTCCTTAAAAATTATTTCCATTTCGTTTGCAGGCGGCCAGATTAAATCCGCATTGCCTGTGGTCGATTGGGTTCCCCACGGAGTTAGTTTAAGCGGAATTTCGTATTCGTAGTAGTTGTCCACGAAATCGGTTCCCAAACGAACAAAAACACTTAACTGATCATCTTTTAATGCCGATTCCACGGGCGCTCTTGTCTCGCCGTGAATGAACATCTTAATTTTTTTGTACGATCGAACATCGAGCGTTACGTTTTTGTAACACGCTCTTGCCTCGCCATCGCGCAGACCGCAAACTTCCATCGTCAGCGACTGCTCATTCAACTGACGCAAATTGATTGACCCGTTGTCCTGCTCGCGAACAATTCCCGGAGGAACGATGTAACCGCAAGGCTCTTTCTGTTCGTTCTCCTCAAGGTTGACGGCAGCCAGGTTGAACACCGTCGTGTTGGGATCGTCGGGAATATACTCACCGGGCTCGTTGAGATTCAGTAAATATTTTCGCCATTCGCCACGGACTAGTTCCAAGGTAGCAAAACGCAAGACTACGGGATGTTCAAAGCCGTGCATAAACATCCTCATAAATCGTATCGAGCGGAAATCTGCAATGCCGTTTACAATTTTCTCGGGACTGGTAATTGGAATTTTGAACTGGTACCATTTCTCCAGTTTTCCGTCCTCGTTGATTTCAAACTCGGTTTCGTTGATGATGAAATTTTGCCCAACTACCATATCCGAAGGGCGTAAACTAATCTTGTACTGGAAATAACTTTCGGTTTCAGACAAGTTGTTATCCTGGTTCAAATCTTCGATATCCGGTGTGGTTGTGGCTTGTGTCGGATAATCCTGAGAATTCATCGTAGCGGACATTTCGGAAGTTGGCGAATTGCCATCCGTTCCATTGTAAAATTTGTACCGTCTGATGATATCGTACTCTGCGACATCATAATCATCATCGAGGTAATAGTTGTACCGATCCGAAGATGGGTCGTCCAGAAGCGCTTCCTTCACCGTAGAGTTCAGGGAACTTGAATTAACCCAGGAAACAAAGTCTTCGAAATGAAGATTTTCGTTCGTATTGTTGAATCCATCCAGACCGACATCCTGGTATTGGCGTGATTCGGTGCTGTTATCGAACGCGTTTACGATAATTTGCTGATTCGAAACAAATGCCCAATCCGTCGTGTCATAACCATTGGCATCAAATGTAGGGCCTGTCGGAAGCCCGTTCTCAAAACTCTTTCGGCCATCCGGCAAAATGTCTTCGGCTATGTTTCCAAGATTGAAATAAAGATCCCCACCGTCCATATTCACCAGACCGGAATCCGTTGCATCGTTGTTAAATGGATTCAACATCCAGAACTGAATAAACTGCACATTGGATGTTTCAAAATTTGTAGTTGTCAGAGAACGCATCACACCAGCCCAACGGTTTTGGGGATTTGTAAAATACCCATCGACATCAATGTTAATGGATGAGGTGTCAAAATTATACTGGCCACGCTCCGCAGGATAATAGGCCATATCAAACGTTGGAATGTTGGTGAGTTGGCCCTGCGGTAATTGACGTTGCGGAAACAACTGGGTTTGCGAAACCATTCTCATCCTCGAATCTTCCTGCATCAACGGATCATCTTTGATGTGCTGTGGAATAATCGATCCAGTGGATGCGTTCGGATAAAATGCCGATGGATCGATCACGTACCAGGATAATTGCGCCCGGCCAAAACAAGCCGCCAATCCCGTTTTAATGTTGCCCTCCGGAATCAGCTCGAACTGTCCCTGAGGTACAGATGCCAGTTTCCAGGTGCCAAAGGTTTTGATGTCGATAGCGGTCTGTGAACCTTCAAAACCATCGATGTAAGAAATTCCTTCTTTTGAAATCGCCCGTTGCGTTCTTGGAATCAATCGCGCAAATTCTCCATAGGTTGTAAGTGTCGATTTTTCCTTTGTTGAAATAATCGGAAGGAAATCAATCATTTTGGTAATGAACGGAATTTCGGTTCTGTATTTAAAATCGAGGCCCAGCATTGTGTTGGACACAGGCTCGTCGCCAACCGTCACTTTTTGAGTGAGTGGTTTTTCGGAAAGATTCATCACCGTTGCACCGATGTTGAAATCCTTGCTGAATTCATAGTTAAAGTGTGCACCAACCATCGATTTTTGCTGTAATCCAAAAGTGGAGTTGTTTTCCATCTGAACCTTAATCGGCGTACCGGATTCAAGAATTCCCTGGTTGAGAATTTTTACACGACCCAGGTTATAATCCACCGAATAGTCCGCACCTTCTGTCAGTTTCACCCCTCCGGCAAGCACCGTCACACTGCCCTGTGGAATATTCATTGCGTTAAGTGATATTTCGGAACTCACGGAAGATTTGTAACGACCCTTGAGCATAAAGCGGTTCTTGCCCGGTATTTGCTGCGCCGCGGTTTTCGTCGAGTCATACAACTCCTGGAAAACTACCGCATCGATCTGGTTTGGCGCAAGTGTACTCTCGGATTCAAGTTTCTTTCGGAGTGTCCTTCCAAATGGCTCAATGGTTGTGAAATAAACACGGCCTGTTTTGGGATCGATGGTTCCTCCGTTAATGGCCTTGGCGCCTTCGATCATTATCGGAACAAAATCGAAACGGCCATCGGGCTGAAGTTGTTGGTTCAGGTTGAGCCGGTCGAGTTCCAATTGTTGCATTGTCAGTTTACCGTCTACACCACCATACGGAAGGTAATTTACGTTCACGGAAGTTTTGGGATTGTTATACCAGATATCAAAAACAAAATCCGCGGCACTCACCTGATAGGCACCGATCGAATACACGTTTTTCATCATCAAATCCCAGGTTTTATTCTGAGGATTTACTACCGTTGGTTTTAGCAACTTCAGAATAAGGGCGCTTTTGGAGCCCGTTTCAATCGGCACATCGGTTGAAAATTCACCTACTTGATATGTTCTTCCCTGATAAGTGTATTGATAGGCAACGCCCAAAACCTCATCCTGGTTCAGCGGCGACTTCAATGAAATGTATCCCAATTGTGCCCCGTACGAAAATTCCTGATCGCTCAACTTACGTGCATTTTCTACTTTTTCGTAGTGGCTGGACTGAACAAATGGACCCGGAACACCGGTAACCGTTGATAGCGCTTGAACGGCATTTGAGAATGCCCGCACTTGTGTCATTCCCGCCAGAAAGCCGTACAACTCATTTGCACTGTTGTCGGGCAATATGCCGTTAAAAAATATCGGATTTCCCTGGCAATTGTCGGGATTTGTTTCACCCAAATCCGTGAAGGCAATAATGTTTCTAGTCTCCTCGACTTTATTGACGCGGTTTGTTACCCACACTTCAATCCGGGTAATCTGCACCGACGAATTGACAATAGGCATCGTCTGCATCGCGGTGTCATAATGTTCGCGGTGATAGTAGTTGAGGAAATAGTGTTTGTTGGCTTCGTAATTATCAGCCGTAATTTCATAGTCCTGTACTTGGGCGCCACCAGCCACATCAATTTCCTGACGTTTTCCCTTTTGTTGTGATGCAAGAAGATTCATTGTGAGGCGACCAAATTTCAGGTCGGTACGGATTCCGAACAGACTCTGAGAACCTTGAATCAGGCTTGTGTTTAGCGGAAGCGATACGTTTCCGGCTTGGATTTTCTGAATGATTTCATCCTCGTATCCGGTGTATTCGATTTTTACAAGATTTTGAAAATTAAACGTCGCCTCAGTGTTCTGGGCGATGGTAAGTTTCAGTTTGTCACCAATCTGACCCACCAGGTTGAGATTGATCTGCTGTTGAAAATCAAAGTTGGCCATTCTCCGGTTTTTTACCGGAAGAATCGGGTTGTCGTAGCGCGAGATATTTACTCCCAGTGAAAGTTGTGCCGAACCCTGAGGACGGATGTCAATGCGGTCGCCGCCGAAAACATCGTCAAAAAATTTGCTTTGAATTTTTAGCGAAGGGATTGGATTATTTCCCCCTTCTTCCTCCGTAGTAGATTTAACAAGGTCCCTGAATCCTTGCTCCTGCGTCTGTCTGCGTTGATAATCCATATACTCCGAAAGGGTCATCGAAGTCGGATACCTGTAGTAAAGGCTTCCTATTTTCTGGTAAATGTCATACATACCTGTTTCAGGATTGTAGACAATTTCCGTGGTGAGATTTTCCGGATCACCCAAAGAAACCGGTGAATTTTTTTTCTGCGTAAAGTCGTAATAATCAGAAAGCGGAAACGGAAGATTTACCTTGGGTGTATCCGCATCGTACGTTGTGATCTCAGGTACAAACAGATGCGAACCTTCGGTGGCAAAAACCGATACGCTGAGGTAAACAAGAGTAAATATTCCAACGAGTTGTTTCACGTATTCAATTACAGTACTTTCAGAGCTTCTTTGATCATATCTTCCACTGGTTGATCGGGTTGCACGATCCGGCTCAATGCCTTTTCTGCACGCTTCCGATCAAATCCAAGCGATAGCAAAGCAGTTAACGCATCATTTTGGCTGGTATTGTTCTGACGAAACACATTTTCCAGAGTCAAATCAGATTTAATGACCTTATCCTTGAGGTCGATGATGACTCTTTGCGCCGTTTTTGCACCAATTCCCTTGATCTGTTGAATTGCAGCTACGTTTCCGTTAGCGATCGCCGAGGCGATTTCCTCCGGCATCATCGACGACAACATCAGCATCGCCGTTGCGGCTCCAATACCTGAAACGGAGATGAGATGGTTGAACATTTCACGTTCGTGAAGTGAATAAAATCCAAACAAGGTGTGGGCATCTTCCCTCACCTGAAGCTGTGTGAAAATTTTCAAAGGCCCTTCGGCAGGAATCCTGCTGTACGTATTCAGACTGATTTTCACAAGATATCCCACTCCGCCGCAATCAACAACGATATACGTGGGTGTTTTTTCCGCCAGGATTCCGTTGAGATAGGAGATCATCTTTTATTTTGTTTGGGCGTCGAGCACCGCAACGCGGATCATATTGAGTATTTCCCGGACCGAGCTACCCAATTGCAGCACGTGAATTGACTTTTTCACACCGAGGAGGATAGGCCCGATGGCCTCTACCTCATCGCCCATCGTCTGAATTAACTTGTAGGCAATGTTCCCGGATGAAAGATTGGGAAAAATAAGCGTGTTCACGTGTTTATTCGCCAACGTGGAGAAGTCAAATTTTGCGAGTAACAGTTCCGGATTCATCGCAAAATTGGCCTGAATTTCACCATCGACGATCAGATGTGGATAACGCTTTTTCACCAACCTCGTGGCCTCCCTCATTTTAATCGCGTCCTTTCCACTGGAAGATCCAAAATTCGAATACGACAACAAGGCAATTCTGGGTTGGATATTCAAGCGTTGTACTTTTTCAGCTACGAGATTCGTAATTCCTGCAATGTCTTCGGCAGTTGGATCAAAATTTACGGTGGTGTCTGCAAAGAAAAACGGACCCTTTTTTGTGATGAGAATGTACATTCCGGCTACTTTGTCAACCCCCTCCTGAATCCCCACCACCTGCAATGCTGGTTTTATCACATCGGCATATTTGCGTGTGATTCCGGAAATCAAGGCATCCGCCTCTCCAATTTCGACCATCATCGCACCGAAATAGTTGCGCTCGCGCATCACTTTTGTGGCCTCAAAATGAGTAAACCCGTGCCGTTGACGCTTTTCATAAAAAATCCGTCCATAGATTTCGCGTTTCCGGTTCATTGACTCCTCCTTCGGGTCGACGATCTCGACGTTGTCAGCAAATTCCAGCCCATTTTCGGCGATCATCGAAATAATTTTCTCCTTTCTACCGAGAAGGATTGGAATGGCGTAGCCCTCCGCGGCAGCTGTTTCTGCCGCCTTCAGAATTCTGAAATTGTCGGCTTCCGCAAAAACCACTCGTTTCGGGTGTTTGATTATTTTTTCTGTGAGTTCCCGGACAAGTTTGTTATCAAGGCCCAGCCTGCGCCTCAAATCATTTTCATATTCCACCCAATTCGTGATGCTGTGTTTTGCAACACCGGAATCCATCGCGGCTTTTGCAACTGCAGGAGCCACAGCTGTGATGAGTCGGGGATCAAGTGGTTTAGGAATAATTTGTTCCCGGCCGAATGTGATATTCTTTTCGCCATACGCGGCAAGAACATCGTCCGGTACAACTTCTTTGGCCAGTTTAGCGATGGCGTAAACGGCGGCCAATTTCATCTCTTCGTTGATCGTAGTGGCCCTGACATCTAAAGCGCCACGAAAGATGTATGGAAATCCCAAAACGTTATTGACCTGATTGGGTGTGTCAGACCTTCCCGTAGCCATAATGATGTCGGTCCGTACCGACGTGGCCTCCTCGTACGAAATTTCCGGCGTCGGATTGGCAAGGGCAAAAACGATCGGCTTTGAAGGCATCGATTTGATCATCTCTTTTGTCACCAGACCGCCTTTTGACAAACCAAGAAGCACATCAGCCGTTTCCATCGCCTTCGTAAGCGGGATATCCTTTGCGTGCACAGCAAACGTTTCCTTGTAGCGATCGATGTCGTCGCGACTTTTGCACAACAATCCCCGGCTGTCATACATAAAACAGTTCTCAACTTTTGCCCCAAGTGAAAGATAGAGTCGCGCGCAGGAATAGGCCGCTGCACCTGCACCCACAATGACAATTTTCACTTTCTCAATTTTCTTGTTCTGGAGTTCGAGTGCATTGAGTAATGCCGCAGACGAAATTATCGCGGTGCCGTGCTGGTCGTCGTGCATCACTGGAATATCCAGCTCCGCTTTCAAACGTTCCTCAATCGTAAATGCCTCAGGTGCTTTAATGTCCTCGAGATTGATTCCGCCAAAAGTTGGTGAAATGGCTTTAACCGTTTCGATGAATTTCTCTGGGTCGGTCGCATCGATTTCAATGTCAAAAACGTCGATATCGGCAAAAATCTTAAAAAGCAGACCTTTGCCTTCCATCACAGGTTTCGACGCCTCGGGGCCAATATTTCCTAAACCCAATACGGCTGTTCCGTTAGTGATAACCGCCACGAGATTGCCTTTTGCCGTGTATTTATAAACATCGGCTTTGTTCGCGGCGATTTCCATACACGGGTCGGCGACGCCGGGTGAATAGGCAAGTGATAGATCGCGCTGCGAACGGTAAGGCTTCGTAGGCACTACCTCTATCTTGCCTGGACGGCCCTTGGAATGATAGTCAAGTGCGTCCTGTTTTCTGATTTTGCTCATTCTGCCATTCCCATTTTTTTTGGGACATTAAAGATAAAAAATATCGCCTATCGGGACGAACAAATTATTTTACTACCTTCAAACCCGCCATAATTGTTCAGTGCGTAAAAAACTAAAGCGAGTCGTTGTCCTCACAGGTGCAGGGATAAGTGCCGAAAGCGGATTGGGAACATTCCGTGACAAAGGTGGTCTTTGGGATACCTATGACATCAATGAAGTAGCAACCCCTGAGGCCTGGGCCAAAAACCCAACACGTGTTCTTGAGTTTTATAATCTGCGCAGAGACTTGGTAATCAAAGCCAAGCCAAATCAGGCACACATTGCATTGTCAGAGCTTCAAAAGCATTTTGATGTGCATATCATCACCCAGAATATCGACGATCTTCACGAACGGGCCGGATCAAAAAACATCCTTCATCTTCACGGAGAAATTCTCTACGCTCAGAGTGTCAAGTGCGACAAACCGCTTTTCGAAATCAAGGACGGTGCGTTGAAATTAGGCGATTGTGCACCAGATGGTTCTCAACTGAGGCCAAACGTGGTTTGGTTTGGTGAACCCGTGCCAAAAATGCCCGAAGCCGAGGATCTCGTGCGCACGGCAGATTATTTTGCGGTTGTCGGCACCTCGCTAAATGTTTATCCCGCAGCAAATCTGATTTATCTCTGTCCTCCGGAAATCAAAAAATTCGTAGTCGATCTCAATCACGTTCCAGCAAGTAAGAATATAAAGGTGATGGACTTCCGAGGCAAGGCCTCCGAGAAGGTACCGCTGATGATCGAACACCTCAAGAATCTTCAAGATTTGTCCCAATAAAAAAAGTCCGGCTACCCGGACTTTAATTTTTTTAGCTCAAAAAGTACAGCCGCTGAGACTTCCTAGCGGACGATGAGTTTCCTCGTTTCTATCACAACTTGTTCGAAGAGGACGGAATAGAAATAAACTCCCGGACTAAGTCTGGCGATATCTACCTTATTGACACCGTCGGTGAGATTTGTGGTGAGCACCTTCTCGCCGGCCAATCCATAAACGACCATCTGGTACTCTTCACTTGCTGTTCCATTAATTAGTACATTCAAAGATCCTTTTGCGGGATTCGGATAAACCGAAACGTTCATCTTCGGAATTTCATTGATGGAAACCGTTGAAACGAATTCAACATCAACGGAATCGAGCAGGGTCTCTGGACCATCCTCTACGATATAGTATCTGTAAACGGACGTTCCAGGATTCGCATTGGCGAGATAATAAACCGACAACAAACCTGTATCACCGGGCGCCCAGGTGAACATATCCGGAGTAGTCCAGGGATCACTTGGTCCAACAGTGGAGGCGGAATAACAAACTCCGGAGAGCAAGTCCAATCCCCAGCAGAGGTAATCTGAAGTTCCGGTTGTTTCAGAAATTTTTACTCGTGTACATTTAAGATCAAGAGATCCAACAGAGGCATTGTAAATGTCAAACTGTTCGTGGATTGTTTCACCACCAGCCACCGTGACGACAGTGCCCGACACATCTACCGTTTGGCCGTCGATGAAGATCTCGATTGACTGCGCGGCAGCCGTTAAGCCAAAACCCAAACCAAAAAGTGTAGCAAGTGTTTTCATTGTGATTTCCATTTAGTAAGTTCTTCTACGAACAAATATAGTACAAAGATGCGACCAAAACCGTGTTAGAACTGCAAAGTTGGGTTATATAAATAACAATCTGTTAAATTTAGGAATGCAAGAATTATTGGAATTTGGCGCGTCGCTTCAGGCAACTCTTTGGGCACATTATCTATCTTTATGGTGTTGAAACTAATTTCAGCAATAATTAAAAACTACTTGAATTATGAAAAAAGGAGTACTATTTAGCGCAGTGGCACTTTTAGCGGCCTCTGCCTTTGGACAAACTACCAAGTACGTGGTTATCGAAGAGAAAACCGGTACTTGGTGCGGATTTTGTCCTCGTGGCACCGTGTATATGGCTGCTGAGGAATCAAATTCTGCATTTATCGGAATTGCTATTCACAATAGCGATCCTATGGCTAACTCAGCCTATGACACAGCTTCGGACGACTTGCCAGGATTTGGTGGGTATCCACATTGCGCGGGTGACCGTGTAATTGGTGACGATCCGTCTAACATTCCTTCCGTTATGTCAACTCGTGAAGCAGTTACCCCTGCTGGATCGGTTGCAGTTGGTGCAAACTATGATCCGACTGACGACAAAATTTACATCACTGTCGGTGTAACAATGGATTCAGACGAAACAGGTGACTGGAGACTTGCTGCTGTTGTTGTAGAAAACAACATCACTGGAACTTCTGGTGGATACGCTCAGTCTAACTATTACTCAGGTGGTTCATACGGTCCTCTTAATGGAGCCGGTCACGACTGGGTAGCTGAAGCAAATCCAGTTCCTGCTGCAAGTATGGAATACGATCACGTAGGTCGCGAAATGGCAAACGGTGCATACAGCGGAGATGCTGGATCACTTCCTGCTACGTTGACTACTGGTTCAGCTTATTACTATGACTATGAAGTTGACAAACAATCCACTTGGGATGAAACTGAACTTCACGTAGTAGGTATGTTGATCGAGCCAGATGGCAGCATCAACAACGCGTTCGAAGTAGCAGTAACTATTTCGGCGAACGGCATCGAAGAAGAAACTTCTTCTTTCGGTATGTTCGTTCATCCAAACCCAACCAGCGATGTTGCAAACATTAAAATTGCAACTGACGAGGCTGCTGATGTAACCGTTGAAGTGTACAATTTGATGGGTGCTGTGGTTTACACTGAGTCTTCTCAGAACCTCGCTCCAGGTAAATACTACTACAATGTTGATGTAAACAACTTTGCTGCTGGTATTTATACAGTAAAAACTACCGTAAACAACGTAGTTAAAACTGCAAAATTGTCTGTGAATTAATCATCACAAACCAATTTAAAAGGGGTGGCCGTCAGGTCACCCCTTTTTTTTGTCCTCGATACCGGAGATCAACTACCGACTGCCATTTCAAGAATGAAAGATCATATTGCCCGTCGCGTGATTGACGAGCAGGATTTTTGGTTATTTTTGAACAGGATTGATTGGTCTGATATTTGTAAAATGACGATTAAAAAATTGCACTATGAAAACAACAGCAACAATTTTAACAGCACTTCTCGCTTTTACCACATTGTCCTTTATACCGGATGAAGGTGGCGTAGTAGGCAAAAAAATGCCTTCCGTTCTTATCAAGGATATGGCCGGAAACGACATCAATACCGGAGAGATTTCAAACGACGGAAATCCAATTGTCATTTCGTTTTGGGCCACTTGGTGCAAACCTTGCCGTCTTGAATTGAATACAATTGCAGAAGAATACGATGCGCTGAAGGAAGAAACCGGAGTTAAACTGATTGCCGTTTCGCAGGACGACGAACGGACAAAAAGTCTTGTTGAGCCTACCGTTAATGCTGAAGGCTGGCCTTACGACATCTGGCTGGACCCGAACAAAGATCTTGTCAGGGCAATGGGCGCGAACTACCCTCCGCAGACCTTTATCATTGATGGTGAAGGCAATATTGTATACAGCCACGTGGGATATGTTCCTGGGGATGAGGAAGGTCTTTATGAAGAAATCCGCAAGTACAGCAAGAAATAGCTTTTACTGAAATCAACGAACCCCAAAATCGATGATAAAATACCTGGTTAGCCTCGCTTGCCTGTTGCCGTTTGTTTCCAATAGCCAGGATCTATTAAACCTGTCCAACGTCACGGGGAATATGGAGACCAATCTCCAATATCTCAACAGCGATACGCTTATAGGAGCGGCAGCACCGGAGCAGAAGGCGGTGATGAACACGTATATGAACGTGAATTATTCGCTTGGGAAATTCCGCACCGGTGTCCGATTTGAAAGCTACCTTCCCGCCGTAGCGGGTTATCCAGCATTTTACGACGGGACGGGAATCGGCTACCGATATGCCCAGTATGCCGGTGATCGCTTGTCTGTAACCGCCGGGAACTTCTACGAACAATTCGGAAGCGGCCTTAACTTCCGGTCATACGAGGAAAGAGCCCTTGGTCTTGACAATGTAATGGATGGCGTTAACATTAAATTTCTTCCTATCAAAGGAATTCAGCTCAAAGGTGTCTTTGGCAAACAGCGTTACCGTTTTGACGATGGTAAAGTGGAATTGTCTAGCGGAGTGGTCCGTGGGGTAGATGGCGAGCTAAATCTGAATGATCTCATTAAAAAGTTTTCCGCCAGCAAGTTCAAAGTGAGCATCGGTGCAAGTTTTATCAGTAAATATCAGAAGGCCAACAACGACACCATTGAAATTCCACTAAACATCGGATCCTACGGTCTTAGAGCCAATCTGAAATACAGCAAATTTTATCTTAACGTCGAATATGTCAAAAAGGAAAATGATCCAAGTACGCAAAACGGATATATTTATAACACCGGCCACGCGGCGCTAATCAACGCAGGCTACTCCACCAAAGGCTTCGGTATTTTGTTATCCGCCCGATCCATCGACAATATGAGTTTTCGCTCCGACAGATCGGTGGTAGGAAATCAATTGATGATCAATTATCTTCCAGCCTTGAGCAAGCAGCACACGTATAACCTCGCTGGAACACTTTACCCCTATGCAGCGGTTCCCAATGGTGAAGTTGCCTATCAGGTTGAAGTACTCTACAAGATTCCTAAAGATTCTAAACTCGGTGGTCATTATGGCACCGATATTCAGTTGAATTCGGCCATCGCGCTGAATCCAATGCGGCATTATAGCGACGTTGATTTTGCGAAAACGAGGATTTACTACAAGGGAAATCTGTTCGACAGTTCGGACAGTCTTTATTTTTATGACTTCAATCTCCACATTTACCGGAAGCTTTCGAAAAAATTCAAGGCAAGTTTGCATTACTTCCACTTCGTCTTTAACAACGACGTAAACATTGTCACCAAAAACGCACACGGAAACATAACTGCCGACATCGGTGTAGCCGAATTTCAATATACTGCCAAAAAGCATTCCATTCGCTTAGAGCTGCAGGGGCTTTTCACGCAAACGGATAAAGGAAACTGGGCAACGGCATTGCTGGAGTATACTTTCTCGCCTCATTGGTTTGTCGCAGTAATGGATCAGTACAATTATGGAAATCCTGACCCAGTTCACAGGCTCCATTATTTGCTTGGTTCCTTTGGATATTCTTTCGACAATACCCGATTTATGTTTTCGTATGGTAAACAAAGGGCCGGTATTGTATGTATTGGTGGTGTATGTCGACCAGTTCCGGCTACCAACGGACTAACCTTTACGTTCACCACTGCGTTTTAACTTTAAATAGACTGCTTATGAAGACGAGATACCTGTTGATGTTGGCCCCAGTACTTGCGATTTTCGCGCTTCAATCCTGCGATCGAGTGGCCCATCCGTACTACATTAAAACAGATATGGACACTTCCCTTTATGGCGGACCGGGAAGTTTTATCGATTACGTTTATCCGACGTTTACACCGAATACCAATACGTTGCGCAATGTTATGATCGAGGACTACACCGGCCACAAATGTTCCTTTTGCCCGGGAGCAGCGGCCGAAGCCAAGAGCATAGCAGACGCTAATCCTGGACGCGTTTTTGTTGCAACAATTCACGGCGGCGCTTCACCCGATGGTCTTTCTGATTTTCAAAAAACGAATGCTTCCGGAAGTTATACCCGCGATTTCACTACCCCGGAAGGCCTCGAGATGGCTGGAACTTTTTATGGTTTGGCAGTTGGACTTGACTCGAATCCAAAAGGGACGATAAATCGAATCAATTCGGGCGGACCTTTCTTTTTGAGCGCATCGGTTTGGGGCGATTCGACCACCACGGCCCTTACTTACGCACCTGACGTCAACCTTCAGGCACAATCGAATTACTTCCCGTCAACCAATGGTTTGTTTCTGCACGTCGAAACGGAATTTCTAAACGATATGTCCGGTGAATTCAACGTGGTGGGTTATGTCCTCCAAAAAGAAATCATCGACTGGCAGAATGTTTTTGGCGTAGATGAAGAGTTTTACGAACACCACAATGTACACATTGGAAACCTCTTCGCGGAAACCTGGGGTCGCAGTGTAGGTACAGGGACCATCACGGCCGGCACGAAAGTATACACGGATTATTCGTACGAAATTCCGTCGGGACTTACGACTGATGAAATTGTATTCCTGATTTTTGTGTATGACAAAACCACTTACGAAGTTCTTCAGGTCATTGAGCACGAAATCTGATTTCCGGTTTTCGTCCGCGAAACCGCTGTGCCGAAATGTAAATTTCATTTCCGCTTTCCCGCTGGTCGTTCTTTCCTGCCAGAGTCTTGGTCAGATGTTTTCCATTCAGTCTTCTCTCGTTATCGCCGACGGTTTTGGTTTCAATCATCCTCAGATCGAATTGATGGCCGATGGCCAGCCTGGTGTTCTTTGGACCAGTGCCTCTGATAACAACGTGTATTTTTCAAAATACGACGGCCTGGGTTCTTTCAGTTCTCCCGTCCAGCTCAATCCTGCCGGCGTCGACGCGCAAACATACAGTTGGTCCGGTCCAGATCTTGCCGTAGAGGGAAATAATGTTTATGTCGCATTCAAACAAGACGGATACAGCACTGGACATATTTACCTCGTGAAATCCATCGACGGAGGTCTTTCCTTTGGCGACACGGTGAGGATCGACAACCTTGCCACAGGTTTTGGACAATATCCCGATATCGCGGTATTGAACGACACCCTGTACGTCACGTTTATGGCGCACGACGCAACGGGTATGAATCCTCAATACGTTGTCAGCCGATCAACCGACGGTGGACTGAGTTTCGAAACAGAGGTACTGGCAGGCGAATTGCTGGGAAACGAAGCCTGCGATTGTTGTCCACCGGAAATTATTGCAACGGCCAGTGAGGTGGTCATTTTTTTTCGCGACAACAACTCAGACATTCGCGACATCAAAGCCATCATCTCAGAGGACAGAGCGGTAACATTTACCACTTCGTTTTCGCCAGATGATCATTCGTGGAACATTACGTCCTGCCCCAGTACAGGGCCCGATGCCAGGATCCGGGAGAACAACAATTGCATCACCGTGTACCGTTCCGAGTTCGACGACTCGGCAAAAATTTATGTGAATGAATACAATCTGACAACCGCTACAGATGCTGGAACCGCTGAAATCAGAAGCGCTACCGGAAGCCATCTCTCGGTCAATTATCCACAACTTTATACCGAAGATGAATCTGCCGTTGTTGTCTGGGAAGAGACCGATCAGAATACGGACGTGTTCATCAACGCATCCGGAACGGGTCCCTTGGGTTTTGAACCCGCCAATTCGTTTAACATCACCGACAGCAGCGGCAATCAGGTAAAACCCGATGTCGCCTTGAAAGATGGCGTCATCCACGTCGTTTATGCCAGCAACGCCACCCTGAATCTCCGGTATGTTCAGCTAATTTCACCGCTCGTTTCAGTTGCCTGCAACACAAATAAGATCGCAAACGTGTTGGTTTATCCGAATCCTGCCGGTGGGTGGATAAGTCTTCTGTCGGAAACCGTTCTGCACGATGAATCGAAATGGTCCATTTCTGATATCACCGGGAGAATTCTCGCGTCTGATAACTGGAACGGACAGAAAATTGACATTTCAAACCTCGAGTCCGGCGACTACCTGTTAACGTTCGAGTCGGCGGATCGTGCGAACTATGTAAAATTTACAGTCCGTCGTTGAGGCGGATTATTCGACAATCAAACGGGAAACCGATGCCCCGTTGTCTCCGATGATTCGGATTGAATAAACACCAGCGGCAAGCGAAGAAATAGTAAGTTGCGCTGTGCCTGCATCTATTACATCTACCAAATCTTTTGCGTTAAGGACAATCCCCTTGCTGTCGAAAATCGTTATAATCGCAGTGTTCAGGTCGACCGTTGATTCGATGAAAGCAAGGTCCTCGGCAGGATTGGGATACACCGAGGTGGACTCGTTCGATTGGACATCCTCAGCCAAAGTCAGCATAGGTGAATCGATTCGACGAACTTTATTATTTGTCTCGTTGGTATAAAAAATCCGCCCATCGGGACCGATTTCAAGGCCTGTGATTCCCGGATCGGCGGTCACAATCCGGAACCATTCACTGAAAGGAGTTGTTCCAGATGTAAGGTAAACCACGATGTCACCTGTCTCGTGATCGGAAACGAGTAGTTTGTCGCCTGTAACAATGATTCCTGATGGATTCAGGGTAGTATCTTCGACAACCACTTCCCAGTCAAAATCTTCGTAGTAAACATATTCCGCCAAGGGTTCAAAGGGGCCAAAGAACGGTGTATCGCCTGCAGTTCCGGTTGAGACATCGAGCCGGATGATTCGGTGATTTCCATAATCGGCTACATAAAGCCAATTCGAGGAGTAATCGAACGCAAGATGGCTCACCGCAACGTCGTCGGTATCTCGCTGTAGACCGAGCCCGCCATAGCGGTGAACAATTCCATCCGAGGAACCAAATCCACCCGGACCGTGATCCGCAGCAAAGTCGTAGGATACAATCTCGCCCAAATATCCGTCATTAACCCAGAAGATATTGTCTGACTGCCAGGCGATGCCTTGACCGTGCGGACTCTGATGCAGGTCGTCCAGATGGCTGCCGTCTCCCAAGCCGGGTTCACCAAAAATGGTCAGGTCGCCAGCCCACAGTGTAGGGCCAGTGAACGGATCACCGCCGTCGTCGTACGCATCCCAGGCACCAGACGAAGTCGCAAAATTTCCGTCGCCATTGAACGCGATACCCGTTGCGCGCAGCATAAAAATTTCCTTGAAATCATCGCTTTTGTTTTGAGAAGTTTGGGTGACTTCACCGGTTTCTGAAAAAACCACAACGTGGCCACCGGCAGTGGACGTTCCACGGCATAAAACCCACAATTCGTTATTGTCGAGATCCGTGTGAAACTCAAGATCCGATGGATCAATGACCGAATTTCCGGAATTTCCGATGATGGTAAAGGTCAGGTCGGTTAATCCAAGATACTGAAGAATGATATCTGGTCGGGAACTTTGTGCAAAGGTACCCGATCCGACCACCGCAAAAAACGCAAATAAAGGAGTAGCAATTTTCATATTCAAAGAGTGATTTTACAGAGTAATCCGTATTGTCCGGATTGTTACAAAGATAGGGATTTTTTCACTCTGTCAAGCGGTTCAAGTGCCGGCCTGTCTGAGCACAAGGAAAACAAATTCACACAATCCTTCCGATGCGTTTATTCCTGAGAAAAATCGAACGATTCTGTGCGCATATCAATTCGAATGCCACAAAAAATTAATGTAGCATTTAAACGATTTAACTGGCCTTAGTGAACAACTTTATCGTTTTTCTTCTAAGCTTGATCGGTTAATTTCATACATTGGTAGGTGAAACAACAAACCAGAACACTATGTTGGAACTTTGCAAGGAGATTCTTACTAAAGTGAGCTTTGATAAGAGCTTATTCACCAAAGAACTTAAGAAGGCCCTTCGTTGGATAAAAGCGGACGAAATAACCGCTTTCCGCGAATGGTGCCTGATTATGTTTGGTAAGACTTACCCCGATGTATTACAGCTGGCCTTTGCCAGACCGTAATCTTTATTCAAACTTTTACTGAAAGGAGGCCCTCAAGCCTCCTTTTTTGTTGCCGTCAGAATATTTCTCATCAAACCCGAATAACCGGGGCGCTTCACGGCCGAATTTTTAAAGAGCCCTTCGTATGCCTGCTCCGTGAGCTCCTTCAGTTCAATGCTGCTGAGTTCCGCCGGTGGATCGAATTCGCCCAGTTCTGTCGGTGTTGAAAATCTGTTCCAGGGGCAAACATCCTGACAAATATCGCAACCGAATACCCAGCCATCCATTTTGTTGCCCAGCGATTGAGGTATGATCTGATCTTTTAATTCGATCGTGAGATACGAAATGCACTTGCTGCCGTCGACGAGTTGAGGTTTTATGATTGCCTGTGTCGGACAGGCATCGATGCATTTGGTGCAGCTGCCACAATGGTCGGTTGCCGGCGCGTCGTATTCCAGATCCAAATCACAGATTATCTCACCGATAAAGAAGAATGAGCCCGTTTTCACCGAAATCAAGTTCCCGTTTTTTCCGATCCATCCCAGACCGGAACGCTCTGCCCAGGCCTTGTCCAGTACCGGTGCAGAGTCGACGAAACAGCGCGCATTGACATTTCCAGCAACGGAGCGAATATATTCGAGCAAATGATTCAACCGGGCCTTGATGACACTGTGGTAATCCTGACCGTAGGCATACTTTGAAATTTTTAGCGCTTTGTGTTGGAACAGGTCCCTCTTGGGGTAATAATTGAGCAGCACGGAAACGACAGACTTTGCATCATCCACCAGCAAAGCCGGATTGACGCGTTTGTCGAAATTCCGTTCCATCCAGGACATTGTTCCCTGATAGCCCTGACGAAGCCAGTTTTCCAGGTGTCTCGCCTCTGTGTTCAGAAACTCCGCTTTCGAAATTCCGCAGGAAATGAAGCCCAATTCGGCCGATTTCGATTTGATGGCCCGGGAAATTTCTGCTTTATTCATTGAACAAACCGCGCTGATAGAGCCCGAGATCCTTCCCCAGATGCCGGTAAGCCCTCTCTGTGGCTTTACGGCCACGTGATGTCCGCATCAAAAATCCCTCTTTGATCAGAAACGGCTCATAGACTTCCTCAATCGTGCCGGCATTTTCGCCAACAGCCGTCGCAATGGTTGTGAGGCCTACAGGCCCACCGTTAAACTTATCTATAATCGTCAACAGGATTTTATTGTCCATATCATCCAAACCGTTTAGATCGACGTTGAGAGCTTCGAGCGCAGTGGTGGTAATTTTCATATCGATCTGACCGTCGCCCTTAATCTGCGCAAAATCACGAACCCTTCTCAACAATGCGTTTGCGATGCGGGGCGTTCCCCTGCTCCTTCGCGCAATCTCATCGGCGGCATTGGATTTTATGCCAATGTTGAGGATCTCCGCAGCCCGCGTGACAATTCCGGAGAGAACCGCACTGTCGTAATATTCCAACCGGCAATTGATCCCGAATCGAGCCCGAAGAGGTGAAGTAAGCAAACCAGAACGCGTTGTTGCACCGATGAGGGTGAAGGGATTCAATTTGAGTTGAACGCTTCTCGCCGACGGACCGGAATCGATCAGAATGTCGATCATAAAATCTTCCATCGCGGAGTAGAGATACTCTTCGATAACCGGAGAAAGCCTGTGAATTTCGTCGATAAACAAGACATCACCCTGTTCGAGATTTGTCAGTAAACCAGCGAGATCACCGGGTTTATCCAACACAGGACCGGTGGTGATTTTGATTCCCACACCCATTTCCATCGCGATAATGTTTGCGAGTGTTGTTTTACCCAAACCAGGAGGGCCGTGTAGCAGAACGTGATCCAGTGCTTCGCCGCGTTTTTTCGCAGCGTCGACAAAGACCTCCAAATTGGCAGTGATTTTATCCTGACCTGCAAAATCGTTGAACAGCCGCGGCCTTAATACCCGCTCTATGGCCTCATCTCCGTTCAGCGCTTGCTCATCGTGTGGATCAAATGAATTCAATGATTTTATCTTTTGGGATTAGCCAAAGATAGCGCATAAGCGGCTTGAGAACGAATGATTTTTATTCACATTCCAGCGAACAATGTGTCCACGGAATAACGGGCCAGCTAGTGAGCGTGCTCACCTTCCTTCAGCGGAACCGTTTGCGGTATGAAATCGTCGTCGGCTCCTGGAACAGAATAGTCGTATGGCCAGCGATACACCGCTGGAATGGGTCCATCCCAGTTTCCGTGTATATGCTCAACCGGCGCGGTCCATTCGAGTGTAGTACCCTTCCACGGGTTTTGAGGAGATTTCTGACCTCTCCAGGCACTGTAGAAGAAGTTGAAAATAAATATCCCTTGAGCGAGCGCACCCATAATTGCAAAACCTGAGATCACAATGTTCAGATCGATGATCATTTCGTGTTGGTTCATATCAAAAAGGTCGTACACACTGTAGTCGTAATACCTTCGGGGAGCACCCCCAATTCCTACAAAGTGCATCGGGAAAAATACGCCGTAAGCGGCCACCAACGTAAGCCAGAAGTGCCACATACCCAACTTTCCGTTCATCATTTTTCCATACATTCTCGGAAACCAGTGATACACCCCTGCAAACATTCCAAAGATTGCCGAGAGCCCCATTACTACGTGGAAGTGGGCTACAACAAAGTAGGTGTCGTGAACAGCAATATCCAGAGCGGAATCCGCGAGAATAATCCCAGTAACACCACCTGTGATGAACGAAGATACGAGACCGATTGAAAACAACATCGCTGGCGTGAATTTCAGATTTCCTTTCCAAAGCGTTGTGATGTAGTTGAAGGCTTTTACTGCCGAAGGAATGGCGATAAGAAGCGTTGTAAATACGAACAGGCCACCCAGGAATGGATTCATCCCCGTAATGAACATATGGTGTCCCCACACGATAAAGGAAAGGAAACCGATCGCCAGGATTGATCCAATCATCGCACGGTAGCCGAAAATCGGTTTGCGCGAATTCGTTGAAATAATTTCAGACGTTAGACCAAGTGCCGGCAGAAGCACGATGTAAACCTCCGGGTGACCGAGGAACCAGAAAAGGTGTTCGAACAATATTGGCGAGCCACCGGATTGTTCCAGAATTTCCGTTCCGACAATTCCGTCGTTGATATAAAAGGAAGTTCCCATCAAACGGTCCATCATTAGGAGCACAACGCAGGAGACCAACACAGGGAATGAAAGAACCCCAAGTACTGCAGTGACAAAAAACGCCCAAATGGTAAGTGGCAGTCGCGTCATTGTCATTCCGGTTGTGCGAAGGTTAAGCACAGTGACAATGTAGTTGAGCGACCCGAGAAGCGAAGCGCCAACGAAAATGGTCATTGAGAGAAGCCAGAGCGTCATTCCCATCCCCGAACCTTCGATCGTCTGTTCGTAGGCCGAGAGCGGCGGATAAATCGTCCATCCTGCAGATGCCGGACCCGTTTCGATGAAAAGCGAATAAAGCATCAGAACCGAGGAAATAAAGAACAACCAGTAGGACATCATATTCAACAAACCAGAGGCCATATCCCTGGCACCGCACTGGAGTGGAATAAGAATATTCGAGAACGTTCCGGACAGTCCACCCGTCAACACAAAAAACACCATAATGGTACCGTGAATGGTAACTAATCCGAGGTACATTCCACGGTGCATAATTCCGTCCGGAGCCCACGAATCACCAAGAAAGAATGACAAAACGCTGCTACTTTGACCCGGCCAGCCGAGCTGAATCCTGAACAAAACGGAGAGAATTACTGCTACAACAGCCATAATGATTGCCGTAACGAGGAACTGCTTGCCGATCATTTTGTGATCCTGCGAGAAGATGTACTTCGTAATGAAGCTCTCCTTATGGTGATGGTGATGTCCGTGATCGTCGTGCCCGTGACCGTGACCGTGGTCGTGGGCGTGATCGTGCGCGTGTGCGGTAGCTGACATAACTTCTTTTCTTTATTGTATTAACTCAAATGCTCTAGTCTACTCGTGTGGCTCTTCTGCATGTCCCCCGCCCTCTTCTCCGCCCGCGTGAGGATTTGCCACTCTGTCCGGGAAATACCTCAACTCTACATCGACATTCGGCGCATCTGTTCTTCCTGCAGCAAACATTGTGGCATTGTTCACATCAATCTTCCAGGCATCAAATTCCTCCTGTGTACCAACCCGAACTGGCATTTTCATCATCGAATGGGATTCCCCGCAAATCTTATTGCACATCAGGATGAAGTTGAAATTCGGATTTCCTGTGATCTCGCGCATTTCCTCCGTCGTGTAAATTGGCTTCACCTTCAAGTGGGTCCGTTGTCCCGGTACACAGTTCATCTGGCATCGGAAGTGTGGAAAATAGGCACAGTGAATTACGTCTTGTGACCGGAAAACAAAGAAATACTCCTGATCCACCACAAGGAATAGCTCCTTCGCGATAAAATCGTCGTCTGCGAGTTTACCCACGGTATCGCTATAAGACAACTGCATCTTGTACACCCTTTCTTTGATTCGATCGAGTTTCTCCATTGTCTTTTCCATCTTGTACAGATTGGCAAGAGAATATGCTTCTGTCGCCGCGGAATCGTTGTGCAGTCTGGTTTGGTAATCTCTCACCGTGGAATCCAACTCATAAATTCTCCAGCCGAGGGTTTGCTTGTTGATTACCCCAAGTGGGTTTGAATTGTTCGGATGAGAAGACACGAGTTTGTAATCCGAATAACCCAGTTTGTTATCATCGCCGGAATAGCGTGCCGTCCAGTCGAATTGTTTTGCATAAAGTTCAACGACCACGGCATCATCGGAAGGTTTTCCGGTTACTTCGTTCCAGGTCATCAATCCCAGAATGATGACAACAGCCATTACCGCTGCCGGAACCAGTGTCCAAATCAACTCGAGTTTATTGTCGTGCGCGAAGAAGGTCGCTTTTCTTTCTGGGTGATACCGGTACTTATAGGAGAAATAGAAAAGAAGGCCATTGCACAGGAAGAAGACAAAGAATACGATGATCCAGTTGATATTGAACAACCAATCGATTTTTTCGCCTGTCTCCGAAGCCGCGATAGGCAACTCGCCATTTCCGTACTCGTAAAGCATCCACAAAAATGAACCAAAGAAAATGACGAGAAACACCATCATCAGACCCCCATTGACGTTGTTCGCGCGGAGATCGATGTCTTCTTCTTTGCGACCCTTTACTTTGTTCGACAACTCGTACAGTCGCATCAACTGGGCGACACCGATGATTGCCAGGACGATTACGAGCAGAACCAACAATTTCATTCCCATTTTTTCAGGCTTTTATTTGGTAATAAATCAAATTTCGTGGTGTTTACTTTCATCGAGGTACGGATGGTTTTTCGGTACCAGCGGTGCCTTGGTGAGCGTATTCAGTACAAACCAGGTGAATACCCCGGCAAAGGTCATAAACAAGCCAATTTCGAGTGGTCCGATACAGCCGTATTCTCCCATCGTACCAGGGGTCACCAGCATATAGACATCCACCCAGTGACCGATCAGAATAATCAAGCAAACCACGCTGATGATTCTCGAATTTCTCTTCGCTTCGCGCGACATCAGAATTACCATTGGGATGATGAAGTTGACCATAAACATTCCCCAGTAAAGGCATTTGTAGTATTCGATACGGAAGTCGAAGTAGATGACCTCTTCTGGAATATTGGCGTACCAGTACAGCATAAACTGTGAAAAGAAGAGATACGACCAGAGAAACGACGTTGCGAAAATCCATTTTCCGATGTCGTGAATATGACTTTCATTTACCTTTTCAAGGTGGCCCTGACGTTTGAGGTATTGGACCACCAGCATAATCGTACACATAGCAGTACACCAGGTTCCGCCGAAGACGTACCATCCGAACAAGGTCGAGAACCAATGCGGATCGACAGACATTATCCAGTGCCAAGAAGATGTAGAGCTGAAATATCCAAACAGTACCAAGAACAGTGCGCCCCGGGCATAATTTTTCATATGAATTCCAGATCCACCTTCGATGTCTTCGCGCAATCCTCTTTTGCGGAAACCGAGGAAGAAAAGAATGTACACCGCGAAATAAACCGCAGTGGCCAGCCAGAAAAATCCTTTCGTGAGAAATGGAGCTTTGCCTGCGATGATCGGGTCGTGGGCTACCATTTCAGCATCCATCCAGGCATAGATGTGACCCACGTGATGACCGTGATCGTTGACAACATAGCCACCGTCTGTAAAAGTCAGCGTGAGAAACAGAACAACAAGAACTGCAATTCCGACAAAAATATAGGATGCCACACTTTCCACTACACGTTTCACCATTACCCACCAAGCAGTTTCTGTGGCATTTTGCAATGCCATAAAAAATAGCGCGCCTAATGCAATAGCAAAGAAGAAAAATCCGTCGATGAGGAAATTTGAAAAAAGCCGCGTTTTGAATTGTTCAGTATCGGAGGCTCTTATTACGCCGATAACGAACAGAATCAGTCCAATCGCAATGGTCGCGAAGATTACTTTTTTCGTCTTAGATGAAATCTGAAATTCCATATCACCCTAATGAGTTAGTAAAAAAATCATTCGTTAACAAGTCCAGCATCAACAGGCGGAACCACCACAAGTGAATCAGCACCGGCAGCGGCATCACCACCCCCTTTTCCAAACAGCTTCCGCACATAGTGCGCAACTTTCCAACGCTCCTCCTTATTCAGTTGCGAAGCGTGCGATCCCATCGCATTCTTTCCGTATGTAATGGTGTAGAAAATTCCACCCATTGTCAACGTATCCTTATAACCACCAGGCGAAGGGAATTTACCTCCGCTGTTGGTGACAACTGATCCCTGACCGTCGCCTTTTTCACCGTGGCAATGAATACAGAACGCCTGATACAGCACCTGGCCTTCTTTCTCTACTTCGGCGCTCCACGCCACCGGATTTATGTCCGCATCTGCGTTCAATCGTCCAGCGCTATCCTGCATTACACCGTATAGGCCGTGCGTTTTATCGGCATTGACCCAAGCGCCGTGTTTGTAAGGCATCATCGCTCCTGAACTTCCACCCGTCCCATAATAAGGTATTGTTCCAGCAGGCGGCGTAAATGAAAATTTTTCTGCAATGAGTTTTTGTGCCTCCTCGTCGTAAATTCCTTCTACTTCGCCGTAATCAACATACGCCTCAACCGACGGTGAGCGATACATATCCGGCATATACTCTACCCCGGGCGAATTCGGATCGGCAACACAGGCACATAGCCACAGAGAACCTGCCATTGCTGTTAAAACCGGAAATTTCACATTCTTCTTCATCCCTTTTGGATTTTCAGATAGTTCATTATTTTATTACCACGTAATCCCGTTCTTCGACTTCTACGATATCCGTTTCTTTTACTTTTTTTGTAATTTCCTCTGCTGTCAATGCGTGATTTTCGGACAGTCGTATTTCCATAACAAAGCGGTCGTCAGTAGTCCTTGGATTGGGATTATCTGCAGGCATTCCAGGCAATGTTTTGTTTCTGAACATCATCGTAATGGCCATTCCGTGCGCCGCACATAAAACAGTCAGCTCGAACGTAACTGGAACAAAGGATGGATAACTTTCCATCAGGGAGAAAGTTGGCTTGCCTCCGATGTTCATTGGCCAGTCGTCGATCATCAAATACTTTAGTCCAGTCACAGCCAGCGCCAGACCCGTCAAGCCGTAAATGAAGGCAGCAATTCCAAGGCGTGTATGTTTCACTCCGATCACCGGATCAAGACCGTGAATTGGGAATGGCGAAAATACTTCGGTGATGTTGACACCGTCTGCCACCAGTTTTTTTGCTGCGTGGAGCAATGAATGATCGTCGTCGTACGTTGCGTATATTACCCTGTCTGCCATTCGACTTAATTTAATGTTTTGTTCCGGAACTTACCCCGCGCTGAAGTGCGTGTGGGTCACCTTCGGTTTTTTTGTAGGACTCGCCCGAAATTTTCAAAATGGTTTTCAATTCCGCCATTGCCAGCACAGGGAAGTAGCGGGCGAATGCCAGATAAAATGCGAAGAAAATTCCGATGGTTCCCATAAAAATTCCGATATCCGTCCAGGTTGGGTAGAACATTGTCCAGGAAGAAGGAAGATAATCGCGGTGAAGGGAGGTTACGATAATTACAAAGCGCTCGAACCACATTCCAATGTTCACCACAATGGAAATAAAGAAGGTGAATAGCAGGCTACGTCTCAGTTTTTTGAACCACATCAACTGCGGTGAAATCACGTTACACGTCATCATTGACCAATAAGCCCACCAGTAAGGACCGGTAGCCCTGTTGATGAAAGCATACGATTCGTACTCAACGCCCGAATACCACGAAATGAAAAGTTCTGTGAGATACGCCACACCCACAATAGAACCCGTCACCATAATCACGATGTTCATATACTCTACGTGTTTTGTGTGGATGTAAGCCTCGAGTTTCATTCCCTTTCGGAGAATGAGCAAGAGTGTTTGCACCATCGCAAAACCAGAGAATACGGCACCCGCAACGAAATACGGTGGGAAAATGGTTGTGTGCCAACCTGGAATCACCGAGGTGGCGAAGTCGAAGGATACAATGGAGTGAACCGAGAACACGAGTGGAGTTGCAAGACCCGCGAGAACCAGTGAGACAATTTCGAAACGGTTCCAATGTTTCGCTCTACCAGACCATCCCATCGACAGTATGGAATAGACCTTTTTGGAAATTGGATTTTTTGCGCGGTCGCGGATGGTGGCAAAATCAGGCACAAGACCGATGTACCAGAAAACCACAGAAACCGACAGATACGTTGAGATGGCAAATACGTCCCAGAGCAGCGGAGAGTTGAAGTTCACCCAAAGAGAGCCGAATTGGTTTGGTATGGGCATTACCCAGTATCCAACCCACAAACGACCCATATGGATGAGTGGAAACAAACCCGCCATAAATACCGCGAAAATGGTCATCGCTTCGGCTGAACGGTTAATGGCCATCCGCCAGCGCTGTCTGAAAAGCAGGAGCACAGCTGAAATCAAGGTCCCCGCGTGACCAATCCCAACCCACCATACAAAGTTTGTGATATCCCAGGCCCACTCAACTGTTTTGTTCAATCCCCAGGTTCCGATTCCGGTTCCCAGCAAGTAAAAAATGCAGCCGATTCCATAGAGAGAAACCATCAACGCGATTCCGAAAAGAATGTACCACATTCTTGGGGCCTTGCCTTCGATTGGTCCACAGACATCTTCTGTGATGTCGTGATAGGATTTGTGGCCTAAAATGAGGGGCTCTCTTATTGCAGATTCCTTATGCATTTTGGTCTCTTTTTAAATTCTTAAACAATTAATGTCCTCCGCCTTCGGTACCGTTCTCTTCTGCTGGGGCCTCAGCGTGTTCTTCTCCGTGGGCTCCTGAAAGCTGTATTGCTTCCAGTTCAGGATTTTCTTCGTTGCGAACTTTCACCTTGTACCAGATATTTGGTTTCACTCCCACCTCCTCTAGTGCCTGATATGCGCGTTTCTCCTGGCTGGACTTGCGGATTTTTGATTCCACGTCGTTCCAGTCGCCAAAAATGATTGCATTTGCCGGGCAAGCATCTGCGCACGCTGTAACGACATCGCCATCAACTACCGGGCGGTCTTCTTTTTTCGCTACCAGTTTTCCTGCTTGCACACGCTGCACACAGAATGAACATTTTTCCATAACACCTCTGGTCCTCACCACGACATCCGGGTTCAGTACCATTCGGCCAAGATCATCCTGCGCCGGGTTGATGTTCGTGAATTTGCGGTACGACGGGTAATTGAACCAGTTAAAACGACGCACTTTATACGGGCAGTTGTTCGCACAATACCGCGTTCCAATGCAGCGGTTATAGGCCATTTGATTAAGTCCTTCGTTCGAGTGGGTTGTCGCTGCAACCGGGCAAACTGTTTCACACGGCGCGTGGTTACAGTGCTGACAGAGCATCGGCATAAAGACCACTTTCGGATTGTCGGCCGGAATTTCCAGCGCGCCAAAACCTTGTTCTGCGAACATCCCTTTATCACGGGTACCGGGAGCGGGTTCCAGATCCGAGGCGTAATAGCGGTCGATGCGCAACCAATGCATTTCGCGACTTCGGCGCACTTCATCTTTCCCAACTACCGGAACGTTATTTTCCGACTGACAGGCGATGAGGCAGGATCCGCAACCAATACACGTATTCAAATCGATGGACATTCCCCAGCGATGACCTGCGTTCTCTACCGGATGTGCGTTCCACAAATCGTATTCACTGATGTGTTTTTCCTCGTGGTTCCATCCGGAGTGGAGAACGTGAGCTGGGTTGTAGGCGGACTTATCGGCTGTTGCATAAATGTCTGCTGTTGTCTCACGAATGATGGAATTTCTTCCCATCACTGTGGCGTGCGTTTGGGTACAGGCCAACAAGTATTCCTCAGCTGTTTTGGAAATTTCGGCTGAATAGACGTCGAATTCTCCTTTGGCCAGTTTGAATGCATTCTGACCGATCATCTTCCGTCCGCCGTTCGGACCTTCTTCCCACTCGCCATATTGTTTGCAATGGAATGCTCCCTTGCCAATTTTTTCACCGTTTTCACCGCGGCCATAACCGAGCGCAATTCCAACGGTTCCTGGTGTCTGGCCGGGTTGCGGATATACCGGAAGATCAAACGATACGCCTTCAATACTGACTGTGGCAACGTTTGCCGGCCTTTCCTGACCTATGTCTTTGCTGTAATTACCTGCATCCATATCGTCAGGATGCATTGTGATATAATTGTCCCAAGTCACTTTGGATACGGGATCTGGCATTTCCTGAAGCCAAGGGTTACCGGCCTGTTGACCGCTGCCAATGGCAACCTTTTGATAAAGCGCGATCTCCCAGGTACCGCCTGAAATTTTTGAAATATCCTCACCGGCAGCGGATAAATCACCATTAAACGGCCAGGTTGTAGCGGCTGGAACAGGAATATCACCACAGCTGTTGTGTACTTTTGTATTCCAGTAATCCGAAAATTCTGTAAAGTCTGTTTGCATCGGGAAACCATACTGCTTCCACATTTTCCGGATGTACTTATAATATGCGATGCTTTCCTGTCCTTTGCAAGAACCTTTGCAACATCCGCCCTTTCCGCTCCACTTCATCAAAGATTCACCTGCCTGACGCGTATTGTGAACCGGCATTATAGTTGGCTGGGCCAAAGAATAATGGCTCATTTTCGGGCTGTAGTCGTTCCAGGATTCCAGCGCGTGACTGTCCGGGCAGACGTACGTACACATTGCGGCCGTTTCATCAGCGTAAGATGATAATGAAACCCGTAATCCAACTTTTTCAAGACCGGTTTTGAACTCGGCACTCTTCGACAGGGAATAAACTGGGTTCGTTCCGAGGATAAAAATTGCGCCCACTTTACCCTTGTTCATATCCACGATCAGCGATTCGACCTTTGCGTCTTCGGACTGATGCAAGGCAATTGGATTATTGAGGTTGATGACCGTGTTGTAATTTCCAAGCGCCTGATTAATCGAATTCACAATAACCTGAACCGATTTTCGGTTTGACCCGGAGATGAGCAAGGACCTTCCACCATTCTCCTTCAATTCCTTTGCAGCCGTTTTTGCGCGAGAAACAACGTCATCACTCAAGCCGTCTGTCTTAACGCCCGGAACAGCATTACCGGTAATTTCTTTGTGCATCAATGCGATGACTTTGCCTTGCTCAGACGGCTTTATCATTACGCGAACATCCGCATTTGAACCCGTGAGCGACATATTGGATTCGAACTGATGAAGACGAGCCATTGGCAGGTCCGGATTTCTGTTCGTGAGATATTGTCCTACAAACTGGGTTGAAAAAATCCAATTGTTGAGGAAATCGGCCCCGACACTTACGATCGTATTTGCTCTTGAAAAATCGTAGTCCGGGATAATGCGCTGACCAAAGCACGCTTTGTTGGCTTCGCGCATACCGTTGTATGAAATGGCATCGTACTGAATATGGCGAACGGTTCCTTCTGGAACAACCGGCATTTCCGCAACTGCACCTTCGGCAGGCACTTCAACTGGCGGAGGAACAGGATTGTCACCAAGAACAGATACTGTTGCAGAACCGTATTTTGCTTTGAATTCGGAAATCAGTCCTAAAAAACTTGGGCTGATGACGGAATTGGTGAGCAACACAATTTGTTTGTCGCCCCCTTTGAGCGAATTCAATTTGCTCTTAATCTGTTTGTCTACTTTTCCCCAGGTAACTTCTTCGCCATCGATTGTTGGACCTGTGAGACGATCGCTGTCGTACAAAGACAACACGGATGCGATGATCTGTGGATTGGTTCCGCCTTTGCACACGCCGAAATCGGCATTTCCCTTTACATAAATAGGCCGTCCTTCGCGGGTTTTTACGAGAATCCCGGCATACGAAGAGCCATCGTAATAGGTTGATGCATACCAATTGGCTACACCTGGCGTAATGTCCTCCGGTTTTACAACATATGGTATAGACTTTACTACGGGCGCCTCGCAGGATGCAACGGTAACAGCAGCAACGCTGAACCCTAAAAATTTCAGAAAATCTCGTCGACCGGTTTCCGTTTTGGCCAGTTTCGAATCGGCAAGAAACTCATCGACACTGAGTTCCTTCGGGAATTCGCGGTTCACGGATTCGAGAAACTCGGGTGTTTGATTCAGTTCGTCAAGGCCTTTCCAATATTTCCTGTTTGTTCCCATAATGTTCAGTTCGCCTGTAACTGTATTAATAGTGGCATTTTGCGCATTCAATTCCTCCAAGATCGGCCACCGAAATGACATCGTCCTCGAGGTATCTTCTGTATGCCCCTTTATCCTTCAGCAATCGCTGATGGATCATATTGTAATAACTTCCTTCCGGTGCACCGACGATATCAATACTTGAGTTGAGGTGACATTCGATGCACCATCCCATCGTCAATGTTGGTCGTGTAAATTTGACGGTGTTTGGCTCGTAATCTTTGTCCGTGACGCCAACGTTGTTGAGATCCTGAGACGTCATTACCCGCGCCACGCCTTCCTTTTTCATATTGCCGTGACAGTTCTTGCAATCCAGTTTACCGACGACGACGTGTTGCGAGTGATTGAAGTAAACGTGATCCGGCAGGGTGTGAACCTTAATCCATTCGATGGGCTTGGTTTCTCCGGTATAGGTTTTGGTTACTGCATCCCATCCAGCCGCTTCGTATATTTTCGCGATTTCGACTTTGCCAGTATTTGTTCCTTCATCCACTGTTTTGTGGCAGTTCATACAAACGTTTACAGAAGGAATTCCTGCGTGACGCGATTTGGTTGCGGAGTTGTGGCAATATTTACAGTCGATATTAAGTTTTCCAGCGTGAACCTCGTGTGAGAAGGGAATGGGCTGATCCGGTTTGTAATTTTCGACTACCCCAATTTGCAAAAGGTCCATCATTCCACCGACGAGCAGTATAATGACGACGATACCGCACAGAACACCAAACCATCCTCGGTTGTCCCAGGACCATTGACGGAACCAGTGTCCATAGGAATCGTATTCCTTATCAGCAATCCCATCTTGTTTATTGGCAATGCGCTGGAGCGAGCGGTTGGCGCCTACCGCGACGACGATAATGGTGATGAGAAGACAAGCCAGAATGATCCAGATCCAAGGGCTTGATTCTTCGGCGGCCGCTCCACCTGCGGCAGTTTCATCCGGTCCTACAACTGGCGGTACGTACGTTTCGACGTATTCAAAAACGTCGTCGATTTGTTCTTTTGTTAAGGCTTGAGCCGGCATATCCGCGCCCCATTTAGCCTTCAGTTTCTTTGCATACGCGTCTCCTGAAGCGATGACCGCGCCGGAACCTTGAACCCACTTGTAAAATGTTTCTTCACTTGAATTGTCGATCCATCGCTGGCGGGCACCCTGAAGCGCCGGGCCCGTCATATCCTTGTGCGGAAAGTGACAGGAGGCGCAGTTGCCATTGAATATTTTTTCACCCTTCGCCGCATCTGCGGCATAGATGTTGATTGATACCGATAGGAATACAAAAACCGTAAGTACTAACGCTTTGAATTTCTGCGAGATGGACAGTCCTGGTTTTTTCATTTACGAAACTTTAATCCGTTCAGAAGGGGTTCTCCGGACGACCGGATTACCTGCAAAAATAATAGGATATCTACACGGCTGTTATGACCATTCCACTTTTTGAAATGCGTGTGACTAATTTAAAATGATTCTAAATAGACGCTTGATCCGAAAACGTTAGCAGATAATTCGTTGGAAGGCATTTTTGATAAAAAGATGTTGAAAACCGGACAAAAAAAAATATCAACAGGAGGCATATTGAATAACTTTGTCGTTCCGATGAAACGAAATTTTCTTCTCCTTGTTTTGAGTGTTTTTTGTGGACCTTGTTTTGGGCAGAACACCTGGTTGGCCTATCCTCCGGACAGTTTGGCAGACAGCGGGTTGGTCGATACCCTTAATTATGCGAATGGCGGTGGATCCGTTGAAGTCGTGCAGGACGAGCGGCTCAAAAAAATTGCGGCTTTTTTGCGATACGGTGAGGACAGCGTGGAAGGTGTTAAGATTGACGGCTATCGGGTTTTGATTTTTTTTGATCAGGACAAGACCCTTGCCGAACAGAAAAAGGCCGCGTTTATTTCCGCCTTTCCGGAACACCGCACATACGTTGATTATATGGCTCCGAATTACAGGGTTCGCGTCGGCAATTTCCGGACCAAACTAGAGGCCGAAGCATTGAAAGCGCAGTTGCTTATCGCGTATCCAACCTCACTTATTGTGGCCGATAAAATCGACCTGCCGGTGTTGGAGCCAAAGTTGAGGTAAACCCGAACGGGTCTGTCTCCCGACAAACTTTAAAAAATTCAAAAAAATTTCTTGATACTCTGTCGGAGGTGTAGCGTCAGAGGGGTAAATCTAGAGTTTTGCAGCGACCTCAATCTGATGGAAACACTCTACAAAGTCACCGACTTTAATGTCATTGAAATTGTCGACGTTCAGTCCGCATTCGAAACTTTGCTTAACTTCTTTGACATCGTCTTTAAAGCGTTTGAGCGATCCGAGGACTCCGGTGTAGATCACGATTCCATCGCGTATCACGCGCACCTGTGAAGCAGCCCGTTGAATGACGCCTTCGGTGACAAAACATCCGGCAATGTTGCCAATTTTGGTGACTTTGAATACTTCGCGAACTTCGGCTGTACCGAGAATTTCTTCCTTGTATTCCGGTGCAAGCATTCCAAGCATCGCTGTTTTGATTTCTTCGATGGCCTGATAAATGATGGAATATAGCCGGATGTCAATTTCCTCCGCTTCGGCAAGTTTCCGCGCCGCAAGTGAAGGTCTGACCTGAAATCCAACAATAATCGCATCCGATGCAGAGGCAAGCGTTACATCTGCTTCTGAGATCGCGCCGACGGCTTTGTGAATGACGTTGATTTGAATTTTCGGCGTTGAAAGCTTGAGCAATGAATCGGCGAGTGCCTCGATGGAACCGTCCACGTCACCCTTCACAATTACATTCAGTTCGCGGAAATCACCGATGGCGATTCGTCGACCGATTTCATCGAGCGTAATGTGTTTTTGCGTTCTCAATCCTTGTTCACGATGCAACTGTTCCCGTTTGGCGGCAATTTGTTTCACTTCGCGTTCATCGGCCAGGACGTTGAAACGATCCCCAGCTGAAGGTGCACCATTGAATCCTAGAATCGAAACCGGAGATGAAGGACCCGCTTCGGAAATTTCCTGACCGCGTTCGTTTTGCATTGCTTTCACACGGCCATAGGTTTTTCCTGCGATGATCATATCTCCGACACGAAGTGTTCCTGCTGAGATGAGCAATGTGGTCACATAGCCGCGACCTTTGTCGAGGGTAGCTTCGATGACTGTTCCGAGTGCCAATTTTTTTGGATTGGCCTTGAGCTCGAGAACATCTGCCTCGAGCAATATTTTTTCCAACAACACGGGAACATTGGTTCCTTTTTTCGCCGCAATTTCCTGGCATTGAAATTTTCCACCCCAGTCTTCGACGAGAATGTTCATACTGGCCAGTTGTTCCTTTATTTTCTCTGAGTTTGCACCTGGTTTATCAATTTTATTGATGGCAAAAATCATTGGAACACCGGCTGCCTGCGCGTGGGAAATGGCCTCTTTGGTCTGAGGCATCACCTGGTCGTCGGCGGCGATAATGATGATTGCAATGTCTGTTACCTGAGCTCCTCTTGCCCGCATTGCTGTAAATGCTTCGTGACCCGGTGTATCGAGGAATGTGATTTTTCGCCCCGCTTCGGTTTCGACCGAATAGGCACCGATGTGTTGCGTAATTCCTCCGGCTTCGCCCTCGATCACATTTGCTTTTCGAATATTGTCCAGCAATGAAGTTTTTCCGTGATCCACGTGGCCCATTACGGTGACAATTGGTGGTCGTGCGACCAAATCTTCCGGTTTATCTTCCTCCACAGGAATAGACTCCTGTACTTCTGCTGATATAAACTGTGTTTCAAATCCGAATTCCGATGCAACGAGCTGAATTGTTTCGGCATCGATCCGCTGATTGATCGACGCAAAAATTCCCAGCGACATACAGGCCGATATCACTTCGTTCACGGTGATATTCATCATCGAAGCCAATTCAGAAACCGTTACGAATTCGGTCAGCTTCAGTATCCCTTTTTCAATTTCTTCCTGTACGAGTTCTTCGGCTCTTTTTTCGGCAATCTGCTGGCGTTTTTCACGGCGGAGTTTTGCTCCTCGGTTTTTTCCTCCACCCTGAAGTCTGGCGAGTGTTTCTTTAATTTCCTTTTGGATTTCCGCGGAGGTAACTTCTGGTTTTGCGAAGGTGCGTCCCTTTGGTCCAGGCCGACTTACACGAGATGGCGTTTCTCTTGCCTGGCGCTCGATGTTTACCTTTTTGAGGCGCTTGCGCTTCCTTTTTTCGTTGTTTGAAACGCTCTGTTTTTCGACGGGCAACTGAATTTTACCAATTACCTTTGGTCCGGCGAGTTCGCTCGTTTGCGCTTTGATGGTTTCAATGGGCGCAGGTTTTTCCTCCACCTTTGGCTTGACAACTTCCCTGGGTTTTTCTTCGACCGGTTTTACGGGCTCAACTTTTTTCTCAACTACAACCGGTTTTTTCCTTCTGTCCAGTGCATCGAGATCGATTTTACCAATGACTGCAACTTTTTTTACCTCCGGCTTGACCTCTTCATCTTCATCCTCTTCGTCACCTGGTTTTTTTTCTTCCTTCCGGTCTTTGAGCGAAACGGACTCTCGCTTTTCACGTTTAACAGTGGCGGCTTCAGAAATTTTTCGTGTTTCCTTGTCATCAGCAAACTCCTCTTCCAATACACTCAAAACCTTTTCATCGATTTTGTTGTTTGGATTGGAATCTATTCCAATCCCTTTGGTTTTGAGGAACTCAACAACGGTTGCAATCGAAATATTGAATTCCTTCGCAACTTTATTGAGTCGTTTTGCTTTTTCTGACATTTAAAGATCCTTTCAGTAGGTAAATTTAGTATTTCGTTCGTTGTCGGTTGATAGGCTATTTTCCCGTTTCAAATTCCGATTTCAGAATTTGTAGTACGTCTTCGATGGTTACTTCTTCGAGATCGGTACGACGCACAAGTTCTTCCTTTGTTAATTCGAGAACAGATTGTGCGGAATCGAGGCCGATGGTTTTGAGTTGATCGATGATCCACGGTTCAATTTCATCGCGAAACTCGTCGAGTGCAACATCTTCTATATCTTCAGCGCCTTCGCGGTACACATCGATTTCGAAACCAGTCAATTTTCCTGCAAGTTTGATGTTGTGTCCGCCTTTTCCGATCGCGAGTGAAACCTGATCGTTCTTCAGGTATACGTCGGCACGTCCAGTATCCTCGTGCAATTCAATGGATGTAATTTTAGCAGGAGACAATGCGCGCTGAATAAAAAGTTTGTCATTGCTCGTAAAGTTTATTACGTCGATATTCTCATTCTTAAGTTCGCGGACGATTCCGTGAATCCGCGCACCTTTCATACCCACGCAGGCTCCAACAGGATCGATGCGATCGTCGTAAGATTCGACAGCCACCTTGGCACGTTCGCCTGGCTCACGAACAATTTTCTTGATGGTGATCAGACCGTCAAAAACTTCCGGAACTTCCAGTTCGAATAATCGTTCGAGGAATTCCGAAGCAGTCCTTGAAAGTACAATTACCGGAGTGTTGTTCCGTAAATCGACCCGTGCAACAACCGCGCGCACCGATTCGCCTTTTTTGAAATAGTCCGATGGAATTTGTTCAGATTTTGGAAGAATCAGTTCATTGCCTTCGTCGTCAAGAACAAGAATCTCACGTTTCCAGACCTGGTAAACCTCACCGGTAATGATATCGCCGATGCGTTCTTTGTATTTCTTGTAGATATGATCTTTTTCAAGTTCAAGAATCCTGGAGATGAGATTTTGTCGGAGCGACAGTACATTCCGGCGACCAAAATCGTCGAGTTTTACTTCTTCTGCCACGGCCTCGCCCACCTCAAAATCCGGCTCGATTTTTACTGCATCGGTAATGGATATTTCCAGATTGTCGTCCTCTACTTCTCCATCGGGCACAATTTCACGATTGATCCAAAGTTCCAGATCACCTTTGTCAGGATTGATGATCACATCGATGTGATCGTCAGAACCGTATTTTTTCTTGAGCATAGACCTAAAAACGTCCTGCAAAATATTCATCATCGTTTCCCGGTCGATGTTTTTGAATTCCTTGAATTCCGAAAACGACTCAATCAATTCCAGCGCATTCATAGTTCAGATTAAAATGTAATTACAAGTTTTGCTTCCTTTATTTGAGGGTAATTCAGAGGCCATTGCCTCACCACCCATTCTTTTTTCTTTTTCCCTTCGACGCGCACTTTTTCTCTTGTTTCAACGACAATTCCCGTGTCATCCGCAGAACATAAAATTCCTTCAATTTTGCCATCGGTTTCAGTGGTTTTCACCTTGAGGCCACGGCCGACGTGTTTTCGGAATTGTTTGAGATGCCTGAGCGGGCGATCGATTCCTGCCGAAGACACCTCGAGTGAAAAAATTTCGCCTGCCTCGGTGAGATAATGTTCGATTTTGCGGCTAACCGCTACACATTCTGAAATACTCACTGCAGCACCTTCTTTATCGATTTCCAGAAAGATGTTGTTCCCTGGACGAACATTCAGTCCTACAACGAATATACTCTGCCCGATCTCGGTCAGTGTTGCGTTCACAATATCTTCAACTTTCTGTAAATCAATCATTTTATATCACAAAAAGAGGGGACTTTCGTCCCCTCATTATCATTGTGTTATGTTCTAACGGGTCAAAGATACGCAGAAATTTCAAATTTCAAAATCCGATGGAAAAAAATTTACTCGTTCCTGCTGTAATTCGGGTCCTGGTGGCTGCTCAGCGCTGGTTAAACTTAAAGGTCCAACGAGTGAGTTACACGGACCATTGATTGGGCAGGATCAGTTGATTTGGCCCTTTTCGTACGCAAACAACAGAATTTTGCTCGGTGAGGCGTCACTTTCCAGGCTGCATATCTGAAAGAACAGGAAATACTGGCCATCGGGAATGGCATTGTCAACGTAAACGAGCTCTGAAATGGACTTGTGCAAAAGTGGCTTTTGCGGATAGTTCCAAAAGATGTGGTGGGCGGACAACGTCCCGCCGTCCTGTTCTTTGTCCACGGAAGGCGTATCGATGAGCAAATGGTCAAAACCCGCGTCGTTTATCCACCGCATCGCATCCGGATCCAGAAATGGGGGATTGGTACCGGAATAGTTTCGTGTCATTTTTTCGTTATCATTTGGAACGGTACGAATGACCAAGGCCTTGCACTGCAGGTGCACGGGTAGCGCGTCCTCGAGGAGTTTTGCCGTAACTACGGAATCCTCTCCTTGTTTTATGGGTGTGACAGTCACCACAACAGCGGGCAAATGAAATTCTTTCAAACACTGATTGATTGTGAAGGGCTCGGAGGAGATATGCCCCACACATTCGGTATGCGTTCCGTTCCCGTGAGGATTCAGAAACACATTTTTGAAATTCACCGGTCCACCCTGGTTGACATCGCCGATAAAATCACCCATTACAACGGGTTCTATCCGCAGTTCTGGCGCGTACCAGGCATTGACATTTTTTGATCCCGGCCTCAGGGGAATGGAAATATCCAGCGCTTTTGACGTATCGATGAACGTCGTTTTATCAAGCCAAAGTTTCACGAGCCAAATATAGTGATGAATAGGAGGACAAAAGAGTTCCTACCTTTGATTTGCAATGCGCAAGGCAAAATTCAAACTTCAGGTCGACGACGAATTCGATTTTGACCTGATCGGAATCTGTTCAGATTATTCGGACTACCGCCTTTGCTGGGGTATCAATCAACAGTTAGACGTCCGGCTTGAAAAGTCAAATGACTATATACTGACCTCTAAGGAGGACTCGCAGTTGCATTCAATGTATACCTTTGATGATGAGGTATCACACAAAGAAATTATCCTTTTGAGAAATTTGTCTTCGGAAAAAAAATACCTGATTCCGGAAAATTCACATCTTGATTTCTTTCTGATGTTAAAGGCCATTGGTCATTTGAAAACAGAAGAAATCCTGCAGTTGATTCGATCGATGGAGGGCGTGCGAACAGCAACGATGATTGACCCGGCGCAATTGAAATCGAAATTCAATCTTCTGTTTTGATTCCTGATTTATGAAACAAAAAAATCCTAAGAAAACGAAGATTGTTGCGACAATGGGGCCGGCCTGCGCGGACCGATCGGTTCTGAAAGAGATGCTCCTTTCAGGAGTAGATGTTTGCCGGCTCAATTTTTCTCACGGCAAACGCGAGGACCATCTGAAAACGATCCAGACGATCCGTGAAATTGACGCCGAATGTGGCACCCACACGGCTATTCTTGCCGATCTGCAGGGACCGAAAATAAGAATTGGAATGGTAGAAGGAAATTCTGCTGAGCTGAAAGACGGAAGCGAGATCATTTTTACAACCGAGGAATGCATCGGCACATCGAAAAAGGTATTTCTGTCGTATCCGCTTTTTCCCCGCGACGTTTCACCGGGCGACCTCGTGCTGATGGACGATGGAAAATTACGCCTTCAGGTTTCGGCCACCGATTCAAAAAAGGAAGTAAAGCTGATTGTCCTTACCGGCGGCGTAATGAGCTCCAAAAAGGGCGTTAATCTCCCCGATACAAAGGTCTCAACGCCCAGCCTGACAGAAAAAGACAGACTGGATCTGGAACTGGCATTGGACCATCGGGTGGACTGGGTGGCGCTTTCATTTGTCCGCTCGGCGCAGGATGTTCTGGATCTGAAGGCCATCATTGATTATAAAAAAGCACACAGCAAAGTAATTGCCAAAATTGAAAAACCCGAGGCCATACGAAACATCGACGAAATAATCCGTGTAAGCGATGGCGTAATGGTTGCACGAGGTGACCTCGGTGTCGAAGTGCCGATGGAAACCGTTCCCACATTGCAGAAAAAGATCATCAAGACCTGCCGGAAATACGCCAAGCCGACCATCGTAGCCACACAGATGATGGAAAGTATGATCACCAATTTTGCACCTACCCGCGCCGAGGTGAACGATGTTGCGAATGCGGTACTCGATGGCACAGATGCGGTGATGTTATCGGGCGAAACGTCGGTGGGAAAATATCCGGTCGAGGTCATTCGCACGATGTCGAAAATTGTGCGCGAGGTGGAAAAGAACGAAGAAATTTATCACAAGGAAGAAGCTCCTGAGTTCCACGAGGACCGATTCATCACCGACTCAATTTGTTTCAACGCCACGCGGCTTGCACAGCGCGTTCAGGCGTCTGGAATCATTACAATGACTTTTTCGGGCTACACCGCATTCAAGATTTCATCGCAACGACCAAAGTCAAATACGTTTGTATTTACGGAAAACAAGCTCATTCTGAATCAACTTAATTTGCTGTGGGGTGTGCGGGTATATTTTTACGATAAGAATGGAAGTACAGATGAATCGATTAAGGATACACAGAAAATTCTCCTTGAGCTGAAGGAAATTGCCGACGGCGACCTCGTGGTCAATGTGGCAAGTACACCGATTGAAGAGAAAGGGAAGTCGAATATGGTAAAGTTGAGTTATGTGTAAATGACACGGGGCGCGGGCTCAGCTTTTTTTGATTTTGCGTTGGAGAACAGAGAACATCCAAGGTTTCGCGGAGAATTGCCGATTGATGCTCAACGGTTTCTGATTTTAGAGCCGTGGACTGCTAGGGTGCGATGTAATATTCAATAAGGCGCATCTCCTGATATTCGCAGAGATTCTGGATTTGTGAGATATATCCAGATTGAAGCGCAATCATACCAATCCCGTCTGCAAAATATTCGTGACCTGTCCACGACATTTCGCAGTTTGTGTAGGGTGAGCCGTCAGCATTCCAATGATGCACCTCGCTATCGTAGACCTCAAATATTCCTGCAGGAACCATCTTCGGTTCTTTCATCCCATTGGTTGTGCAATAAATATTTTCAATAAACCCTTCAGAGACCTTCAATGTCTCTATTTGTTCCACAGTACTAAAAAGTCTGCCACCAAAGGAATTGATGATGTAGTGGGACGAATCGCGTCGGATGGTATTTAGGGTGAATGCTCCAAAATAAGTTCCCTGAAGGTGTGAATAAACCTCCCCGTTGATCATCGTATCACCTACCACATAAACACAATCTATCTCTGGATTCAGTGTTTCGACTCCCATACTGTCGACGGTGTAGGACTCATATTTCCACCAACTGCCGGGCGTAGTGACGAGATGAAATTGCGGCGGTGCCTCGAGTGCACTATACTCCGTTTTTGGATCTTTTCGACAGGCAAAAAAAGAGATTGAGATAACGGCAATGAAACAGATTGATTTCATAATATCGTTGATGGCACGTAAACGACTTGGGTGCCAATTTATTGTGATTGCATAATGGAAGAAGAGCATTTCTGCCTTGTATAGGCGCGTGACAGACTTGTCGAAAACGGATAGCCGAAAGCTGAATTTTTGACAATAGACGTTAGATCGGGACGCTGCTTGTCGTGGATATAGCTACTGAGAGTATAGACGGCAGATTTCCGATTCAGGATTTCTGATTTCAAAACTTCCCGCCCAAAACGCAAACTTCCTTGTAAACCGTTCGGTCGTTGTTTGCATCGAGGATAGAAATGAGCAGGACATATGCGCCGATTGCGGCTTTACTCCCTTCGTCGTTGATGCCGTCCCAGGTAAATACGGACTTTGGTCCGGCATAAAAATTGTCTGCGACTTCGCGAATGAGTCGGCCCTGGTTATCGTACACATCAATATCGACGATGTTGTCAGCGTCCGGGAGGTCCAGCGTTATGGTCAGCACATCGTCCAATCCGTCGCTGTCGGGTGAAAAGAGCTGAGGGAGCACGGTGATCGTCCCCGCCGGAACAATGTTCTGGTACTGCGAATTGAGATAACCCGGCGTTCCCCATTCCGCAAATTCTGATGCGGTGTGCCAGTTGTCCGGATTGTTCACTCCACCACCAAAACTGATGCGCTCGAGCGACTTTCCATCGCCGGAGCTGAGGAGGTCGAAATGAAATTCGTCGTCGTAATGAAAGTAGTCGATAACGGAACCACCAAAGGCATTCGTCATCAGAAATACGGTTCCTGAATCGTCGGGATAGGTTGGCAGATCATCGGTCTGAACAAAATTTCCGATTCCGTAAATGGAAAAGTCTCCAATGACCAGGGCCGAATCTTCCGTAACCAGCGCGTAGGCTCCCGGAAGGAAAAGTTGCTGTGTTTCCAGCACGGGCTGGACATTTGCTACCGAATCATCCTCCCAATTTGCAAAATACAAATCCTGCAAATCGAGAATTTTGTCCGACACGTTCACCAGTTCGATATAATCTACGCCTGCCGTTTGTGGATTGAACATCACCTCGTTGATGACTATGTCACCAGCGGCCGTGGAGTCAGGGATTCCAATTTGAAGCGTGACGGGATTCATCGTGTTTCCCCAGCAATCCTGTGCGGCAGAAATCGTCACATCATAAATCACTCCGGTGTCGAGAAGGTCCGGATAAATTTCGAGACTGTTCAATCCTGTATACAACCAGGTTGCTGGAATAAAGGGGTTGAAGGTGACGACGAGCGGTACCAGCGTGTCCAGAATTTCACTCCATCCGACTTCGATCAGAGATTGAGAAATCACCTGAACTGCGGTAACCGTTGGCAGCGATACATCATCCAAATCCGTCCACAGCGAGTTTTGTTCACCCGGGGTACCACCAAAGGGATCGATCGAGGCGCCCCAATTGTTCAGGTCGTTGCACAGGGTATTCAGATGTTTCCGCTCAAGCGTCCAGCCGCCGTCGTCCTTATCTGTGTCGTTGTACCAGTCGAGGGTGTAGTGAATGGAATCGATGGTAAGTGCGGTGTTGTCGCGCAAGATGAGGTCATCCTCAGAGTTGGTCAGGGTAGGAATTCCGACGCCTTCGATGTAGTTGGTAATTCCGAGTAGAATTCCATCACCTGCTTCACAGATTACCACGTAGGCACCCGGCAAAAGAACGTAGGGCGGCAGCGACTCGAAAGTTGCGCCATCTGTGATCACCCAACCGTCGAGGTCGAAATATTTTGCACTGCGGTTATGAATTTCGAACCATTCGATATCTTCCAGGCCAACCGTCGGTGTGGGATCTGCCATCACCTCGGCAATGATGACATCATTGACAACGGCCACTTCGGAGACAAAATAGAAAAAAGGATAGATTGTCGGCGAGAGAATACTGTTTCCGAAGAGATCTTCGACATTGTTTACGGTGAGGTTGTAATTTGTACCGTTCGAAAATACGGCGGCAAATGTGAGATGAACGAGACTGGGATCGCTGCCGTCGACTACAGCGGAAGACGGATTTCCAATGCCCAGATCCACCGAATAATTCGATTCATTTTCGGCGGTTGCCAAATCCACCGGCTCACTGAACGTCAAATCGAGCTGTGACGGAGAAACGATCGATACGGCGGGCAAGGTTGGATTTTCGCTATCGACATACGGGTCACCCATATCGTCAAACCAGAAGAGTTCACTGCGGGTAGAGGTGTACTTTGCAAATACTCCGGCAAACGCATTTGCAGTAAATGTAAGGTCCGAAACCGTTCCTTCTGAGACGAACGTGAAGCCGCCCGTTGAGTCTCGGAATACTTCCCAGTTTCCGAAGGCATCACGGGTTACCCTGATCCGGATTTCCACGGGGTCGCTGTTGACAACCAGATTTGCCCCATCGAGAATCTCGGTTATTGTTGTTCCGTTCTGACGGTACAAACTTACCTCGTCGGTGGTGTTACCGACCATTACGAAATAGCCGTTGAGACCGGCTGAAAGGTCGGCGTTGTCAGAAACAAGGTAAAGGCGCGCGTTGTTGGCCGAAGAAGGGTTGAATTGCATTTCTACATAGAAGTCCCATTGTGTATCGTCGATGTTTGTTGTCGGTACGGAAAGATACGAGGTGTCGTCGACAGCGGGAGCCAAAAGGTGAAGACGCAGTCCGGCATCCACTTCAAAATTCGCGGCGTCACCGGCCCAGCTGGGAGATGCAGTGAAATCACCATCCGAAAAATTATCGCTGAACTGCGCGGTTGCAAAGTGCCCAACGAATAATAAAAGTGTTGTTAAATAATGGTGCATCACCAAAAAATAGAGTATCTAAATGTACTACTTTTGCTTAAAATGCACGATAAATGAAGTTAGCAGTAGTTGGCGTTACGGGACTTGTTGGCGGGGTAATACTGGAGGTGCTGGATGAGTTCAACTTCCCGGTGGATGAATTTATTCCAGTTGCATCTGAAAAATCCGTTGGCAAGAAAATCCGATTCCGGGGAAAGGACTACGCCATCGTTGGTATGGCCGACGCGGTTCGGATGAAGCCCGACATTGCGATTTTTTCCGCTGGTGGAACCACTTCTCTGGAATGGGCTCCGAAGTTTGCGGCGGTTGGTACAACTGTGGTTGACAATTCGAGCGCGTGGCGAATGGATGCCGATAAAAAACTCATCGTTCCGGAAATCAACGCGCATTTATTATCTGAAGAAGATCGGATTATTGCCAACCCGAATTGTTCCACCATTCAGCTGGTGATGGTCCTGGCTCCGCTTCACCGCAAATATGGGGTAAAACGTGTTGTCGTATCTACCTATCAGTCCATCTCCGGAACAGGAGTAAAAGCGATTCAACAATTGGCAAACGAACGATCGGGTATAAAAGGTGATATGGCCTATCCACATCCGATTGACGGAAATTGTCTGCCGCATTGCGATGTGTTCCTCGAAGACGGGTATACCAAAGAGGAAACCAAACTGACCAACGAAACGAAAAAAATTCTCGATCCTTCGATTCGGGTAACTGCTACGGCGGTTCGTGTTCCGGTCAGTGGCGGCCATTCTGAAGCGGTGAACATTGAATTTGAAAAAGACTTTGATGTCGATGAAGTGCGTAAAATATTGGACTCAACAGTCGGTGTTGTGGTACTGGATGATCCCGGATCGAACCTCTACCCGATGCCTTTGCACAGTAAAAGCAAAAACGATGTTTTCGTTGGCCGAATTCGTCGAGACCACACGCAAGACAAGACAATAAATCTATGGATTGTTGCCGATAATTTACGAAAGGGAGCTGCGACGAATGCGGTTCAGATTGCTCAGTACATCGTCAGCAAAAAGCTCGTCAACGCCTGATTCTTCTTTCTATTCTTCGATTACCAAACCGGCTTCTTCCTCCTCCTGATAGAGGTTGTCGTAAACCCGTACGTTGTCACTTTTCTTCTCTTCGTAGTAAACAATAGAGAGGTCGCGATATTCCATCGCGTTGATGTCGAAATTCCGAAGCTGTGTATTGATGAGTCGGATACTGGAATTAAAATACAGAGGCATCACCACCGCGTCGTCCATCAGGACCTGATCACACATTGAATAAAGTTCCATTCGCTTTTTCTCGTCTGTTTCCTTCATCGCGAGATCATAAATTCCGTCAAATTCCGGGCTCGAGTACCGGAAATAATTGATGGATTCGTCGGCACCCTCAATGATGTTTTTACCGTGGAACATATACAAGAAGTTCGAAGGATCCGGGTAATCGGCGATCCAGCCAAAACGCCAGAAAGCCAGTTGTCCCTTCGATGCCTTAGGTGACAATTCGTTCATCGGCATTTCGGTCATCGTAATATTAACTCCAAGATTTTCCTGAAGCATTCCCAGCAGGCATTCGCCAATTTTGGTGTTGATACCACCCGATGCGTTGTAGTTGAGCGTAATTTCCGGGAAGCCTTTTCCTCCGGGATATCCTGCCTCTTTCATCAATTGCTGCGCCTTCTTTACGTCGTAATCAAATCCCGTCACTTTCTCAATGGGATAACCAGCCATTGGTGGAATAAATCCATTGTGGGCCGGATCACCTTCGCCAAGCAACACGTATTCGACGAGTGAATCCCTGTCAATGGCGTAGTTAAAAGCCTGACGCACCTTGACATCGCTGAACACTTCGTGGGTATTGAGGAAACCGTAATACTGTACGTTCAGGCTATTGATCGATTGCAATTCAAAGTCGCGGTTTTTTCCTTGCATCGCGTCTTCGAAAGATCCCATAACGTTGGTGATTTCTTCGACCGGGATATTCCACATCACGTCGAGATTTCCATCTCGAAACGACTGCAATTCGTCGTGTTTGTCGTGCAAAAATGTGAAGGTGACCTGCGCGAGGTACGGCAGTTTATTTCCAAAATCGTCTTTGCCCCAGTAATTTTCGTTGCGAACAAATTTGGCAGATTCGCCGTTCTTTATTTCGGACACGATAAAAGGACCGGTTCCCACAATTCGATCTTTCATTCCGTCGTAACCGTATTTCGTTATGGCTTCTTCAGGATATACCGCGCAGCACAGGATCGCCAGCAGGCTTGGTAATCCGGAATACGCATTGATGAGGGTAATTTCGAGTGTTTTGTCATCTATGACGCGGATTCCTTTCACCGACTTTTCCTTTTTATCGAAATAGTCCTGGGCACCAACCACCTTGTCTGTAAAATGTGATGGCCATTTATTTTCGGGGTGCGCCGAACAGATGTACTCGAAGCAATACTTGAAATCGTTCGCAGTAACCTGACGCCCTTTTCCGTCGGCAAAACACTCGTTGTCGTGAAAAAAGACACCGTCGCGGATATGGAAAGTATAAACCAGTTTATCCTTGCTGATGTCGAAGGTCTCGGCAATGCAAGGTTCCGCATCAAGCGTAGTTTGGTTTAGTTTAAAAAGGCCTTCGTAACCCTGACCGGCTATATGTGTCGAATACACGTCGCCAATCCCAACCGGAAATAAGGTGGTATAATTTTCTATGGAATTACACCGCAGGACTCCCCCTGAATATCTGCCACCTTCGACCTTGGTGAGTAGGTTCGGGTCTACCTCCACAACCTGGTCATCGGCATCGCCACTGCATCCGGCAAAAGCGAACGGAAGAATGAGGAGCGATAATATCCAGTTCAGTTTTCTCATTTTAAGCACTTATGGGCTTCAAATATATAAATTAATCCCAAATGAAATGAGGCAAAAATGACGGTGGAGATCGGCTAAAATTCTTCATTCTAAAGGCGATTTTTGTGAACCAACGCGCCAGTTGAAGATGAATAAAAAGGAGACGAACTCGTGTGTAATATGTTGATTACTATCTATTTATTGTTACGAAAAGATGATTTCAACTCGACTTTGGGCAAGATAAAATTCATCGGAGATGGTTCTGCGGCGGGATTATTCGTCGAGCGGCGTCAAACCTTTTTCAACTTGAAGGTTTCCATAAACTTGGTGGTAAAGTTTCCTTTTCGGAAGTCCTCGTCCTTCATCAGTTGTTGGTGAAAAGGAATGGTCGTTTTGACACCTTCAATAAAATACTCATCAAGTGCCCGGGACATCTTGGTGATGGCTTCTTCACGGGTTTGAGCCACTGTGATCAGTTTAGAAATCAACGAATCGTAATAAGGCGGTATGACATAGCCGGCATAGGCGTGCGTATCGATTCGAATTCCGTGACCACCGGGTTGATGATACTCTGTAATTTTTCCAGGACTTGGACGGAAATCGTTGAAAGGATCTTCCGCATTGATGCGGCATTGAATAGCGTGCATTTGTGGAAAGTACTCCTTGCCAACAATTTTTTCTCCTGCGGCCAGTTTAATTTGCTCCTTCACCAGATCGTAATTGATTACTTCTTCTGTAATGGTATGTTCCACCTGAATTCGGGTGTTCATTTCCATAAAGTAGAAATTGCGGTGTTTGTCGACGAGGAACTCGACGGTTCCTACACCTTCATATCTGACGGCCTTAGCAGCCTTCATTGCTGCCTTGCCCATATTTTTACGCAGCTTGGTGGTCATAAACGGTGAGGGCGTTTCTTCGACCAGTTTCTGGTGACGACGCTGAATGGAACAATCTCTCTCCGAGAGGTGGCACACGTTTCCATAGGCGTCACCGGCAATTTGAATTTCGATGTGGCGCGGTTCCTCTACGAATTTTTCCATATACATTCCGTCGTTTCCGAAGGCTGCTTTCGATTCCTGCCGCGCCGAATTCCACGCTGCCTCAAGCTCGTCTTCCTTCCAGACCACACGCATTCCGCGTCCACCGCCACCGGCCGTGGCCTTGAGCATAATAGGATACTTGATCGATTTTGCTGTTTTTTTTGCGTCGTCCAAATCTCTTAGTAGACCTTCTGAGCCGGGAATACAGGGAACTCCTGCTTTTTTCATCGTGGATTTCGCCATCGACTTATCGCCCATCGCCTCGATCATTTCGGGTGAAGCGCCGATGAACTTTATCTTGTTCTCCTGGCATACCCTTGAAAACGCTGCATTTTCAGAAAGAAATCCATACCCCGGATGAATGGCGTCGGAGTTGGTGATTTCACACGCGGCGATTATTTTCGCCTGGTCGAGATACGAGTCACGGCTTGCGGGAGGACCGATGCAAACGGCCTCGTCGGCAAAGCGCACGTGGAGGCTGTTGCGGTCAGCAGTAGAATAAACAGCTACCGTTTTAATGCCCATTTCCTTACAGGTACGGATGACGCGCAAGGCAATTTCTCCCCTGTTGGCAATCAATATCTTTTTGAACATTGGTTTCACGATACTTTATATTTGTAATCCTGAATCAGATTAAGCCGGATCGACCAGAAAAAGTGGTTGATCATATTCAATCGGTGAGGCATCATCTACAAGAACCTTTACGATGCGCCCCGCAATTTCGGACTCAATTTCGTTGAACAGTTTCATAGCCTCTACTACACACAGGACCGTGCCTACCTGAATCGAATCGCCGATATTCACAAAGATGTCCTTGTCGGGTGATGGCCTGCGATAAAAGGTGCCAATCATTGGCGACTTGATGGTAATGTACTTGCTCTCGTCAACGCCTCCCGCCGATTTTTCGACCGAATTGGTCTCAACGGGAGTTGACTGAACCGGCTGCGCGACGACAGCAATGGGTGCAGTAACCACCGATTGCACCACAGGGTTGACCGCTCCAACTTCTCCCTGGCCGGTTGTTTTGATGGTGATCTTGAATTCACCTTGCTCGAGGCTGACCTCTGTCACACCGGCCTTCGAAACGAATTTGATGAGATTTTGAATTTCCTTTATATCCATAAACATCACGTGTTAAGTTCAATTTGAATTATAAGCCCATTTGAGGTAGATCGCACCCCAGGTGAAACCACCACCAAATGACGCAAGAACGAGGTTGTCGCCTTTGCGCAATTTTTTTTCCCAGTCCCAAAGCAGCAATGGAATTGTGCCCGCCGTTGTGTTTCCGTAGCGTTGAATATTTACCATTACTTTTTCCTTGGGTAGTCCCATCCTTTCTGCAGTCGCATCGATGATGCGCAGATTTGCCTGATGGGGCACAAGCCAGGCAATGTCATCCGAACTAAGATTATTCCGCTTCATTATCTCAGCTGACACGTCGGCCATATTTTTTATGGCGTGTTTAAAAACTGTTTTTCCCTCTTGAAATACATACTGTCCGTCGGATTCCGCATTTGCCTTTGTAATGGGTTCAACCGATCCTCCGATTTTCTGGAGGAGAAATTCGCGCCCAGCTCCGTCGGAACGCAGAATTGCATCCTGAACGCCGAGTCCCTCTTCATTCGGTTCCAGAAGCACACCTCCGCCACCGTCACCAAAGATGATACACGTTGCCCTGTCACGGTAGTTGAGGATGCTTGACATAATATCGCCACCGATCACCACGACCTTTTTGTGCGTTCCGTTTTCGACGTAAACGCGTGCGATGTCAAGGGCATAAATAAATCCTGAACAAGCCGCAGAAAGGTCAAAACCCCAGGCATTTGTACAACCGGCTTTGTCCGTAATGACATTGGCCGAAGCTGGAAAACGATAATCTGCGGTAATTGTGCCGACGATCACCAGATCGATCTCCTTCGGCGAAATTCCGCGCTTTTTACAGATGTTGTCGATAATGATTTTCCCTACGTCTGAGAGTGCTTCGCCTTTGGCCGCAATCCGACGCTCTTTTATGCCCGTCCGTGTAGTAATCCATTCATCGTTGGTATCTACCATTTTTTCGAGTTCGGCATTTGTAAGCACCCTTTCAGGGACGTAACCGTGCAGTGCAGTAATGGCAGCTTTGATTTTACGCATAGGTTTTACCCCGAAGGGATCTCAATGAAGGACCAAAAGATAAAAAATGACGGTCCTGAATTGAGTCGGCTAAATTATCATTTTTTGGTCGAAAATTCAGAAAACAGGTCGAAAATGCATCAATTTTCATCAAAAACAAGCAAAAAGGCCAAAGTTTTGAGTCTTGCGAAATTGGGTCAAACGGCTAAAACTGCGACTTTTTTGCAAAAAGGAGACTGAACTGCCAAGTGACAAATCAAGCGACCAAATGCAATCGACAATTAACTCAGAGAAAAATTGAAGAGGTAGCAGGAAAGACGAAAAGAAAACGGAAAATTAAACCGCTACTGCCTTCTCGATCACTACTTTACCTTTGTAATAGAGTTTTCCTTCGTGCCAGTGCGCACGGTGAAAAAGGTGAGGTTGGCCCGTGGTTGGACAGGTGGAGATGTTATCGGCTATTGCCTTTTTGTGCGTCCGGCGTTTGTCGCGGCGGGTTTTCGATATTTTTCGCTTGGGATGTGCCATCTTTCAAAAAAATAGAGGGCAAAGGTAATTAATTGCTTGGAAAGTTTGAATCATTTGATCAAAATAAAGCGATTGACTCTACTTAAGGTTGGGATAGGGATCGGTGTTAGGCTCTGTGGCCATCGGCTTTCGGCTTTTGGCCAGCACTTGCTGGAATCTAAATTCTTGACTCCTAATCAACTCGTTAACTAAAATAATATCCGATTTGACATCTTGTTGGGTTAGAATTCCAATGCGATTCACCGCCGCACACATCGCAGTGCTAATTCAAATATCTTTGGCGCAATTCGAAAACTCAGGCAGATGATCCTTTTGGCAATGGTGGGAGGTGCGGAAGTCGCAATTTTGATCGTGCTTGGATTTCTAGCACTGCTGATCTTTTTCAACCTCTCAATGCAAGCCACGATGGCGGCACTTCAGCCACAAAATCGTAAAATGGCTCCAGGCCTGATTTGGCTGAATTTGATTCCAATTCCATTCGCAAATGCCGTGTTTACGCTAATCTACTGCGTTTTGCTTTGCGGTTCCATCAACCAGCAGGCCGGAAAGAACGTTGCGCCTACTGCGTTGGCCGTGTTATTTCCTTCCATAGGCATCGTGTATTTGGCGATGACATTGATGCTCGAATCCATCAATTACTCCTCCAGAGGTCAGGTGGCAGGCGTTTCTGTCTTTTTCTTTTTGGGATCGCTCGTGTGTTTTATACTTTTTTGGGTCCAGGTGGTTGCTGCGCGAAAGGCTCTAAGCGCTGAAGCGAGAAGCTCTGACGACATTCTGGATGGCTGATGATTTAAATGATTCGTGTCCCTGTTGGGAAGACTAGTCTTTCGGCGGTCAGCTTTCAGCTATTGGCTCAGTCTTGGAGGACCAATTCGCTATTGATTGGCCATTAACTGCATTTATTTGAACGGAAATCCGGCTCAAATTTTGACGTGTGAATTCGGAATGCTCTCGGAAAAAAAGGATCCCTCCGGCCTCCGTACGAGCCTGTGCGCTGACGTGCAGGCAGCATCGTTTCACTCCGCATCCTTCAAGCCTTTCAGTTTGTCCCAACGAGGGTCGGGTTCTGATGCATCGTCGTCTTGCGGTTTGTCGTCATTTGTTGACGGTTTGAGCAGGTATTCGTCCAATGCCGAAAGCACCTTTTTGTTACATTTTCCTTTGGGATGGACGCTGCGGGCTGGCAGCAACAGCGCTACAAGTTCGTAGATGGGCTGCTCAAAATCGATTTTGAATTCTCCTTCCCGAATTGGCCGAATCTTTTCATCGTCCAACTGCTCCTCTGTGAATTTGTATACGAGATTGTCTTTGCCGCTCACCGAAACCACAAGGTCGTCACCACATTTGTCACACGCAACATTCAATTCTCCGGTCAGATCAAAATTAGCCACCAGAATGGTCTCGGATTTATCGAGAATGATGTCTACCGATAATTTGCCACTTTCAATTATGGAATACCCGAGTCCCTGAAAAAAGTCGTCGCCGATTTCGTAATGAAAAGAATGCGGACCGTCTGCGAGACCGACAAAATTCACTTCGTATTTTTTTGTGGATTTCATTGAGGTGTGCAGAACTTGATACGAAAAATGCGAGTGAAACTTATTCTCTTTCCTTCTCCACTTTCTGACTCTTCAGCGGATTCGATGTCAATTCGCGATGGTTGATTCTATTGCGATGAATTTCACAGGCCATCAGAAACGCGTTCCGGAAAGACAGCTCCGACGCTTTGCCCTTTCCGGCCAGATCGTATGCCGTTCCGTGATCTGGCGAAGTACGGACAACCGGCAAACCCGCGGTGAAGTTCACGCCTTCATCAAACGAAATTGATTTGAAACCTGTCAGTCCCTGATCGTGGTACATACTCAAAATGCCGTCAAAGTTTTTGATGTTGGACGATCCGAAAAATCCATCCGCCGAATAACATCCGAAAACCAATTCCCCTTCGGCACGAATCTTTTCCACCACGGGCAGAATGATTTCCATTTCTTCATTGCCGATGGTACCCCTGTCACCGGCGTGAGGGTTTAGACCCAATACGGCGATTTTTGGTTTTGAAAATCCGAAGTCCTCTTTGAGTGAGGTCAGCATCAGTCGCAATTTCTTTTCCACACTTTCGGATGTGATCAAAGCGGCAACATTTTTCAATGGAACGTGACCGGTGACCACACCAACGCGCAATTTATCTGCACACATAAACATCAGCACGTCTTTTTGTCCGAACTGGTCGGCGAAGTACTCGGTGTGTCCTGGAAATTTGAATCCGGCTTCCCTGACGCAATCTTTGTTTATGGGAGCTGTAACTACGACGTCGAGTTTTCCCGCCTTCAAATCCGCTGCTGTGGCGTCCATCGAAAGCATTGCATATTTCCCTCCGTTGGCGTTTTTTTCTCCGGGAATAATTTCGACGTCCTCTTCCCAGCAGTTTAAAAGGTTGACTTTTCCCGGTAGTGCCTCCGCTGGATTTTTGATGCTGTTGAAATTAAATTCATTCAGCTCCAATTGCTTTTTGTAAAACGAAATAACCTTGGTGGAGGCGTAGATCACAGGAGTCGTATTCCTAAGACCATCCTGATCGGACAATGCCTTGATGACGACCTCTGGCCCAATGCCATTGATGTCCCCGATTGTAATTCCTACACGGACCGGATTGCTGTTCATTTGCTGATTCTCCTGCTTAAAAACTCGATGAGTAATCGTATGCTTGCACCGGTTGCGCCAAGTCCGCGGTAATTTTCTTCGGTCTGAACAAAGGCAGGACCAGCAATGTCTATATGAATGTATGGATACTTCGTAAAATGCGCCAGAAATTTTCCAGCGGTTATCATTCCGGCCTCCGGTCCACCCACATTTTTCAAATCTGCGATCGGCGATTTGATGTACTCCTCGTATTCGTCCCAGAAAGGAACCTGAACGACGCGATCGCAGGTGTAAAAGCCCGCAGCGTTGAGAAGATCAAATTCCTTTTGCGGCGCATTGCCCATCGTCACGGAAGCGTGTACTCCAAAGGCTCGGGCAGCGGAGCCGGTGAGCGTTGCGACGTCAATGACCAGTTCAGGTTCAAACTTGCTTGAATACGAGAGTGCGTCGGCGAGTGCCATTCTGCCTTCGGCATCGGTATTCAGGACCTCGACCGTTTTTCCATTGTGCATTGTGACAATGTCGCCCGGTGCGTAGGCGTTGCCGCCTGGTCGATTGTCTGTGGCTGGGATGAGCGCAATGACGTGAAGTGGCAGGCGCAATCTCGCAATGGCCAGCGTCACGGCAGCAACAGAAGCCGCACCGGCCATATCACATTTCATCAGGTCCATCGAGTCCTTGGTCGGCTTCAGACTCAATCCGCCGGTATCAAAAACAATTCCTTTTCCGATGAGAACGACCGGCTTTTTATTGACTCTGTTTTCAGGTTTCCACTCGAGCGTAGTAAAGGTTGGAGGATCGACCGATCCTTTGTTTACTGCGAGCAGACCACCCATTTTCAGACTTTCAATTTTTTGTTTTCCAAAGATCTCGCAGTCCACGCCCGCCTTTTCTGACGCAGTCGCGATCTCTTCGGAAAGTTTCGTGGCATTCAACCAAGATACCGGTTCATTGACCAGATCCCTTGCCCAGTTCACCATCTTTACCACGGTCTTCAATCGGCCGAGATCGGCCATTTTCGAAGCAACAAACAACTGACCCAAGGTGATTTTTGGCTTTTTGCTGAGGTATTTGTCGAATTGATAGTCAGCCAAGAGCATCCCTTCAGCAAAGACTTCGGTTGTTTGAGCGTCCTCGCAGGCCAAAAAAACATCTTTAATCAGTTTTCCAATCGTTTTATAAACGGTATGACCGAGCTTTCGCACGAATTCTCGGTCGTCATCCGAAGCGATCTGTGGAATTTTGCAAACGACCGTTACTTTCCCATCTTCGTTCAAGTAATTGATTTCATCCGTTACAAATCTGTTATCGAACCACTTGCGGGCAGGTTTTGAAAGACGGGAGGCTTTTAACTGTGAACGCGAGTGCAGGAGAAAGATGCAATTCTCTGAATTCTTTGAGGACCCGGATTTCAGGGACAATGTCATCACCACTATTTGGTTTCAAATGTACACTTTTTTATGGTCAGGAAATCGAAAGAAAACCGTCGAAAAATGAGCACGCCCAGACGAAGCTGGCCTCGTTTACGTTATTAGGAACGGGGCTTTATTTTGCTTAACTTTGATTCAGCCTTTAATGTACTGATCGTCTGATACGTTTTCTCAAATATCTGCTAGTACTTCTTTTGCCGGTGACGGTTCTGGCGACGCACAACCGCTCGGGTTCTATCACCTACCGGCATTTATTCGGAAACACCTATGAATTTACGGTTACTACCTGCACAAAAACGTCGAGTGATGCCGACCGTCCGGAGCTGGAAATAGTCTGGGGCGACGGCACGAGCGATACCATTCCGCGGATTGAGCCTATTCTATTCAATCTGGATTACGACGTTCAAATCAACACCTACATCGGTGTTCACACCTTTACAGGGCCGGATACCTATATCATTTCGGTCGAAGATCCCAACCGGAACTTTGGGGTATTGAATATCACAAGTTCAGTCGATAAAGTTTTTTGCATTCAGACCGTTTTGGTGATTTCGCCGTTCATTGGCACTGGCAATAATTCGCTGGTCATTGAAGATTGTCCTTGTCCGGAATATGCCTGCATCAATAGTCCCTGGTGTTACAACCTATCGGCTTACGATCCGGACGGAGACAGCCTCGCATACTCGTTGATTCCGTGCAAGGGTGAAGACTGTCTGGAAATGATTATGCCTGGTGTATATCAATATCCACATCAAGTGGCGGGTGGCATTATGTCGATTGATCCGATATCCGGCACACTTTGCTGGGATTCTCCAGAAATGGAAGGTGAATTCAATATCGCCATTCTGATTCAGGAGTACCGCCTCGGCTTTTTTGTCGGTTCAGTGATTCAGGATATGCAATTTGTGGTGATGACCAACTGCGACAATCTGCCGCCCAATATAGTGGATGTTGCCGACACCTGCGTCTTTGCAGGAGATTCACTCAACATTGCCTTCGACGCCACGGATACGGAACATACGATTGAAGTCTCTGCGACCGGAGCGGTATTTCACCTCACCGACAATCCGGCGGTGTTCGACGACAGTACGGGTTATCTTTTCGCCACGGGCAGGTTTTTGTGGAATCCGACCTGTGCGGAAGCATCGGACGATTATTACGCCATTATTGTCCACACACAAGACAACCACCCGGAAATTCCACTCACCGACCTGACCACATTCCGTGTCAAAGTAAAAATCCCTGCAGTCACTGGACTTACAGTAACGCCCACTGGAAATAGTATGACTTTGTTATGGAATGCATCCGTGTGTAGTGGAATTGATCACTACAACATTTATCGCAGCATCGATAGTACGGACAACAACTCAGTTTGCTGTGAGAATGGAACGGCAGAATTGATGGGCTATGCGTTGATCGGCTCCACCGCCGATACCACCTACATCGACAACGGCCCTCTGATTGTGGGCAATATCTATTGCTATATGATCACCGCGGTGAATGCATCGGGCGTTGAAAGTTGTCTTTCTGAACAGATTTGCGACCATCTGGATTTCGAAATTCCGGTGATGACGCACGTCTCTGTGCTTGAAACGGCGACCGGTTCTGGAAAGGATTCCGTTTTGTGGTCCTACCCGAAAGAATTGAATGAGATCAGCTTTCCGGGACCTTACCACTACGCGTTGTACCGCTCACCAGATTTCACGGGAGGCACGGAGAGCAGCGTTTATGTTTCTGCACCGCAAATATTGATCGACAATCCTGACACAACCTTCTTTGACATTGTTCTGGATACAGATCTAAGACCATACACCTATCGTGTAGAACTTTACAGCAATGGCGCACTGGTTGGGTCATCCCTTCCGGCATCGTCTGTTTTTCTGACGCTAATTCCCAATGACAATCAACTAGAGCTGGTATGGGAAGAGAGCCACCCCTGGACCAATACCGAATGGGAAGTGTATAAAGAAACGCCCGGCGGAAGCGGAACTTTTGTTCTAATTGCGACCCTTGATTCGATGAGTTATATCGATACGGGCCTCGTCAACGGCGTTGAATACTGTTACAAGATCAGATCGCGCGGCGGATACACGGCTGATGGCATCATCAACCCCATCCTCAACTGGTCTCAGGAGGCTTGCGCGAGTCCAATTGACCTCACGGCACCTTGCGCTCCAGTTCTGGAAATAACCGGCGATTGCGATCTCGAAGAAACCTACCTGACCTGGACCAACCCCAACAACAGCTGTGCGGACGACGTGACGCGTTACAATCTTTACTTTGCAGAATTTGAAGGCGATTCGCTTGAATTACTGGCAACGTTTTCAAGTGATCTCGACACGTTCTTCACGCATTCTGGCCGGGGAAGTATCGCGGGCTGTTATTACGTCACGGCGCTGGACTCCGTTCAGTACAACAATGAAAGTGAGCCATCCAACATTGCGTGCATCGACAATTGTGAAGGGTATTACGAACTGCCGAATATTTTCACGCCCGACGGCAGTGGTGCAAACGACTTGTTTCATCCTTTGCTTCCGTATAAATTTGTCAAAAAAATCGAGCTTGAAATCTTCAACCGATGGGGAGATGTTGTATTCAAAACCGAAGATCCGCAGATCGATTGGGACGGCACGGACAAAGACACCGGCAAGCCATTGTACGATGGCGTTTACTTTTACACCGTAACGGTTTACGAAATCAAATTATCCGGTCTCGTCCCGCGATCGTTCCACGGAAATCTTCAAATCATTCATTCACACTGATGTTTACTGGTATTGTCGAAAGCCTTGCCACGGTTGAAAAAATTGAAAAGGAAGGCAGCAATGTGCATCTGACCTTTTCATCCGGTGTTACGGCCGAATTAAAAATTGATCAGAGCATTGCGCACAACGGTTGCTGTCTTACGGTGGTCAACATTTCAGGAAGAACGTATCGGGTTACGTGCATCGAAGAAACGATGAAACGAACGAATCTGGGCGTTTTGAAAACCGGCGATTTGGTGAATTTTGAGCGCTGTGTCAAAGTGGGTGACCGGCTGGACGGACACATTGTACAAGGCCACGTTGACGCAGTAGCAAAATGCACGGAAATTATCGATCGTGGCGGCTCGAAGGAATTTGTTTTCAGCTATGATTCAGATGAAATCACCGTCGAAAAGGGATCCGTGACCTTGAACGGCATTAGTCTGACAGTGGTTCAGTCTGGCCAAAAATTCTTTAGCGTACACATTATTCCCTATACGCTGGACAATACCAATTTTGGTCAGGTGAAGATTGGAACGTTTGTCAACGTTGAATTTGACGTGGTGGGCAAATACGTGAGGCGGCTAATGACTACTCCCTAAGGAAAAAATACTTCTCCGTCGCTTCGCGCAGAATTATTTCGTTTCCGTTTTCATCCAGCATCACATTGCCAATTTCGTCAAACCGATACAGCAGGTTGCGGATTGCTTTTAACTTGCCGTCTTCCATTTCAAAGCGGTCCCATTCGGCGTCTGTTACAGCCTTGCCGGTATAATCAATGAATGCAGCATTGCCGTTCATCCAAATGGCAATGCCGAAGCCCAGGTCCTCTACCAGATCAAAATCGAGCCAATCACCAAAGAATAGTGCAGCGAAGTTTTTGTCAAGAAGAAAATACCGAGATGGTGTGTTCATTACAGTCGGTGTCGGTGGCTGGTCGGAACCGCGGGAAGAAAAGTCAAGTCCGTCCTCGTGAAAGAAACCGGTCCGCGTAATGTATCCACACGGAACTGGAATGACACCGGCATAATATGGTGTGGCTTTTATCCAACGCGTATCCTGCCATTCCCAAACCGAGGAGGCCTCTGCTTCCATACTCAGCCGTGTTTCATACTCGTTGCCCCAGATTTCGTCAAAGTAGTAGCCATATTCGCTGATTTGTCTGGAATCATTTAGCACAAGGTATTTTCCATCGATCAATTGTACGGACGCCTTCCAAGACCGAAGCTCATTGTTTTCGATGCCGTTCTGGTAGATTATTTCCGTTGAATCACCCACATTCATCTTCAGTACTTCTCCGGTAAACACGTCCGAATTGCGGAGCCCATATAAAAAGCTGAGCGTTTTATCTCGACCGACAGAGAGCATAGTGTCTGGGTTAATAAACCATAGCTTATCAATGGTCAGCGCAAACATAAAATTTCCCGCCTCAGAGTAATGCACGAATTCGAAAGGTTCGGCCACAACTTTGGCGTCAACCAGCGAAATCCCGTTGGATAGTTTGCATATTCCGATCTTATCTCCCGCTGTATAGTAGTAAAAGTCGCCCCTGTTTTTCAAACGTGTGCGTTCTGCTGAGGGAGAGCAAAAAAACGAATCAACGCGAACGGTTGTTGGTGTGATATGCCGGAAAAAACCTGTATCGGCGAGCACCTGCTCGATGGTCAGATTATCAGCGATGATGCGCCCGTCATTGTTTTGAACGGTATACACGGCGTGTTCATTCTCACCATTTTCACCGGCAAAAAGTTCTTGCAACAACATTCCGTCGTAACCGAGTTGAACATTTGAAAAGCGGGGTTCTACGGCCCATTTTTTGAGGCTTAGATCATACACCCCACATCGTTGAACTGCGGGTGTGTAGTTCGGCAATATTTCGTTTCCCAGATAGTCAACGTAATGCGTTGTGCCATCGTTTTCATCCCAAATGGGTTCACCTGCATTCAAGGTGCTCGACCGGATCAATGAAGTCAAAACAAGCTTGTCCTGCAACACTTGTCCAATTCCAAAGGTCAGAGTCGGCCGATCGTACCACCAGGTCGAAAAAATATCAGATGCGTCTTCCGGATTGAGTGGAATGCCCTCGTCCTGCATCACAAAGCCGACGGGTTCCAGTTTCAGATACCTGTATCGGCGCTCGTCGGCAAGTACGATCTGGCTGAGGTAATCGCTACTCAAGGCTATGATGGAATTTTTTGCGGAGGTAATGGAATCAAGACAGTCGTGCCTTAGTCCCCACTGGCTGGCTGCACGGAAGTCGTACAATGTTATTGGCAGTACGGCCATTGAATCGTAGGTAATCACCAAATCGAGCGTGCGGCTCAGCTGAACAAAATCGTGAACCGGTGGCAATAAAACCTGGTATCTGAAATCCAGGAATTCAGTGCTCGATCTGTCGAGCAAATGAAAGCGGATCAGCCCTTGTTTGCCCTCCTTCATTGTGACGACGTGAATGCTGTCAGACGCGAATTCGACGGAGTCCATTCCTAAAACTCCCGTCACAAATCTCTCGTCCAACTTTTGCATTCCGCTTTGTACCAATAATCCTTTTGCGCTGTAAACGTCGTATTGATAGTTTGCCAGAAGGTAGTTGTTTCCAAGACGCTGTTCGGAGACCCGACTGCAGAAATAATACCCGTTGACATTTTGAATCTCAAGGTATTTCCTGGGAATTATCCAGGTCTTTGTTTCGAGGTCGTACAGACCAGAAAGGGCGATTGCTTCATTGCTGATGACGGTATCGTCTCCATAAACGAGGTTGTCGGTGAGGTTGAAATGGCTTATTATGAGTCGAGTTGGAGAATCGCGGACGATGCCTCGCTGCAGTCCCCGAATACTGAAAAGATGGTCAATTTCTTCGAACGCACCATTTTTCCAGGAATACCTAAAATTATTGACCGCCACCTTGCCGGCCTCCGAGTCGTCACTCATCATTCCAGGCAGCGAAAAAATCATCGAATCTTTCGGGCTGTTGATTTGGGTAAGAACTCCCGCATCGGTGAAGCATCTCGATTGAATCTCATTTTCCGAATACCGGATAAAAATTTCGTGTTCGGAAAATATGCCAAAATAAAAGATAGGCGATTTTGACATCGGCCATTCAAAATCACCCGATTTGGTATTGAGCAACCCTTGTTTCGCTCCTATGTATACGATGGCGAATTGGCCTGATTCAGACATCTGGAGGGAGTCGCACTTAAAATTTGGCGCCTGAGCTCTTCCCTGTAGCACGATGGTTGTGAACAGAACGACAAGAAATTTGGCAATCATTCGAGAAATTTTTGGTGAACAAAGTTAAACCGTATCGTTCGTATAACGCACCGAATACAAAAAGTTCAATGTTTAAAACTTTAGCACGGAATTTGGAGTAAAGGGCTTGTGGGCCTTAATTTTGAGGATATGCGGAGCGGGCTTCTATTTTATGTGCTGGCGGTGAATTTTTCGATGGCCTTTTCTCAATTCGATAGTGTCAAGATCGGATTGAGTAGTTATGTTTTTGCCGATACCACGCGGCCATTGAACATCGACTCACTTTTACAATGCCCAGGTGATTTCAGGCTCAACCCGACCTATTATGTCAATCGGTATACCGAAACCGATCTGATGTACAAGATCACGGACAATAAAGGAAACGGTTTTGCCCGCTTGTATGGAACCCGGAATTTGCGCCCGATACTACACGGCGTTGCTTACCGCGGCGGGGCGAACAACTATTTCCACCTTGCAGACAAACGTGATAACCAGAATCCCCTTCCGCTCGACGGAATCACAGCACTCTGCCGCGAGGGCTTCTCGTCATCCGTATACCTCTACCGCACCAATTTTGAAAATTATCCGACGGCCGACACCTGCGACTGTGTGGATAGTGCTTACAATACGCTCAGCTACCACCAGCTCGACTACTATGATTCCTCGCACGTTTACGAAATGGTTCGGATGACCTATGAATCGGCTGTAAAGGATGAAGTGGGTCCGGTTTATTTTCATTGCTGGAATGGCTGGCACGCTTCTGGTTATGTGGCTGCGGTTTTGTTGAAGCAGTTTTGCAAATACTCAGACTGGGATGCAGTGAACTACTGGGATATTGGAACCGACGGATCGAACAACTCGCCGCGGTATCAAACCCAACGCGAACAGATCAAGAAATTCAAAACGTATCCGCAATTCGAAATCAGTGACTCACTTCGTGCTTGTCTCTGTCCGCCAATGCCCGAGCACATCGACAGTACGCAGCTTCACATCGAGATTGAACATCTGGTGATCGTTCCAGAAGCCATTTCACCTGGATTCCAGATTGTGCTGTACAATGTTCATTTCGGATCAGGTAAAACCACGTTTGGCAATATCAGTGGGAATGCCGATATCGTCAATCTCAAAAAAGCGCTGGATGCCGACCCTTTGTTGCGGGTTGAGATCGGAGGCTACACGGACAATTCTGGAAGTTTTTCTAAGAATGTTGATATTTCGTCGCAGCGAGCCCGATTCGTTTACGACCATTTGATTGCAAGTGGATACGACACTTCACGCGTTAGCTATCGCGGTTACGGACCGGCAAAACCAATTTACAGCAACCGGTATGCTTCTACGCGGGAAGGTAACCGGCGAATCGAAATCAAAATACTGGCGAAGACCGAACACGGCAGCGGAAGGCTCGTCGATGAATCGTTCTACGACCAAAACGTGCGATCGGAGGAGGATCTTACAAAATCGTATCTGTCGTATTTTTTCAATCATCCGGGGGAGCAGCAAGGTTCCGTGTTTATTGTTGACTCGCTGAATTTCGAATCCGGTGATACATTGCTCCCAGAGATAGGATATTCCCATGAAGTTCTGAAGTCCGTAATCGCTTACGTGCTGAAAAAACCCGGAATGCAAGTCAACATCAAAGGGTTTACGGACAGTTCCGGACTTGAGGATAACAACATTGAAATTTCGCGAAAGCGGGCAAGAGCCGTTTACGAATTTTTGGCACAAAACGGGTTGCCGGCGGACCGAATGCGTTATTTCGGTTATGGATCCTCAAACCCGATTGCACCGAACCGGTATCTTTGGGGACGGGACATCAATCGTCGGATTGAAATTGAGTTTGTTGCGAAATAGAAAAAAATCCAAACACGATGAGTGGTTCTGATCGCGAAACTCCAAAGTTGCTCCGGGGAAGCCGCGTTCTGGTCGTAATTCTCGTTTGTCTCGTACTGACCGTCCTACTGTTCTGGTACGAAAACCGAAAATCCCCGATCTCTTTTGCAGATATTTCGTGGTCGGGAAGTTCGGTTTTTTTTCTTCTTTTGGCCTTGGTGATGGTCGCCTCCCGAGACATCGCGTATATGGTTCGGATCCGGCTTTTGAGCGACAAATTCCTGAGCTGGAAGCAATCGTTCAACGTGATAATGATCTGGGAATTTGCCTCGGCTCTGTCGCCCGGGATCGTTGGCGGTTCGGCAGTCGCGATGTTTATCTTACGAGGAGAGAAAATTCCTCTTGGAAGAGCAACATCGATGGTCATCATTACCGCCATAATGGACAATCTCTTTTACATTGTCTCTTTGCCCATTTTGTTCTTGTTCATCAGCGCATCCCAACTCCGCCCCACTGGAATGTCCTGGCTTGAAGGCGTCTTGCCGTTCTTCTTGGCAGGATATGCCGCGATGCTTTTGTTTACTGTTATATTATTCCTGAGCGTTTTTTTCTACCCGGGCATCCTGAGCGGAATCTTCCGATTGATTTTTCGGCTGCCCTATCTCAATCGCCGAAAAGAAAGCGGCGCTCGTATAGCCAACGATGTTCGCACCGCATCCTTGGAATTCAAAGAAAAGTCAATGTCCTTCTGGCTCAAGATATTTCTTATAACCGTATGGTCCTGGACATCCCGATTTTTAGTCATCAACCTGATGTTACTCGCATTTATTGACACGGGCCTAATGGATCAGTTTGTAATTCTCGGGCGACAGCTTGTGATGTGGCTTGTGCTGATTATTCCGTCTACACCGGGCGGAAGCGGCCTAGCTGAATTGCTTTTTACAAATTTCCTCAGCGATTTTATTCCAAACGGGACACTGGCATTAAGTCTCGCATTTTTATGGAGGCTGATTTCGTATTATCCCTATTTGGTTATCGGTTCGATTCTATATCCGAGGTGGATGAGGAGATGAAATGGTGCTAGATGTTTGATGACAGACGCCAGACGCTAGATTCTGGACACTAGACACAGGATACTAGACACTGGACAAGGGACACGTTATGGCTTGCAGGAGAGTTTATCAAAACATACCTAGAACTGTATTCCGTCAAAAAACAACTATGGCCCAGAACAGCTGAAGGCAACCGTAGATCTTAAACTCAACGCTTCAAAATTCTGCCGGAATATGCGGTGCCGTTGGCGGTCATTGAGTAGTAGTAAAGGCCGTTAGATACTTCGACGCCTTTTTCATCCTTTCCATCCCACTTGACCCTCTGGGCGCCTTGGGCTTGATTCTGTCTCAGAAGTTTGCGAACGAGACGGCCGTGAATGTCGTAAAGATAGATACTGACAAATCCCGGTTCGGTAAGCGAATACGCAATATTGACCTCGTCACTGAAGGGTGTTGGAAAGACCTTAATACCCGATGCTGGATCATCGGCCATCGCAACATCATCCGACATAAAAATAGTGTTGACGCTGTCCTGAGAGATATACTCGTCACCACTTTGGTACACCATAAACGAAAAGTATACCAGGAACATTTCATCCGTTGTATTCAGACCCCAACTCACATCAACCGGAGGGTCGTTGGGATTGTTGGGATTAGAAGACGTATTGTCGAAAATACCGCGTCCATAAAGTTGGTCGCTCGACATCAAGGGCAATAGGTATTCAAAATAGTAAATATCCTGCCAGTCGAAATCCCACTGCGGAATGCGAACCATAGGTATAGTATCTACTCCGGCGAGTCCGTACGCCTCAATAAATTGACCCAACTTGTGCATATGCGGCAAGGCGGATATAAAGGTCCAGTCGGCAGGAGGTGACATCATATCTTCCACTGTATCGATTGTCTCCGCTGCAATCGTAAATGACATATTCGAGATCAGCGGAAAGGAGTACACCTCTCTGAAATTCGCAACGGGTTCTTCGTAGAAATAAAAATTCACTTGTGTTGAATCCCATTCGCCAAAACTGCCGTGTGGATAGTGCATTGCGAGAACGATATTGGACCCGGCCTTCATTTCCATACCGGATTGCCAGTCCGCCGTTGCCGGGTACACCGTAGGTTGTGAGCCGGGCGCATAACCTCCGAGCATATCTTCGCTTGTCGGACCACTGCAATCACCACCCATCGTATCCGTGTCGTAATCCCCATTTTGATCGTGATACACCAGAACGTGATGCACCGCGCCGTAATTGCCCGGTATTACTTCCATCGCCTTGAGTTTTTTATCTTCGGTAAGGCCACTTGGAATTGAAAAACACACATAATCATCGGCGCCCATCGTCGCCTTGCTCATATACAGCGGTATCTGAACTGTGAGGTCCGGAACACCCGGCAGGATTTTCGAACCGTGGTAAACGGGCGGAGGTGGGGCGAGGCCGGCATCACCTTCCGGAGCGCCACCGGCAATCCAGTCCAGAATTGTCGTGCGTTCGTAAACGGTCAGCGTCCGCTCGTCATAATAGTGCTGAAACGACGTGTCGGCAATCCACGGTGGCATCCATCCGTTTGTGACATAAAGATTCATTTCGGCCTGAAATGTAAATGCGTCCTCGTAGGTCATCAGCGGCATTGTGCCTATTCCGCCAGTATGATGACAGGCCGTACAATTGGTGTACAAAATTTCAGCCACGTCTTCGCTCCAGTTTTGCGAAAAACCGAAAGACATTGCATAGAGAAACACCGAGGTAATTAACGATTTTTTCATTTCAGGACTTTGCCCGATAAAGTTACACTTATTCGGCCGATCCACCAAAATCGCAGATTCAAATGATTTCTTCCCGTGCTAATCTTCTGGCTTCCAAATCGGTATTGAGCAGACAATCGACATCCAGCATACCGGAATAGTCGGGAAATTCCGAAACAATTTGAGTGTTGATTTCGGTTATGCGAGTAAATGAAATTTTGTTGTCCAGAAAGGCACGGACGCTCACTTCGTTTACAGCGTTCAGAACACAGGGAATTACACTCCCTCGACGCATTGCATCATAAGCCAGCTGTAGATTGCCAAAGGTTTCAGAATCCGGTTTTTCGAAAGAGAGGTTTGGGAATTCGTTAAAATCAAATCTCGGATAATTCGAAGGAAGTCGTTTTGGATAGCTGAACGCGTACTGAATGGGCAACTTCATATCCGGCAGCCCCATTTGCGCTTTCATCGAACCGTCGCAAAACTGAATGATCGAGTGAATAATCGACTGCGGATGGACGACCACTTCGATCTGGGACTCCGTCAGGCCAAAAAGCCATCTTGCCTCTATCACTTCAAAGCCTTTGTTTATCAGTGTTGCGGAATCGATAGTGATTTTTTCACCCATTTGCCAATTGGGGTGTTTCAGCGCGTCACTTTTGGTAATTTTTTCGAGTTGATTTTTCTTCATTCCACGGAACGGACCTCCCGATGCCGTGAGGAAAATTTTTTCTATCGGATTGTCAAACTCGCCGGCCAGACATTGAAATATGGCCGAATGCTCCGAATCGACCGGATAGATGTTCACGCCTTTCTTTCGGGCCAGATCAGTGACCATCTGCCCGGCGACGACGAGCGTCTCCTTGTTCGCGAGGGCGATCGATTTTCCGGCAGAAAT
>Ga0247727_10000855_pt1 | contig 73865 bp, 69 predicted proteins | sample WisWelCaveWW1625_FD_202498 | JGI IMG/M metagenome (GOLD analysis project Ga0247727, IMG submission 202498) | Biofilm microbial communities from Wishing Well Cave, Virginia, United States - WW16-25 | ecosystem: Environmental > Aquatic > Deep subsurface > Groundwater > Cave microbial mat | place...
CTGGTTCCAGATGCGCCGCGCGCCGACCCAGCGGTCGAAGGGGTCGCCCCACACCTCGAAGCCGGCGTTCGACACGGGGTCGAGGAAGCGCGCCTCGTTGTTGGAGGGGAAGACGATCTCGGCGTTGCCGTCGTTGTCGACGTCCGCGATGACCGGGTTCTCGGTCCGTGTCCGAGAGGAGCTTCCCTCGGAGAACAGCTCGAACCCGTCGGTGCCGCGATACACGCGGAAGAACTCCTCGTCGTTGTAGATGACCTCCGCGACCCCGTCCCCGTTGAAGTCGAACACCGAAGAACCCGTCGCGCTCGAGGAGTCGTCCTCCGTCGTCACGACCCAGCGCACGCCCTCCTCGATGCAGCCCGCCGGGACCGACGCGTCGCAATCCAGGTCGAAGACGGTGTAGCTCGCGCCCTGGGCGACGCCGATCTCCTGCCGGGCGTCGCCGTCGAAGTTCGCGACCGTCGGCGGGCCGCCGATCGGCATCCCTCGAACGGCCCCGGGAACGCCCTTCTCCCAGAGCGTCTCGCCGGTGTCCTTGTCGAAGAGGCGCAGGGTGCCGGCCGCCACGACGATGACCTCGGGCCCTTCGGCGCCCGGGTCGGTGATCACGTCCGCGACCGCGCAGAAGCCGTCCTGTCCCTCCGCCTTGAATCGGAGGGTGCCGTCGTGCTCGTACACCGCAGGCCCCGCGATGACCTCCGCGAACCCGTCCTCGTCGAGGTCGGCCACGCAGGAGATCGGGCCGAGCCCCTCGTTCATGCCCTTGCAGAGGATCTCCTCCGCGAGCCCGGGGTTGCAGTTGGCGTCCTCGCCGATCCAGCGCTGCCCCCCGTCGATCCCGTCCACGACGAGGCGCCCGAAGACCACCTCCGGGAAGCCGTCTCCTTCGAGGTCGGCGATCGCGAGCGCGCCGGAGATCATCTTGAAGTGCGTGTCGCCCTCGTTGCGCCACGACCGCTCGAGGAGGGTCGGATCGGGGGCCCGCCACATCTCCGTGCCGTCGGCGTGGTACGCGTAGAGTCCGTAGATGGCACCGATCGCGACGATCTCGGGGATTCCGTCGCCGTCGAGATCGCCCGCCGCCGGTGTGGCCGTCGCCTCGAGGTTGAACTGCACCGGATCGTCGTCCGGGCCGGGCACGGTGAACTTGCTCTCGCCCGTGGTCACGTCGACCGCGCGCAGGACTCCCTGCTCCGCGCTCGCCCAGTTGATGTCCTCGTACGACATGAACACGACCTCGGGCCAGATCTCGCCGTCGCCGACCGGGTCGATGTCCACGACGATGGGCGTCGCGCACACCTGCGTGTACTGCGGGAGCGGCTGGCCTTCGTCGCCTGCGGCCCAGATGTACTCCGGCGCGGGCGCCTCGAACGGGTCGATGTGCGGCTCCGTGTGACACGGCACCTGCGCGTCGGGCAGGTCCGGCGGAACGCCGGTGTCCCACCACTGCGAGGCGTCCGGCCCGGAGTCGCGTCCCCCGTCGGGCCCGCCGCCGTCGTCGTCGTCGTCGTCGCCCCCCGCGTCGTCGCCTGCCCCGACCCGGTACGACGAGTAGCAGTCGCAGGCGCACCCGGCCGCCCCGAAGGACGCCAGCGCGGACGCGAGAAGAAGGTGGGAACGGACGGACTCGTGCACAGTCACCGCGCCTCTTCTTATCACGTTTCGTACCAGCCGCCGAGGAACGCAACCATCGGGAATCCCATCTGTTTCCGGGAGTTCCGCCGTCCGCATCCCAGGCGGCGTCAACCTTCTGTCGGCACCGTGCCGCTCGTGACGGAGTTGCTCAGGGTTCCGATACCGTCGATCTCGATCTCGACCCGATCCCCCGCGGACAGCCTCGATACGCCGGCCGGCGTTCCGGTCAGGATCAAGTCGCCGGGCAACAGAGTCATGACACTCGAGACGTAGGCGACGAGCTGTGCCGCCGGAAAGAGGAGGGCGGAGGTGTGTCCTCGCTGTCGTTCGGCGCCGTTCACGCTGGCGATCACCGTGCGGTCGGAAGGGTCGAGCCCGGTGACGAGCAGCGGCCCGAGCGGGCAGAAGGTGTCGAAGCCCTTCGCGCGCGTCCACTGGCCGTCCGCCCTCTGCAGGTCACGCGCGGTGACGTCGTTGGCGCAGGTCAGACCGAAGACGTGGTCCATCGCTCGCGCCGCGGGGACGTGGTGCGCCGTCCGGCCGATGACGATCGCCATCTCGCCCTCGTGCTCGACCTGCCGGCTCTGCGCGGGCAGGTGGATGTCGTCGTCGGGTCCGACAATCGCCGAGGGCGGCTTCAAGAACAGCAGCGGCTCGAGGGGGGCCGTGTTTCCCAGCTCCTGCGCGTGGGCGCGGTAGTTCCGTCCGATCGCGACGATCTTCGAGGGAGTCGCCGGCGCGAGCAGGCGCAGATCCGCGAGCGCGATCGCGGCGCCCACCTGCCGGTCGTCGATCCAGGGCGGCGCTGCGAGCGGGAAGGCCTCGGCCCCCTGCACGGCGATCCACGTCTCGACGCCCGACACGACGGCGCGGCCGAACCGCCTGGTCGTCATCGGTGGGTCACCCGGATCGTCCGGTCATCCTCGTAGTACAGGAACCCGCCTTCCGTGCAGCCCCAGCAGTTTGCCCAGGCGACGGTGCGCCGATCCCCGCCGTACCCGATCGCGAGCGCCTGGGTGTCGTCGAGCAGGATCATCGATCCCGCGTGCGTGTACCGGTCGCCGCTCTGACGATGGAGCGCCGCGACGAACGAGTGCGACAGGCTTCGGCCGGCCACGACGAGGATCTGCTCGCCCTGCCGGGGCGACCACATGATCGGCGACCAGGTCACCGTCCAGCCGGCGAGGGCCGGCTCGTTGCGGTGATATCCCGCCCGGGAGAGGACCGTCAGGACGTCGCCTTCGCTGAAGAGGTGCGGCTGTTCGTGTACCACCGACAGCTCCGGGATCGTCCGGACGATCTGGGCGATCCGCTCGTCCGCGATCACGAGCTTGTGGAACGGGCTGCGGGTGCGCTCCATCACGTAGGCGTCGTCGTTGACGGGGCCCTTGCAGCAGCGGACGCCGACGTTCGCGTCGCCCTCGGCCGGGAGCGGGCGTCGTGCGGCGCACCTTCGCGCCTCGTCGCCCTGCTTCGAGCCGCCGCCGCGCACGACGAACCCCTTGGTGTGCTCCTCCGGCGTCGCGCCCCAGGCGCTTGCCGTCCATTCGCGCGTTGCGCCCATCCCGTGGACGCCGAAGGGGCTCGGCCGGTCCGGAGCCCACGCGTCCCCGGACGCGAACGCGCGGTTCTCGGGCCCCTTGCACGCGTGCTCCCACTCGAGCTCGGTGCACAGGCGCATGCCGTCCGCGCGGCACGCCGCCGCCGCCGCATCGTGCGGCAAACCGCGGGTCTCTCTCGCGCGCCGTTCGATCTCGAACTCGCCGAGCTCGACCGGGACGTCGTCCATCTCGACCGCGGCGTCGCGCAGCCGATCTCCGGGGGTCGAGCCCGCCTGCAGCCGCCCGCCGGGGATCACCGCGACGCGGGTGTCTTCACCGCTCTCGACCGCCTTGGTGAATCCCGGCAGCGCACTCTTCCCGGGCGTGGTGATCGGCCTGCCGCCGCCGCGCGTGGAGGAGTCGGCCTCCCCGCCGCACGCGACGAGCAGCACCGACCCCAGGGCGGCCAGGCAACGCACGCGGGTGAAATCTGGGCGCGCAGTCCCGGGACGTCAACTAAAACGACGGCTGCTACACTTCGAGGGTGGATGCGCTTCCGCTCGGCCGCCTGCCGCTCATGCTCGCCCGGAGGGCCCGCACGATCCTGGCCCGCGAGGGGATCGACGCCGAGCTGTTCCGGGACGAGGACGTCTACCGCCACGCGCAGGATCAGTTCAGGACGGTGGAGAAGATCGCGTACATGAACCTCGCGAGGTTCGACCCCGACGCCTTCGGGGTGCTCGTCGCCCGGGACCGTGCAGACGACGCTCGAGCGGCGCTCGCCCGCGAAGGGCTCGAGGTCGCCGCGCTCGAGGTCGATCCCGAGCGACCGATGGAGCCGCTCGACCTCGGCGAGGCGGAGGCGCACCCGTACCGGGGCGGGCTCGCAAAGGCCTCGCCGCCCGCGGATCCCGCGCGCCTGCGGAGACGTCGCTTGGTCGGCGGCGCGATCGCCCTCGGCATCGCCGTCGGCCTCGTGAGTCTCTTCGCGCCGAGGCCTTTTTCGTGCAACGCGACGGTCGACCACTCCCTTCCGTGATAGGTTCGCATCGGGAGGTGGGGCATGCGTCTCGTCGAATTCACCGTTGCCAACTTCCGCGCCATCCGTGAGGTCCACCTCGAGCCCAAGAACCGGCTCGTCGTCCTCGTCGGTCCGAACGGAATCGGCAAGACGAGCGTCTTCGACGCGCTGCGGCTCCTGAAGGTCGTCTGGGGCCAGTACTACGCGGCCGAGCCGGCCGAGACCCTCGCGGACATGCTCTTCGCGTCGCCGTCGACGAGCGAAGTCTTCTACGACGCGATCGTGCGCCACGGCGCGGACGAAGCGCGGGTCGAAGCGACCTTCACGCTCGGCAAGGCGGAGATCGACGTCCTGCGGGCGGAGCCGGACCGCGTGGTGCTCTCCGAGGTGCGGCGGCGTTTGGGGCGTCCGGAGGCCATCGGAGCGTCGGGACTCCTCGACACGGATCTCGGCAAGAAGGTGCACGCGGAAGTGCGTGCGCAGGTCCACGCGGGGATGACCGCGCTCAAGACCACCCAGAAGCTGTCCCTCGGCCTGTCCGTGCACCGCGGCCGCAGGGAGATCCGCCCCGTCGCCACGGCCGGCGATCCCTTCGGCTCCGCGGCGCTCGCGTACCTCTTCTCGCAGTACGCGCGGCCCGCCGTCGGCCACGTGAACTTCTTCTCCGCGAACCGGGCGCTCGATCCCGGGCAGAACGAGGTGTCGATCGGGGACGCCGCGCTGCTCTCGGAGCTGCGGGGGATCGTCGCGGTCCCGGGGCTCAAGTTCTCCGGCCTCAAGCAGGCGCTTCTGGGCGCGCTCTTCCAGGAGGGGCTCCCCGGCGAGTCCGGCACCGCGCCGCGTCTCCCCGAGGAGGCGCTCAAGCACATCTTCGAGACCTTCGTGCCGAGGAAGCGGTACGCGGGGCTGCGGCGTGCGCGTGGAGGACGTCTGCTGATGGAAGTCACATCGGCGGACGGCGGCGCGCACGACGTGGACTACCTGTCGTCCGGAGAGAAGGAAGTCCTCATGGTGTTCGCGAACCTCAATCGGTTCGCGGACGAGGGGACGATCTTCCTGGTCGACGAGCCCGAGCTGCACCTCTCTCCCCGTCTGCAGCGCAAGGTGCCCGGATACCTCCTGCGCCAGATCGAGGCGAACGGGGCGTCGCAGGTGCTGCTCTCGACGCACTCGGAGGAGATCCTCCATGCGGCGTACGCCAGCCGCGAGACCGACCTGTGGGCGATCGGCGAAGCGCCGGGGCCGCAGGCCCGGCGGGTCGACCGGCACGGGGACGCGGCGTGGATCCACGCAGAGCTCGGCGTGACGCCGGAGGAACGGCTGCTCGGCTACCACCTGCTGTACGTCGACGGCTGGTCGGACGACTCCGTGCTGCGCCTGCTCCTTCCCGGCGGGGCAGATGCGTTCCGGGTCAAGGCGTACGGAGCGCGGCGCGACCTCTCGAAGCCGATCTCGCGGCTGCAAAAGGAGGAGGAGAAGCGCGGCGGGCTCGACAACGTGTACTTCTTCCTGCTCGACCGCGATCGTTCCCTCGCAGGCGTGACGCCGTCGAAGCATGTGCGCTTCGCGCGCTGGGGCCGCGCGTGTCTCGAGAGCTACTTCCTCGATCCCGAGGTGGTCTGGCAGGCGGCGAGGGACTCGGGTTGCACGAAATTCGGGACCGCGTACGGCGTCAAGAGAGAGTTGCTCCGCTATTCCGAGGACCACCGCCGGGAAGCGGCCGGCAAGGCGGCGCTGCGCGCGCTGGCGGTTCCGGACGTCTCGCCCGGGACGCGCGCGCCGCGAGACGTCGAGGGGCTGCGCGACGAGCTGCTGCGCCGCGCGGAGAGCGCGCGCAAGTGGATCGCGGGCTTCGACGGCAGGGACGGGATGCGCCGCGCGTTCAACCTGCAGTACGAGCTGGCGATGAACGAGACGAAGGGCGCCGACTGGCTGACCTACGCGGACGGCCGCCGGGTCATCGCCAGCTTTCACAAGGAGCACGTGAAGGCCGTGCCGCTGCCGATGTTCCGCGAGCGCGTCGCGGAGGTGCTCGCGGAGAAGGGCGCCGCGGACCTGTCGGCGATGCGAGCCGTCGTCGTCCCGTTCCTCTCCTACCGCCCGTAGGCTGCGGCGAGCGACCAGAAGACGACGCTCGTGCGCACGATCGACGGGTCCCCGACCGACCACTCGTGGACCGGGTCGTCCGCGGCGTGCGGGAATGCCCACTTGTCCGGCACCGCCCCGCCGTCGGCTTGCGATTCGAGGAAGGCGAGCACCGCGTCGGACTCGGATGATCCGGTGCGCTCCAGCACGAGCGCCTCGTAGCCCAGCTCGTTGACCCAGCCGCGCGTGTCGTAGTCCGTGCCGCATCCGCTGCCGAGGCTCCAGAACCGATCTGCGCCTTCCTCGTACGTGGGCTCTCCGGTCGGTCCGATCCGCGCCTCGAGGAACGCGGAGATCGCCGCCAGGTTCTCGTCGATCGACCCGTGCTCGATCTCGTCGGCGAGGAGCGCCAGCTCCATCCCCATCCACGCGGAGTAGTGGACGTCCGTCGAGCCGGGGCACCAGTGGGGGAAGCTTCCGTCCGGGTTCCGGTACGATGCGAGCGAGTCGACGATCCGCGCTGCGCGATCGAACGACGGGGCGTCGCCGAAGAGCGCGTGGTGCTTCGCGAGGCCCATCGCGCACATGAGCCCGCCGTTGAGGATCGTGTCCGAGTCCGGCAGCGCGAGGCAGGCATCCACGAGGAGGGCCCCCGCTGCGCGCGTCTCGGCGTCGCCCGTGATCTCCCACGCGGCGAGGAGGGCGTAGGCGAGCATTCCGTCGAAGGGTCCGCCCGAGACGGCCTCGTCGATGTGCTCGACGAGGAATCGTGCACGGGACTCGACTTCTTCCGCGTACCGAGGATCGCCGCGCGCGCTCCATAGCGCCGCATAGCCGAGGATCTGCGGCGCGACGGTCAGGCGGATCTCCTCGGTCGGGTACGAGAGTGCGCGAGGGTCCCGCGTCACACCGTCCTCCTCGTTGGCCTGGAGGAACGCGTCCATCTGGTCGAGCAAGGACGGACCGCCGGCATCCACGTCGACGGTTCCCGCGTCGTCGAGCCCGGCGTCCATCGCGGGAGCAGCGGAAAAAGGGTCTCCGCACGCCGCGGTCAGCGAGAGGACGATCGATGCGGCGCGGCTCATCCGAACCGCGGCGACGCAAGCCCCGTGCCCGGCGAATCGCCCGGCAACCTGTGGCCAGTGCACACCGCGGTGTGCATGAGGCGCGGGCCGCGAGAGCAAAAGCGCCGCCGGGTGTGTGCAGACGCTCGACGAAACGCGGGCCACCCCTGCGGCACGACGGTTGCTTCGTGGACGGACATGCGACGACCTCTCCTTCCCTGTGCTCTCCTGGTTCTCGGCTGCGGATGCGAGGCCGCGACCGCCTCCGATGGCGGGGACGGGGACGTGGACTCGGACTCCGACACCGACGAGCTCCCCTGCTCGGACGAGGACGGGGACGGGTATGGCGCGGGCGCGGGGTGCGACGGTCCCGACTGCGACGAGTCGGACCCGCGTCTGCACGACGACTCCCAGTGCGCGGCCGCCTGCGACGACGATCCGACCGCGACCGGTTGCGCGTGCGACGTCGAGGAGCCGGTCGCCTGCTACGCGGGCCCGGACGCGACGATGGGCGTCGGGACCTGCCGCGGCGGCCTGCGGGCCTGCGAGGACGGTGCCTGGAGCGAGTGCGCGGGACAGGTCCTCCCGCGTGAGGAGGTCTGCGACGAGGAGGACGACGACTGCGACGGCGAGGTGGACGAGGGCGTCCTGTCGACCTGCGGCACCTGCGACCCCGAGTGCAACGCGGACTGCGTCGGCGCCGACTGCGCCGACGGCTTCGACGCAGCGGACGGCGTCGGCGTCGTCGTGGCCGAAGACGGGTCGCTCACCCTCGGCGGGACCGCCGCCATCGAGAACCCCCTCATCTGGGTCGCCAACAACCGCGAGGGCTCGGTCTCGAAGCTCGACACTCGCGCGCGAGAGGAGATCGGCCGCTACCGCACGGGGCCTGGCACTGCGCAGCCGGCGCGGACGACCGTCAACCCGCGCGGGGACGTCGTCGTCGCGAACCGCGACGACGACCAGGCGCTCGACTCGACGACCGGAAGCGTGACGAAGATCCTGGCGACCGACTGCGAGGACGTGGACGGCGACGGGCTGACGACCTCGTCCGCGGGAGACGACCTGCTGGACTGGGGCGACGACGACTGCGTCGCGTGGCGGGCGGAAGGGCTGCGAGGCGCGCGCGGAACGGCGTTCGAGCAGAAGGTCGGCCTCGACGGCGCCATCGAGGAGTTCGTCTGGGTGGGCGCGTACACCGACGTCGAGGTAGTCGAGCTCGATTCCGCGGACGGCGAGCCGACGGGGCGGACTGTGGACGGCGTCTACGCGTACGGCCTGGCCCTCGGACCCGGCGGCGCGCTGTGGGCGGTCGGCCAGTGGTGGCACGTCCTGTGGAAGATCGACACCGACGACCTGGATCTGACGAGCTACGAGATTCCCGCGGGCGAATCGTCGTACGGCCTGACGGTGGATGGAGAGGGACGCCCCTGGATCGGCGGGACCCTCGCCGTCTTCGATCCGGAGACGGAGGAGTGGGCCTCGCCACCCGGACTCGGCGAGGGCCTGTGCGTGGCCGCAGACGCCTCCGGCCACGTCTGGACCTCGTCGCGCTGGGGCCACGTGCACAAGATCGACGCCGAGACCCTCGAGCACGAGACGATCGAAACGGGCGGCAGCGAGTACGGCTGGGCCGTGGACTTCGACGGGTACGCCTGGGGGATCAACATCAACCACGAGTCGGCGACGGTCATCGATCCCGAGACGAACGAGTTCGAGACGGTGACGCCGCCCTTCGTGTTTCCGTACTCCTACAGCGACATGACGGGCTTCCAGCTCGTCAACGCGACGAACCCGATCGGCGTGTGGTCGCACGTCTTCGAGGGGTGCGACGCGGGCGACGTCGCCTGGACGAGCCTGTCCTTCGACGCCGACGCGCCCGTCGGCAGCTCGGTGTCGCTGCGAGTGCGGACGGCGGCGACTCTGCCGGATCTCGCGGGCGCGGCCTGGATCCCCGTCGCGACCATCCCCGACGCGGTCTCGCCGGTCGACCTCGCCGCCGCCCTGGGCGACGCCGGCGTCGCTCCTGCGGCGCTCCTCGAGGTCGAGGTCACGCTGCGAAGCGTGGACCGCGAAGCCGCACCTCGGCTGCGCTCCGTCGGCGCCGAGCACGTCTGCGGCGGCGCCGTCGGCTAGTCGTTAGCGAAACTCCAGCCCGCCTTCCATCACGACGACCTGGTACGGATTCCATGTCGACATCGTGAAGTGGAAGCGGGTGGTGCCGGCGTCGTCCGTCACGGAGGTCGGGATGACGTACGGCGCGTACTCGCCGCCCCAGTGCCCCGAGACTTCGCCCGGCGCCGGGTCGTCGAGCGTGTCGCATCCGGGCTCGTGCATGAAGCGGCAGTAGCCTCCGTCGGCGGAAGGATCGAACAGCACCGCCGGCTCCGACCACGGTCCCCAGGGGAAGCGCGCGACCTGGTAGACGATGCCGCGCGGCTCGTCGCAGCCGTAGAGCAGGACCCACCGGTCGAGTGACGGGGCGAAGAACGCCGAAAGCTCGCCGACGCAGTCCACGGCGAGCAGGTCCGCCGCGAGCGCCTCGTCCGGGCCGAACCGCGGCGTGCAGTCGGCCGCATCCACTCCCTCGAAGTAGGAAATGGCGTTCGGGTCGCCGAGGTCGTCCGCGGGCTGGATCGCGAGCGAGATGTCGCTCTGGCGGAACCGGCCGCTGCCGAAGAAGAGGACGACGTCGCCTGGCGTGGAAAGGCCCGGCACGTCGCCCTCCCGCACCACGACCGCGGACACGTTGATGAAGCGCTGGGTCGACAGATCGTGCAGAAACGTCCAGGTCTCGCCCGTGTCGTCCGATCGGGCGGCGACGCTCCGGCCCATGTCGCACCCGGCGGCGGCGTCCGTCGTGAAGTAGCCGAAGATTGCCCCGTCGCGGTCGATCCCTTCCATCGGGACCTCGCAGCCGCCGAGCGTGATCCCGGGGACGACCGGCGCGAGGAACTGTCCGAAGCCGTTCAAGGGGAACTCGAGGTCGACGCAATCGGACGCATCGAGATCGTCCGTCGTGGCCATCGCGTCTCCGACGAAGCCGTCCCATCGATCCACCGAGTCGCCGAAGAAGAAGAAGAGCCCGCCGGCGTGCTCGAACGAGACGCCGAGGTCGGTCTTGCGCAGTCCGAAGCGCTCCTCCGTGCGGTTCGAGGTCGGCAGCCCGAGCTCCTGATCGAAGTCGCCCGTGAGCTGGCAGACCTTTCGCGCCGCCTCCGATCGGACGACGACGTCCACCAGGCCGTCGTCGCACAGGTCGATGCCGGCGTCTGGAGTGTCCGCCGCATCGGGGGCGGCCGCGTCCGCGGCGGCATCCGGGCGCGATCCCGAGTCGGCGCTCCCGGCATCGCTGCCGCCGTCGATGTGGTCCGGGGCGCCCGATCCGGCGCTGCACGAGGGCAAGGCGAACAGGAGCAAGGCCCGCATCGGCCGGAATCATACCGGCTTGACGCCTCTGCGCGTCGGGGCGACAGTGGGCCCGGCGCGGAAGGAGTCGGACCATGCGTTTGCTTGCCTTGGGGATGATCGTCGTGGGCCTTTACATGGGCTGCGCGGGAGGGGATTCGAAGGAAGGTGGAGGCGGCGACGCCGACACCGACGTCGACGCGGACACGGACACGGACGCCGACGCGGACGCCGACACCGACACGGATACGGATACGGGATCCGACGCGGACACGGACACGGATTCCGACGCGGACGCCGACACGGACTCCGACGCGGACGCGGACACCGACGCGGACACCGATGCGGACACCGACACGGACACGGGCGGCGAGTGCGACCCCGGCGTGCCCGAAGGCGGGTTCCTCTGCCCGGCGGGCTACGAGACCTGCATCGACATCGCGGGCGGCGGCATCACCTGCTACCTCGCCGAGGAATGCGCGGCGTGCTGCGGGATGGACTGCATCGGTGGCGGCGATCTCGACATCGACACGGACATCGACACGGACATCGACACGGACGCCGACACGGACACCGATACGGACACCGACACCGACACGGATACCGACACCGCGGCCTGCGAGCCCGGCGCGGGTGGCGGCGGCGGCGGGATCGCTTGTGACGCGGGCTACACCAACTGCGTCACCGGCGCCGGGGACATCATCTGCTACCTCGACGCCGAGTGCGACGCCTGCTGCGACGGCTTCTGCGTCGGCATCGGCGGCGGCGGGTAGGGCGTACCAAGTCAGCTCGGGCGAGGCGGCGAGCAACGCGAGGGCGCCGAGACGGGGAGCGAGCCGGAGCCCTCGGAGGCTGGGCCGACGGAAGCGTACTTTTCGTACGCTGAGTAAGGCCCGGCCGAGAAGGCCCGGCGCAGCCCCCGGATCGGCGTCCGCAGCCTAGGTCTTCCCCTTCTTCCTCTCCAGGTACCACTTCGCAGTCCGCTTCAGCCCCTCCTCCATTCCGATCTCCGGCTTCCAGCCGAGCTCCTCCTTGGCGCGCGCGTTGGAGAAGTGCAGGTGCCTCGCGACGTACGCGATCCGGTAGCGGGTGAGCGGGGGCTCGCGCTTCGCGCCGACGAGGCGATAGGCGCCTTCGCAGGCGGCGCCCGCGATCCGGGCGAGGGCGAGCGGAACGCGCTTGGTCACACGAGGCCATGCCAGCGCGTCGCAGGCGGCGTCCGCGAACTGGCGCCAGGTGACCTTTCCGTCGTCGACGAGGTTGTAGACGCGGCCGACTGCGCGTTCGTGGGTCGCACACAGGATCATTCCGTCGACGAGGTTCTCGACGTAGCAGAACGGCCCGTAGGTTCCGCCGCCACCCACGTGCTGGTACAGGCCGCTCTGGATGCCGTCCGCGAGCTTCTCGAAGACGGAGTGGTCGTTCGGGCCGTAGGCGACGCCCGTCCGTGCCGCGGAGAGCTGCAGTCCTTTGTCCCGTGCCAGCTCGAACGCGTGGCGTTCCGCCTCGGCTTTGGACAGGCCGTAGGAGAAGCCGCTCCCTTCCAGCAGAGGGGTGTCCTCGCTTGCGTCCTCCAGGCCGGAGAACGCGTGCACGGACAATGACGACATGAAGTAGACGCGCTTCACGCCGCGCGCGGCCGCGGCTTCCAGGACGCTGCGGGTGCCTCCCACGTTGTTCTTCCGGAACTCCTCGAGGGATCCCCAGTCGCTGGCCTTCGCGGCGATGTGGAAGAGAACGTCGGCATCCTCCATCGCGGCACCCAGGGACGTCGCGTCGTGAAGGGTCGACACCGCGTATTCGACGTCGAGCGGACCCAGGAACTCGCGGCTCGACGACTCGCGGACCATCGCGCGCACGCGAAAGCCTCGCGCGATGAGGCCCGTGCACAGATTCGACCCGATGAACCCGGATGCGCCGGTGACGATCGCGGTGCCCCTCATGGCGGGTTCATGACCCCAACCGGAAGTCGTGGAAGTTGGTCGAGATCACCAGATCGTTCGTGACGCCGACCGCGTAGTGCATGAGCAGGGGCCAGAAGATGCTCCGCGTGCGGATCGCAATCCAGCCCCAGATGAGGCCCCCGAAGATCGCCGCGTAGAACTCGCCCACGGGCTTGACGAGGTGCATCAGCGTGGACGCGAGCATCGAGATCCCGATGGCGGGCCACATGCCAAACGCCTTTTCCGCGCCGAAGAGCAGAAATCCGCGGAAGTGGAATTCCCAGGAGGCGTAGAAGAGCAGGTACGCCGCCTCGTAGGCCACGAAGTGAGCGGGCGAGGCGAGGGCTGCACGAGAAACCGGGTAGAACTCGGCGAGTTCCCCCATTTGCGGCCCTCCCACGAAGATCGGGACCATGAAGATCGGCACGGTCGCGAGCGTGGCGAGGACGCCGTACCGGACGTCGCCTAGTCCCAGGCCGTAGTCGCGCAGCCGATCGCCCAGCAGGTGGCGGACGGCGAGGGCGGGCACCACGGCGAGCAGGAAGAACATCGCCGCGAAGCTCGCCAGCGCGGGGAGCAGGTCACGCAGGACGCCGTGTCCCGTCTCCGAGCCCAGCAGACGCTCGAGCGTGCCGACACCGAGGAAGTAATGCCAGGTGGGAGCGACCGCGGCGGCCACGAGGAAGATCGTCGCGGTCCGGCGGTCCACCGTTCGCAGAGCTTCGCGAAGGGACTTCATCGGTCGCGCCCCGCGAGGACCGCGTCGACGACCTCGGCGAAGCCCGCTCCACCTCGAAGCGACGCCACGAACGCCGGCGGGTCGACGATCCGCTCGGCGAAGTCGGCGATGTTCGCCACGGCTGCCGAGACGGGGAAATGCCGGAACAGGGGCTCGTCGTTCGGCGAGTCTCCGACGAAGATCACCCGATCGGGTGCCGCGTCGAGGTCCAGCGCGAGCTCGTCCCGGAAGAGGGTGCGCAGCATCCCCAGCTTGTCCCAGGCTCCGAACCAGCCGTTCACGTGGATGGAGGACACCTTCGCCGCGGCTCCTTCCTCGCGGAAGATCGCGACGATCCGATCGACGGCGTCCGGGGCGAGGCGAGGGACGTCCTCGCAGTAGTCGATCGCGACGTCGAACTGCCTGTAGGCCTGGTCCGAGGCGAGCGCCGCGCCCGGTACCTCCGCCAGGATTCGGTCGGCGACGGCACGGAGCCGCTCGCGATCACGTGCGCGATCCGCTTCGGACTTCGCCCAGCGGCGCTCGATCCGGTGGCCGACGTGGCGGAAGTAGAACGCGCCGTTCTCGCCGACGGCGCCGTCGACGGGCCACATGCGGGCGATGTGGTCGACCCATCCCGCGGGCCGACCGGTCACGGGGACGACGCGAAGTCCCGCCCGCTGCGCGCGCCACAGGGCCGCGAACGCCTCCTCGGGGATCCGACCGTCGGTCGTGAGCGTGTCGTCGATGTCGCATGCGACGGCCTGCAGCCGCCGGCAGACGTCGGTCGGGATCTCCCGGATCGGTTTCGCCGCGTCGAGGGGGGGCACGCCCGGACCTTATCTCACCATCTCTCCGCGAACGGCAAAGCGAGCGCGCTGAAGAGCTGGCGGGCCGCGTGGCGTTTCACGTAGTCCGGGTCGATCAGGGGCACGACCTTGCGCGTGCGAACGGACGCATACCAGTGGACCACTCGCGTCTCGGCGCAGATCGCCCTGGCGAGATCCGGCTTGCGGGTGCGGCGGAACCAGTGCTCCGAGATCTCCGGCGCGAGCGGGTAGAAAACGGACGGGGGGTAGACGACCAGGTCGCCGCCGGCGTGGGCCGCGAGCACGTCCTGGAGCAGGTGCGTTCCTAGCGCGAAGCGGACGAGCCGCTTCTCGCGGGGCATCGCCACCATCTCGTCGAGGAGCCGGCGAACCAGCGGATGGCAGGGCGCGGCGCCGACGACCGCGTTGTTCGCCGCGAGCGGGTACGAGGCCTCGATGCGTCGGAACGTGCGCCACCCGCCGGGGAGGCGGCGCAGGACGTCGCGCGCCACGATTCGACCCAGGGCAGGTAGTCGCGCGCCAGGGCTGCGGGATCGCGCGACCGCGGCGGGGTACACGACGCGCTCCTCCCCGCAGAAGAAGCCGGTCGCGAGCAGGGGAGGGAGGGGCCGAACCGTCACCGTGTCCATGTCGAGGTACACGCCGCCCTCGGCGGCGAGGATCGCCGCGCGCAGCACGTTGGCCCGCGACGCGGGCGTCGGCATCTCCTCGTAGATCGCCGCGAGCGCGTCGGCGTCTCCTCCAGAGCGCGCGAAGATCGCGGGCGCGTCGATGCGCCAGGCCTCGAAACGCGGGTCCGCGAGATCGCTCCACCAACGCGTGCCGGTCAGGTCCGCATCGTGGTGGAGGACGACGCGATCGAGAGCGCCGCGCGACAGGAGGCTGCGGATCGCCAGCGCGTTCACCCAGGGGAAGTCCGTTCCGTACCAGATGAGGTGCGCGACCGGCGGGATCACGATTTGTCCCGCAGCATTCGCGCGTAGAGAGCGAAGAGGTTCGCGAAGTGATCGGACAGGGAGGGGATCGCGCTCGCCCAGCGCAGCGACGCGGCGCGCTGCAGCGCGCGCGGGCCGCCGAGGAGCCTGCGGATCGCCGCCGCGATCTCCGACGAGCCTCCGTACGCGGGATACACCTCCCGGCACGACGCGTCCCCCTGGAAGAACGCGGCGCCCGCGTCGGCCACGACGATCGGCGTGCCCGACACGAGGGCCTCCGCGAGCGTGAAGCCGAAGGTCTCGGCCGCGCTGCCGTGGACGAGCGCGTCGGCGGACGCCATCACGCGTGCGAAGTAGCGGCGTCCCTCGTCCTTCTTGAATCCGAGAAAACGGACCGGCAGCCCCCGGGCGCGCCGCTGCAGGCGCGCCTTCTCGGGGCCTTCGCCGAGGATCGCCAGGGCGACCGGGCGACTCGGCTGCAGCTCGCGCGCCGCGTCGATCACGAGGCGGACCCTCTTCTCGAAGGCGAGTCGTCCCGCGCAGACGAGCAGCGCGGCGCCTTCGCGGTCGGCGATTTCGCCGAGCAATTCGCGGCGCAGCGCGGCGTCGTGCATGTGCGGTCCGAGCTCCGTCCGATCGATTCCGAAGGGGACGACCTCGACGCGCGGACACCCGTGGTCCGACATCGGGTCTGCCATCCACGGTCCGGCGACGACCGTCACGTCGAAGCGCCTCGTGAGCGCGCGCAGGTACGCCCACGCGGGCGAGAAGAGCCGATCGCTCGGCCGTTCGACGACCTGTTCGAGAGTGGGCCGCAGGTAGGCGCCGACGAGATCGGCGTGTCCGACGAACGCGCGCACGGGGACGTCGCTCATCCGCGCGGCGATCCATCCCGCGAGGAACGGACTCGACGACTGCAACACGTCGGGCCGCAGGTCGCGGACGATCCGCGCGGCCTCGCGCACGCGGAAGAGGGCGTGGTACGTGCGGTCGTACGGCATCCGCGGTCCGGGGATTCGCAGCAGCCGCCCGCCGTTGAGCTCGGTCGTTTCCGCCCGCGGCCCGGGCGCGACGACCGTCACCTCGTGTCCGCTCGCCGTTCCCTCGCGCAGCATGTGGGTCAGGTACGTGCGCACTCCGCCGCCCCGCTCCGACCAGAACTCCGTCAGGTCGACGATTCTCAATCGAGCCCTCGCACGAGTCGTGCATTGTGCTCCGGTCGCAGCGCAGACGAAAGAGCAGGACGAAGGAAAAGTCTTGAAGAAACAGACAGATACGGTGGTGCAGGAGGGCGTGGGCTTGACGGCCTTCCTGTATCTTTTTTTCACAGTCAGCCCGCAACCGTCGTCTTTTGACGACAGATCGAAGACCTAGGCACCCCTCCTCATGGCGAAGATCCTCTACGCGCTTTCGGGAGCGAACCGCGGCCACACGTCGCGCGTCCTGGCGATCACCGAGGACCTGCGGGCGCGCGGCCACCAGATCATCTTCTGCGGCGGCGGTCGAGCGCTGGAGATCCTCGAGGAGCTCGGCGAGACCGTGCTGCCGGTCCCCGCGATCCAGCAGGTGATGGACGGCAACCGGGTGCGCCTCGGAAGGACGTTCCTGCAGAACGTCCCGAACTACCTCTTCCGGCCTTCGATCTGGCGCAAGTTGCTGCCGAAGGTGGAGGCGTTCGGTCCGGACCTCGTGGTGTCCGACTTCGAGACCTACGCCGCGCGCGCGGCGCGCCGCCTGGGCGTTCCGGTCCTGTCGTTCAACCACCAGCAGGTCGTGACGGAGACGAGGTACGAGGTCCCGCGGCGCTTCTGGCTCGAGGCCATGCTCACCCGCTCCGCAATCAACAGTATCGTGCCCCGCAGGCCGGAGCACATCCTGGTGAGCTCCTTCTTCTTCCCCGAGGTGAAGGACCCGTCGCGGACGACGCTCATCAAGCCGATCATCCGCCGGGCGGTGCAGAGGGCGAGGCCCGAGAAGGGCGCGCACACGCTCGTCTACCTGAACCAGCCGGAAGGCGCGGGCAAGCTTCTCGAGACCTTGCGTGCGGTCGATGCTCCGTTCGTCGTCTACGGATTCGAGCCCCCGGCGGGCGATGAGCGCTGGGGCAACCTGCTGTTTCGCAAGCCCTCGATGGAGGGGTTCCTGGACGACCTCGCGACCTCGCGCTCCGTCATCTGCACGGCCGGATACACGCTGCTGTCCGAGGCGCTGTACCTCGGCAAGCCGATGCTGGTGTGGCCCAACAAGGGCACGTTCGAGCAGACCATCAACGCGCTGTACCTGGAGCGCGACGGGCTCGGCGAGGCGGTCTACCACCGCCCGATCGAGGTGGCCGACGTGTCGGGCTTCCTGTCGCGGGTCGAGCAGTACGAGGTCCGGCTGCCGTTCCGCAGCGCGTACGGGAACGACATGGCCGTCGGCCACATCGAGGAGATCTTGCGGCGATCCGGGGCCCTGGAGCCGGCGCGGACTCGGCGTGCAGTCGCCGTCGGCGCCCAGATCCAGGCCGCCTAGCCCGGATAATTCGTGAACCTCGCTACTGCAATCCGAGAGACGACGCAATCTCCGCGCGTTTCCTCGGTTCCCCATCCTCGACGTACATCCAGTACGCCTGCGGTGTGGAACCTCCGGGACGCGCGGATCTTGGCGGGGCGCGTGAATCCGCTCCGCGAATTCACGCCTCCCCTCGCCGTCTCGCGAATTTCGCTACGCGAGTTCACGAATTATCCGGGCAAGGTCTCGCGCCTCCACACGCAGTAGGCTCGCTCGCCCGGTGCGGACCTTCCTGCTGATCTCACCGTACTTCCCGCCGATGAGCGTCGTCGGCGCGAAGCGGCCGCTTCACCTGGTGCGAAACCTGCCGCGGTTCGGGTGGAACGCGGTCGTGCTCTCCGCGGATCCCGAGCGCGAGAACGTCGACCTCGCGCTGGGCGGCGCGGTGCCGGAGTCGGTGACCGTCTCGCGGGGCTACGCTGCGGGGTTCCGCAAGTGGATGCGTCCGCGCCCCCGCGTGGCGAGTCGTCCGCGCGAGAAGCGCGCGTTCTTTCTCGGGCATGAACTGCCCCTCGTGTGGCCGTTCGATCCGTATCTCGTGGACGGACCGGGTGCGCTCTCTGAGGCCCTGCGTCTGGTGCAGCGGCACGCGCCCGAGGCGATCGGAATCTGCGCGGATCCTTTCTCGGCGTTCTTCGTCGGAATGGCGCTGCGCCGCAGGACGGGGCTGCCGCTCGTCCTCGATCTGCGAGACCCCTGGTCGCTCCATCCGGGACGCCAGTCATTGCGTCCGGCGCCGACCCGGGCGGCGATCGACGCCGTCGAGGCGGCCGCCTTCGGTGCGGCGTCGAAGGTGATCCTCAACACCGAGGATTGCCTGGCCGAGTACGTGGATCGGTACCGGGGGACCGTCCCGGCCGAGCGCTTCACGACGATCCGCAACGCGTTCGACCTCGGCGTCTTCGAGGCGGGCGAGCCGGCGCGGGAGGCGGCGTTCGTCGTCCTGCACTTCGGCTTCTTCCGGCGCTTCGTGCCTTCGCTCCCGCTCCTCGAGGGCTTCGCGGCGTTCGTCGGTCGGACCGGAGTCGCGCCGGGCGCGGCCGTCCTGCGGTGCATCGGCGGGCTGCGCCCCGAGGACGAGGCCGACGTCGCCCGCCTCGGGATCGGGGCCTTCGTCGAGACGCGTCCGACGGTTCCGTACCTGCAGACCCTTCCGATCCTGCGCGCAGCGGACGTTCTCGCCGTGGTCGTCGATCCGCGCTCGCGGCTGTGCGTTCCGGCGAAGCTCTACGACTATCTCGCAGCGCGTCGGCCGATCCTCGCGCTTTCGGACGTGGACGAGGTGAACCGGATCGTCTCGTCGACCGGCGCCGGCGTCGCCCTCCCGCTCGGCGATCCGGATCGCGTCGGCGAGGCGCTGGCCGACCTGCACGCGCGCAAGATCCGCGGCGAGCTGCACGGCCCCACCGAGGAGGCCGTGCGGCCATTCGGCGCCGAGGAGCAGGCCCGGCGCTTCGCGGCGGTGCTCGACGAGGTGACGGGCTAGCGCCCCGCCTCCCAGGCGCGGGCGAGTCGCTGCATCTCGCGCAGAAGACCGGGGTGGTCGTCGGAGAGGTCCCTGCGCTCCGTTGGATCCCGATCCGTGTCGAAGAGCTGCTCGGTCCGGTGGACCGGGTCGACGATCAGACGGTAGCGCGGGCCCGTGTAGCCGATGGCGCGCCATCCCGCCGATCGCACCTCGCTGACGGCGACAGATGGCCAGGACCCGCCGCGCGCGAGGGGGTCCACGAGGCTCGGCTCGGTCATGCTGGCGGGGGGCGTCACACCCACCAGGTCCAGCACCGTGGGCGCGATCGAGGCCGTCGAAACCGGAGCGTCGTGGCTTCCCACTCCGATGCCCGGGTCGGCGACCAGGAAGACCACGCGGACTTGCTCGGCGTACACGGAGCTCGAGTGCGTGGTCGCGCGATGCTCGCCGAACGCTTCTCCATGGTCTCCCGCCACCACGATCACGGGAGTGCGCCCGCGTACGCGGACGAAATCGCGCAGGAAGCGCGCGAGCCGTCCGTCTAGGTCGCGCACGCTGCGCCGCTGGCCCGCTCGGTCGGTGGGGCCGCTTCCCCCTTCGCCCCACCGGTACGGGTAGTGGGTGTCCATCAGGTGGAGGAACACACACAGGGGCCCGGGGGTCGCGCGCGCGGCCTCCTCGACGAGTGCGAGGGCCTCGTGGGCGCGCATCGAATGCGTTCCCGGGAACGCGCGCTGCGCCGCTGCCGGGCGTCCAGTCAGCCAGAGCGTCTCGAAACCGGCCGTGGGCCCGAGCGAAGGATCCACGTACCGGTCCGTGCGCACGGAGATTGCGCGATAGCCGGTGCGAACCAGGACGCTTCCGAGCGTGGGCGACGTGTCCCTCCACGGGTTGTCCGTGTGGGCAGGCGCGGAATCGAGCCGGATGTCGCGCAGCGGCCGCCCCCGCAGCATCGAGGCGACCGAGTGCGCCGTGTGCGGCGAGGGGCTGACGGCCCGTGTGAAGGTCGCGTGCGCTCCGATCGCAGATCGCAGGCGAGGCAGGTCCCCTACGAGGTCCCAGCGAAGTGAATCGATGGAGAGGACGAGGACGTCCGGCCGATCGCTGCGCGGCGCACGCGGCCGACGTACGGGAGGCGGCGAGCGCAGGGGGCGGATGTCCTCTCGGGGCGGGCCGATCGCCCCGAAGATCTGCAGCCAGGTTCGCGCGTGCGTGGACTCCTGGTGGACGAGCACGCGCCCCGGCTCGGAGGCGCCGAGAAGCGGCCACGAGACGACGAGGAGCAACGTCGCGGTGCCTCCTGCGGCGACGACGACGCGAGTTCGCACGCGATCGAGCGCGCTGCGCACGAGGTCGATCGCGGCGACCGCGGCCGCGAGGTGGAGCGCCAGGCGCACGAAGTTCCCCCCCGCCCACGGGAGCTGCGTCATCCCGAGCACGGAAGCGACGAGGAGTGTCGCGACGAACGGACGGCGCGCGTGCGGCCAGCGCTCTGCCGCGATCGAGGCCGCACCCCCTGCGGCCAGCGCGCCGACGCAACCCCATCCCCGCAGGTCGCCCTGCAACGCGCGCGGGTCCTGCAGCGAGACGGCGAGGACGAACAGCGCCGCGCCATCTAGGAGGCCGGGGAGCGCGCGAGAGCCTCCTAGACGATCTACCGCAGCGCGGACGGCGAACCGCACGAGGGACATCGACGAGAAGAGAAGAGTTCCGACGCCGATGCCGGCGCACAGCAGCGCGGCGACCGCGAGCGCTCCGACCGGCGCCTGCGGAGGCCGCACGAGGGCGTCCACGAGGTCCCACAGCGTGAATGCGAGCGCGACGCCGGCCGCGCCGACGATCTCGGTCGCGACGGCTCTGCGCGGGGTGGGCGCCATGCGGGCGGGACCTTAACCGAAGCCCCTACGAACTTGACCCCCTCGCCACGGGACTTAGCCTGGGCTTCGCGTGGCACACGAGGGCGACGAGTACCTCGAGACCGGCGACCTCGAGGAGGGCATCGGTCGTCGGGCGGCGCGCGGCGGGGCGCTCGTCACGGCGAGTCGGATCGTCAAGGGGCTGCTCGACGTCGGGACGATGGTCTTCCTCGCGCGGCAGCTGCGCCCCATCGACTTCGGCCTCGTGGGCATGGTGATGGCGATCACGCGCTTCGTGGACGTGTTCAAGGACCTGGGGCTCGCGGCGGCGACGGTGCAGCGCCCGAAGCTGACCCGCGCCCAGGTCAGTGCGCTCTTCTGGCTCAACGCGGCGTCCGGCGCGGCCATCGCGGCCATCCTCGTCCTTTCGGCGCCGGTGATCGCCGCCTTCTTCCGCCAGCCGCGCCTCGTCGCGATCACCTCGGTGCTGGCCGCGTCCGTCGCCATCACGGGGCTTTGCGTCCAGCACCAGGCGTTGCTCAAGCGGCGGATGGAGTTCGGTCGCCTCGTCGTCATCGAGATGGTCGCGGCAGCCGTGTCCGCAGCCGTCTCCGTCACGCTGGCGATCCTGGGCATGCGGTACTGGGCGCTCGTGGCCGGCACGCTCGCCCTGTCCGCGACGACGACCATCGCGACGTGGATCGCGTGCCGCTTCCGCCCGATGCTTCCGGCGCGGACCCCGGGCGTCGGCGCCCTTGTGTCCTTCGGCGCGCACCTCGCGGGTTTCAACCTCCTCAACTTCCTGTCGCGCAACGTCGACAACGTGATCGTCGGCCGCGCCTTCGGGGCGCACGTGGTCGCTCTGTACGAGAAGGCCTACGAGCTGATGATGTTGCCGCTCAGGGAGCTCAATGCTCCGGTGGCCTCGGTGATGGTCCCGGCGCTCAGCCGTCTCGGCGACGCAGCCGAGCGGTACCGCGACATGTACCGCCGCGTGCTGGAGAAGCTGCTCCTGGTCACGATGCCTCTGGGGGCGTTGCTCGTCATGACGGCCGACTGGGTGATCGCGATCGCGCTCGGGCCGCAGTGGAGCGAGGCGGTCGACCTCTTCGCGATCCTGGGATGCAACGTCTTCACGATGCCCATCGCGAACTCCACCGGCTGGCTGCTCGTGACCCAGAATCGCGGGCCGCAGATGCTCCGGCTGGGCCTCGTCGCCACCACGACGACGATCCTTTCCTTCTTCGCGGGGCTCCCCTGGGGCGCCGCAGGCGTCGCCGCCGGATACACGATCGGCCATCTGCTGCGGACGCCCTTCGTCGTGTGGTACGTGTCGCGGCAGGGACCGGTGAGGCCGCGCGACATCTGGGAGCCCGCGTGGCCGATGGCGATCGTCGGCGTGGCATGCCTGCTCGCTCTGTGGGCGATGCGCCGGGCCTGGTCGCCCGCGTCCGACGGGGTGGGGCTCCTCGTCGCGATCGGCGTGACGATCGTCGTCTCCTGGCTCGCGCTGCTTTCCACCCCCGCGGGGCGCAGCGCGCTCGCCGACCTGCGCCGCGTGCGCGAGATCCTTCGCCCGCCGGGCGAGTAGGCGTCATGCGCGTCGCGTTCGTGGTCGGCCGCTTCCCGGCGCTCTCGCAGACCTTCATCGAGAACCAGATCACGGGCCTGATCGATCGCGGGCTGGAGGTCGAGGTCTTCTCGGTGCGCGCTTCCGAGGACGGGAAGGTCCACGAGGACGTCGTCCGGTACCGGCTCGAAGACCGATGCCACTACTTCGCGACTGACCCTTCGCAGTGGCCGCGCCACGCACGGCGGGTGGCGCAGGCGGTCGGCGGATCCATTTCCGGGACCGGGCGCCTTTTCGGACGCGCGATGGCCGCGGGGCGCTTCGGAGTGGATCGCGCGCCCGTGGGCCTGTTCCTCGGTGCCTTGGCGATGCGCCGCGCGGGACCGTTCGACGCGGCGATCTGCCACTTCGGTCCGAACGGCCTGATTGCCGAGAGCCTCCGCGCGGTGGGCGGGTTCGCGGCTCCCATCCTGACCTTCTTCCACGGATACGACCTGTCTCGCTCCCTGCAGCGGCACGGCCCCTGCCTGTACGAACGACTGTTCGAGCGGGGCGAGTGGATGCTCCCGATCAGCGACTACTGGAGAACGCGTCTCGTGGAGCTTGGTTGTCCGCCAGAGAAGGCGCGCGTGCACCGGATGGGAATCGACACCGGACGGATCCGTTTCGAGCCCCGCGCAGCCACGGACGGGTCGATCCGGATCCTGTCGATTGGCCGTTTCGTCGAGAAGAAGGGGTTCGAATTCGGACTTCGCGCATTCGCGCGCATCGCCGCGAATCGCCCCGGAGCGCGCTACGAGATCGTGGGAGACGGACCCCTGCGCGGCAGGCTCGAGGCGACGATCCGGGATCTGGGTCTCGGCGAGCGCGTGATCTTGCACGGATCGCGAACGCACGAGGAGGTGCTGGCCCTGCTGAAGGGCGCGCACGCGATGCTCGTTCCGAGCGTGACCGCAGCGGACGGCGACCAGGAGGGGATCCCGGTCGTCGTCCTCGAGGCGATGGCCGCGGGGGTTCCCGTCGTCGCCACGCGCCATACGGGCATTCCCGAGGCCGTCCGGGATGGTGAGACCGGCCTTCTGGCAAAGGAACGCGACGTAGAAGGCCTCGCGGCGCACCTCGCCGCGATCGCGGGGCAGCCCGAGCGGGCGACCCGGCTTGCGGCCGCCGCGCGAGCGCGGGTCGAGACCGAGTTCGACGTGAACGTTCTCAACGACCGACTCGTGACCCTCGTCCGCGACGCAGCGGCTGCGTACCGGGAGCGGGCGTGAAGGTCGCGATTCTCAACACGGTCGCGCTCAACGGCGGCGACGCCGCGATCCTGCAGGCCGTCATGGCCCTCGCTCGAAGCGCCTTTGGTGAGGACACGACGTTCGTCGTCTTCGACACGCACGCCGAGGTCGCGCAGCGCCACTACCCGGCAATCCATTTCCGCCCGCAGCTCTGGGTGTCGGCCACGAAGGGCCGCACCCTTCCGGGTGACTTGAACGCCCTCCGTGTCTTCGCCGCGATCGACCTTCCTCGGATGCGCAAGTTGCTGCTCGGCGACGAGGAGCGCGAGTCGATCTCGATCATCTCGCAGTGCGACCTCGTCGTGAGTACCGGCGGGACCTATTTCGTGCCCACTTACCGGCTGCGGCCGCGTGCATTCGAGCTTGCCGTGGCCCAGGGGCTGGAAAAACCTTGCGTGCTGTTCACACAATCCATAGGGCACTTCCCGCGCTGGCTCGACCGCTACCACCTGCGGGTCCTCCTGCAGAAGGCAGGGCTGGTCATGCTGCGGGACCCGCCGTCCCTGGCCAACGTGCTCGCGCTGGGCGTCCCTTCGAGCAAGTGCGTCGTCAGCCCGGACGCCGTTTTCGGAATCGCCGAGCCAGGCACGCTCTCAAGGGCATCGACACGGCGTCTTCCGGCCAGAAGCCCGCGAATCGTGATCTCGGTGCGTGACCTGACTCGCTTTGGCTCGCGGCAGCGACAGGCCATCTTCGAGGGCGCGATCGTCGTCCTGACGGCCCACCTCGTGAACGCCCACGACGCGCGGGTCTCGTTCCTCTCGACCTGCCAGGGCATCCCCGAGTACGGCATCGACGACTCGGAGGTCGCGACGCGCATCGTCGCCGGGCTCGGGCCCGCGGTGCGGGAGAAAGTGGAGGTCGATCGGGCGTTCCACCCGCCCGAGGAAATCGCGAGGCGGCTCGGCGAAGCGGATCTGGTCGTTGCCACGCGCATGCACGCGGGGATCCTCGCCCTGACGGCCGGCACGCCGGTCCTGCCTATTGCCTACGAGTTCAAGACGAAGGAGCTGTTCGAGAGCCTCGGCTTCGGCGACCACGTGCTCGAAGCGCAGAAGCTGACCGAACCGAGTGTCATCGGCGCCGCAGACAGGTTCATACGCGAGATCGACAGCCGGCGCGCCGATCTCTTCGCCCGGGTGGAGGAGTTGCGCGTCCGCGTGCGCACGGACGCCCTGCGCCTGCGGGAGGTGGTCCGGTGACTGCGCCGAAGCAGAAGCGCTCCGTGCTCGGCCGGATCGCCGCCGGGGCGAAGATCCGTGTGGAGAGCCTGCGACTCTCGCCTCTCGCGCGTCGCGTCCGGGCCGAGCGACTCACGTACCTGAGCCCGGCCAGGTTGCTGCACATGGAGGAGTGCCTGCAGCGCCTCCGCACGGAGCACATCCCCGGCGATCTGCTCGAGGCCGGGGTCGCGCTGGGCGGATCGGCGATCGTGCTCGCCAGCCGGCTCGACGATACGCCCGGGATCCGGCGGCGCTTCCGCGGCTACGACGTCTTCGGGATGATCCCCGCGCCTTCGGACCGGGACGGCGCGGACGCGCACGGACGATATGCCGTGATCTCCGGCGGGCAGTCGACGGGCATCGCGGGCGACGACTACTACGGCTACCAGACGGATCTGGAGCGGCGGGTCGTCGCGAACTTCGAGCGGCACTCTCTGGCCGTCGATGGCGACCGCATCCGGCTCGTCGCGGGACTATTCCAGGACACGCTCGTTCTCGCGGAGTCGGACGTCGTCGCGTTCGCGCACGTCGACTGCGACTGGTACGACCCGGTGCGGCTCTGTCTCGAGCGCATCGGCCCGAAGCTCGCGACGGGCGGGCTGCTCCTGCTCGACGACTACGGCGACTACGAGGGGTGCCGCAAGGCCGTCCACGACGTCCTGGATCGAGACGCCACGCTCGAGATCGTCTCGCTTGCGCCGAACGCCATCCTGAGGAAACGTTGATGCCGGTGGCGCCGATCCTGGTCACGGGAGCGAGCGGCTACGTCGGGTCGGCCGTCTGCGCGGCGCTGCGAGCCGAGGGACTGGACGTCCTGGGCGTGGACCGCCGGGAGCTGCCGCCGCACCACCCGATCGGTGCGCGCGAGTTCCGCCTCTGCGACGTCGCGGATCCCGGAGCGCTCCGTGCCGCGGCGCTGCCCTCGAGGCCGGCCGCGGTCGTCCACATGGCCGGCAGCATCGAGGTCGCGACGTCCGTCCGCGATCCGCTCCCGACCTACCGCAACAACCTCGCGACGATGCTGTCGGTGCTGGAGCTCGCGCGCGAGATCGGCATCGAAGCCGTGGTCTTCTCCTCGTCCGCGGCGGTGTACGGCACGCCGGCGTCGACCCCCATCCCCGAGGACGCACCCGCGAATCCAATCAACCCGTACGGCGCGTCGAAGCACATGGGCGAGCGGCTCCTCGACGACGCGGCCGCGTACGGCGTCCGAGGCTGCTCCCTGCGGTACTTCAACGCTGCCGGTGCCTCTCGTGACGGGCGTCTCGGCGAGCGCCACGACCCCGAGACTCACCTCATCCCGATCGTCCTGCGTGCGGGCCTCGGAACCGGCCCCCCGCTCCCGGTCTACGGGCATGATTTCCCGACGCCCGACGGCACCGCCGTCCGCGACTACGTCCACATCGAGGACCTCGCGTGGGCGCACGCGCTCGCCGTCGGGCGCCTCCTCGCTGGCGAGACGCCCGTTGCGATCAACCTCGGAGGGGGCGTGGGGTCGAGCGTCCTCGAGGTCGTGACTGCCTGCGAAACCGCGCTCGGCCTCCCCGTTCCTCGCACGGACGCTCCGAGGCGGGCCGGCGATCCGCCGATCCTGGTCGCCTCGATCGAGAAAGCGCGGCGCGTGCTCGGCTGGCGCCCCGAGCGCAGCGACCTGCGCACGATCGTCGAGGACGCGGCGAGATTCGAGCGGGGAAGGGGCCTGTAGGGCGCGTTCTACGCTGGCTGTTGGCGCGCCCGCGGCGCAGCGAGGCCTTCGGCACGACAACAGGACACCGGGCACAGGCAACCGGCAACCGGCAACCGGCAATGAACCCTCGCCACCGGCCAGGGTTTTCATTGCCTGTTGCCTGTTGCCCGTTGCCTGTCTCCTGTGTCCTGTTGCTTTCGTTTCTACCGTTGGCGTGACCGGCGCGGCGGCGGAACCAGCGTCGTCCGCTTCACCGTCTGCAGAAGCGCCGGCAGGACGAGCAACGCCGCCCCGAGGCACGCGATCTCGCCCGTGAGTGCGAGGCGGCCGAATGCAGCGAGGGCCTGGTGGTCCGCCGGGACCAGGCCCGCGTAGGGCGCCAACGTCGTGACGCTCGTCACCACCAGGACCGATCCCGTCTCGCGCAGCAAGGGTCCGCTGGTTCGCGATCCCTCCTCGACGTAGCGGCGCACGAGGTGCACCGCGTAGTCGACGCCCACGCCGAAGGTCACGGGCAGGGCGAGCACCGACAGCGGCTGCAACCGCTCGCCTCGGAGAGCCGCGATCGCGAGCATGACGGAGATCCCGCCGAGCATCGTTCCCGTCGCGACCAGGGCGAGTCGACCCCTGCGGAACGCGAAGAGCGTCACGACCACGACTGCCGCCAGGGCGAAGCCGACGAGCCGCGGCGCCTCGCCCTTCAGCGCGTCCCATACGCCTGCCGCGAGGGTCGGCGTGCCGGCCCCGTGGACGACGCGCCCGCCCGGGAGGCGCACGTCCCGCACGGCGGCCGCGACCGCGGAGAGGTAGGGGCCCTGGTCCGGACTGCGCGCCGCACCCGGGCCACGGCCGACGTGGACGACCACGCCCAGCCGTCCGGCGCGATCCTCGAAACGCGCCGAGAGGGACGGCGGAAGATCTCGCAACTCGAGCGCGCGCAGCTCCGGAGGCGGCAGCGCCTCGGTGACGCCGGCCGTCTCCGCGCCTCCGCCGATGCGTGCGAGCGAGCGCGCGATCCGCCTCGTCTCCTCGTAGAGCGCGACGATCTCGGTCTGGTCCGGCGGCAGGAGAGACGCCGCGGTCGAGATGGGACCGAGAAGCGGCTCCCCGGTCCCGCGCACCCGCCGACGCGCGAGCGCGGCGCGGACGGACTCGGCGTCGTCGGCGGAGGTCGTCGCAATCTCCAGTAGCGGAGCGCCGCGTCCCGCGAAGCACGGGGCGAGGCGCTCGCGCAGGGCGCCGGGCCCCTCCGACCAGGAGCGCGGCCGGGTCCGGGACAGGTCGTCCTCGATGGGCGCCTCGAAGAGCCACCGGGTCGAGATGCCCGCCGCGGAGATGAACAGGAGCACCCCGATCGCCGCGAGGCCGCGGGGGAAGAGCCCCGAGATCCACGCGAACGGCGCGCCCGCGATCGCCGGCGGCGGGCGGGATCCGCGGCGGACCATGGGCCAGGCGCGCTCGAGGACGTAGGCCATGGGCGGGACCAGCCCGTGCGCCGCGATCCACGACGCGGCGAGACCGACGAGCCCGAGGATCCCGAATTCGCGGTACGCGCCGAGGTTCGCGAACGACAGGACGCCGTAGGCGGCGCCCGCGGCGATGCTCGCCGTGCCCGTCGACGCCGTGGTTCCCCGCTGCGCCATCGCGACGGCCTGCTCCGGCGTCGCCCCGTCTCGCCGCTCCTCGAGGAACCGCGCGAGGACCGCGATGGAGTCCGTCAAGCCGTGAAAGAGCACGACGGGGACGACGAGGGCCGTGGCGCTCGACAGGTCGTCGAAGAGGAGGCGCGCGATCGCCAGCGTCCACGCGCCCGCCGCACCGAGGGCCAGGGCGAGGACCACGAGCGCGCGGACCCGGAAGAAGAAGAAGTACAGCGCGAGCAGGACGACCCCGGCGGCGATCGTCGCGGCGCGGCGCAGGTCGGAGAGCACGGCGCGCTCCTCCGCGATCCGTTCGGGGGCCTCGCCGGTGGCCGTGACGCGCAGCGGGGGCGCGCGGCGCTCCGGGGCCAGCCCATCGATTGTGCGCTCGATGGCGAGCACCGCCGCGCGGGCCTCGGCGCCGGCGGGGATCCGGACCGCGATCGCACGCAGGCGGCCGTCGGACGACGCGTACTTCCCGCCGGGGAAGGCGCCGAGCGCCCGCACGCGCGTCTCGACGCCGAAGTCGACGTCCGGCAAGGGGGCCGGGGCCGTGGTGGGCGCTGCCGCGAAGGGGTTTTGACGCAGGCGTGCGCGGTCGAGGCGCTCCTGGACGCCGTCCCGGAGCCTGCGGACGTCCGCGAGGTTCGCGTACAGGAACGGGTGCCGCGCGACGAGACCTCGCTCGGCGTCGATCCCGTCGTCCACCTCGCGCACCACGTCGGTCGGGAGGCGCCGGAGTGCGGCTGCCAGCTCCTCCGCGAAGCGGCCCACGACGGCGGCCTCGGCGCCCTCCACGGCGATCTCGACCGTCCCGGAGGTGGCGAGCGCACGCCGTGCCGCGGCGAGGTGCCGCACCTCCTTCGTGCCGGCGCCGAGGATCGGCTCGAGGCCGCCGCGGACGTCGAGTCGGCGCGCAGGGCCGAGGGCGACGACCGTCAGCGCGAACCCCGCCGCGAGAAACGCCCACCAGAAGCGGGCCTGGACGCGGGCCACCCGCTCGGCCACTCTCGCCGTGCGCTCTGCGAGCGTGATCCGGTCGGCCATGGAAGCGAGATCGCTACCACGCATCGTCACGGCCGTGTGGTCGGCCGCCTCGCGCGCCCGGGGCGCCCTCGTGCGGCCGGTTCGCGTCCCGGGGGTCCGCGTCATCTCCATCGGGGCGCTCGCGGCGGGCGGAGCTGGCAAGACGCCGCTCGCGATGGAGGTCGCGCGGCGTCTTCAGATTTGTGGAGAGGCGGTCGCGGTGGTGATGCGCGGTTATCGCGGGGTGCGGTCGCGCGCGGGTGCGCTCGTGTCGGACGGGGAAGGGGCCTCGATGGATGCCTTTGCGGCGGGTGACGAGGCCGTGCTCGTCTCGCGGCGACTCCCCGGAGTCCTCGTACGCGTCGGCGCGGACCGCGTGGAGGCGACCCGGCGAGCCCGCGCCGACGGCGCGCGCGTCGTCGTCCTCGATGACGGCTTTCAGCACCGCCGACTCGCCCGCGACGCGGACGTCGTAGCCGTGGACGACGTCGATCGACCGGATCGCGACGGGATCGTGCTGCGCGAGGGCAGTGGCGCTCTGGCGCGGGCGCACGTCCTCGCAGTCCGCGGCGCGACGTCCCTGCCGGACGATCCGCGGGCCTTCGGCTTCGATCTCGTACCCGAAGCGCTCGTCGATTCCTTCCTCCATCCGATCGGGATGCCCGCGGACATCGAGGGCGCGCGCGTCGTCGTCGCCTGTGCGATCGGCCGACCGGACCGGTTCGTCCGCACCGTGCGCGGACTCGGCGCGCAGATCGTGACGGTCGTCGCCGGCCGCGATCACGGCCCGATCGCCGCGCGCGCGGCGGCCGCGGCCCGGGGCGCCGACCGGATCGTCACGACGGAGAAAGACCTCGTCCGCGAGCCGCGCGAGTGGGAACGACTTCCGGTCGTCGGCCTCCGCGTCCACGTCGCGCTCGGCGCGGGGAAAGAGCGCCTGCTGGCCGCGATCTGAGGCACGACCAACAGGAGACAGGAAACAGGCAACCGGCAACGGGCAACAGGCAATGAACAGCGCCCCGGGCGTGGGCTTCTCATTGCCTGTTGCCTGTTGCCTGTCTCCTGTCTCCTGTTTCTTCTGCTTCTGTTACCTGAGCAACCAAAGGAATCTCAAAGGCTCTTCGTCCGTCGCCGCCGGATAAGCGTGCAACGTGATCCACGACGCGCTGGGCTCAAGCCGGTAGGGAAACCTGACGACGCCCTGGAGGCTGTAGGTGTGGCGTGCCGTCGCGATGGCGCCGCCCCAGGTCGGGTGCGATTCGATCTCCGATCGGCCCTGCGGCGAGAGCGCCTCGATGGAATCGCTGCGGGCCGTGCGGCGCCGCGCGTCCCGCAGCCGGAAGGACCAGGTTCGCAGGTCGAGCATCGGATCCTGCGCCTGCAGTTGGAGGTCCGAGACGACGCTGAAGCGCACCGAGAAGCTCGTGTGATCGCCGCCGTACTGCGCATGGGTGCGGGCGATCTCCGCTTCGATCGCCGGCCGCTCGTCGAACCGCGCCCGTCCCTGGTGGCGCGCGTGTGCGCGAAGGTACGCGTAGTCCATCAGGACCGCGGTCCCCTCGAACGTCCCCGATTCGGCCGTGCGCTCGTAGTGCGCGACGACCTGGCCGAGGCTCGCCCGGCGCAGGAAGGCGGGGGGTGTGGTTCCCCTCGACACGACGACCCGCGGCGTCTCGGCGCAGGTGCCGAGCGTGCCGACGAGGAGCAGGAGTCGAATCATCCGAGAGTGGAACTCAGGACCCGCTCGAAGATAATGCACCGATCTGGCCGCCGATCCGCGGCCTGCGCCGGGCCTTCTCGGCGCCGCCTCCTCGACGTACGTCGAGTACGCCTGCGTCGGCCGCGCCTCCGAGGGCTCCGGCTCGGCTCGCGTCTCGACGCCCATATCGGCACATTATCCTCGAGCGGGTCCTTACCTCCGGCGGACCCCGGCGACGAGGAGGCCGGCGGCGAGGAGCCACGCCGGGGCCTGTGCGACCGGCCGCGCGGCGGCACACCCGCAGGCGCCCTTCGGCTCGAAGTCGTCGCCACCGTCCCCGTCGACGAATCCGTCGTCCGCATCCGCGTCGGCATCGGTGTCCGCGTCTGCGTCTGCGTCCGTGTCGGCGTCGACGTCCGTGTCCGTGTCGGTGTCCACGTCCGTGTCGGCGTCCGGCCCGGTCGCGCACCCGTGCACCTGCGACGCCATCCAGTCGTAGGCGTCGCCGTACTCCTGGAGGTTCGACAGCTGGTGCGGCTTGCCCGGGACCTCGTTCCACTCGAGGTCGTGGCCGCGCCGTCCGCGGTCATCCGGTCGTACAGCGCGCGCGCGCCGTCGTAGAGGAAGTCCTCGGAGCCGATGGTCCAGCGCGCGATGATCGGGCAGTCCGCGGGCGCCGAGTCGATTCCCCACCAGTTGCTGCCGCTGATGAAGTGCACCCCGGCGTACCGCTCCTGCTGTCCCATGGCGTGATAGGCGCTGAACGTCGCGCCCCCCGACCAGCCCCCGATCGTGATGCGGTCCAGCTCGACGTTGTACTGGCCGAGCATGAAGTCGACGAGGGCCGTCATCCACACGTCGTGGCCCGGGTTGTCGTTCCACCAGCTTCCGCCCGCGAAAGGCGCGCGCGGGGCCACGAGGATCGCCGCCTGGTTGGACTGCCAGTAGGGCGGCATGATCGAGATGAACGCCGCGCGTGGATCGCCCTCGTCGCCGTGCAGGAACACGACGAGGGGCCACGGCTCGGCGTCCGTGTACGCGTCCGGCACGTAGAGCCAGAACTCGGTCTCCTCGTAGGGCACCGCGTCGTGGACGCCGGTGCCGAGTCCGCCGCTGCCGCCGGACCCCGCTGCGAGAGCGGCGGGCGGGAACGAAAGGAGGGCGAGGGCCACGATCGTCTTTCGCGTCTTCCCCATCTTCCCCGTCATGGCTCCACCTTTCATGCGATTTCCGCGAGCTGGGCGAACCATCGCCCGGCGTAGTACGAGGCAGCGTCGAGCGCGTCGCGAACCTCGCTGTCGTCGAGGTGGGCGCGCGGGTAATCGACGCACAGGACAACCGACCCGTCGGTTTCAAGTGCGAACCGGGCCATCCGCACGGTGGCGTTCGCGGCAAGTGCCCGCGCATGCAGCGCAGCGACCCGGTGCGCGTCCGGCGGTCCTGCGGGTGCCGCCATGAGAGGTCCGACGATCACCTCGAGCCGGTCGGCCCCGAGGCGAACGCGGGTAGGGAATGACGCCCCCTCGGAGCGCACGGTCCCTCGCCAGCAGTCCGCGCCATCGGGTGCCACGGCCCAGCCCTGGGCCTTCAGGATCGCTTCCGTCCGCGCGGCGTCCACGGCCTAGCGCGCGCGCCGGGCGCCTTGCCGGGGCGCGGGCAAGCCGCGCGGGGAAGGCCCGGCGGCCGGGGGATTGGCCGTCCGCGCGTCCGGCCAGGGACGAGGCGCCGTGTCGAAGGCGTGCGGCGGCCGTTTCCCGCGCGGTCGGGGAGCGACGTCGACCGGGAAGAATCCGTGCGCGTGGACGGCGCATCGGCACGCCGGGTCGTGGACGACGACGGCTGGCGCCTCCGGTCCGAAGTGGTGCCGGTGCATTCCGCGGCGCGCGCAGGACATCCCCTCGAAGCCGAGGGAAACCGGCAGAGGATGCGGCCCCGGCCACATCCAGCTCGGGCCTTCCCAGCCGTATGCCGTCGGATCGCCCAGGAACACCCACACGCCCCGGGTTCGGAGGTACTCGCCGGCAGCGCCCGGCGCGTAGTCGTGGGCGTGCTCTCCGGAGATCCCGCAGAACCGGCCCCGGACCGCCGGATGGGGCGGGTGCGGGCCCGAGTAGACGACTGGCTCGTCCGCCCTCGCGGAAAGGGCGCTCAGCAGGATCACCGCCGCGAACGTGCCGCGCATGAAGCCCTAGGAGCCTGGTGTGAAACGCCGCCTACTGCGGCCTACGATCCGGGGCAATCTCCGCGCCATGCTCCCTGCGGCCTCCTCTCCGTACGTCGAGTACGCTTCGTCGGTCCTCGGTCCGCCTGGCGGGATCTCACCCCGGCTCGTTGCCCTCGCGACGGCGCCGTTTCACACCAGGCTCCTGGAGCAGAGTGGCACGCGCGCGGGCGCCTTGACAAGGAGCCGCCCGAATCCGATAACCGCGCCGCCTGAATGGAGGTTCAGCAATGAAGATCGGGGCGGTTTCCACCCTTGCCTTCGTCATCTGTGGGGGGATCTGCGGGCTCGGTTGCGGCGCGTCGTACGAGAACGTATGGGAAGAACCGCGCGAGCACCGCGCCGTGCAGGAGCCCCAGGCCGAGGACCGTCATGCCAAGGCCGTGGCCGAGGGCGACGAGCACTGGGCCGCCCGCGGGGATCGCCCGCGCCTCGAGAAGGCGATCGAGGCGTGGAGCCGCGCGAGCGTGATCGAGGAGAACGACCACGAGACGCTGGTGAAGCTCTCCCGGGCCTACTACCTGCTCGCCGACGGACACCTCTCGTTCGAGGGCGAGGCCGGACAGGAGCGGTTTCTCGAGACGCACGACCTCGGGCGGCGCGCCGCGGACAAGGCCCTCCTGACGCTCTCGCCGGAGTTCGCGCGGCGGGTGCGGGCGGGCACGCGCATCGAGGAGGCGGTCTCGGTCCTCGACCGCACCGCCGTGCCGGCCCTGTACTGGCGCAGCACGAACCTCGGCAAGTGGGCCTACGCGCAGGGGTTCGCCACCGTCCTGTCCTACAAGGACGAGATCCGGGCCGTCATGCAGTTTTGCCTGGAGAAGGAAGAGGCCTACTTCCTCGCGGGGCCGCACCGGTACTTCGGCGCGTTCTACGCGATCGCGCCGCCCTTCGCGGGCGGAGATCTCGAGAAGAGCAAGTTCCACTTCGAGCGCGCGATCGAGCGGCACCCGAACTACTTCGCGACGCGGGTGCTCTACGCGCAGCACTACGCGGTCAAGATGCAGGACCGTAGGCTCTACGAGGAGCAGCTCAACCTGGTGATCGCCGGCAATCCGGCCCTCGAGGCCGCCTTCGAGCCCGAGAACCGTGTCGAGCAGCGCAAGGCGAGGCAGTTCCTCGCCGAGATCGACGAGAAGTTTGAATAGCGGGCGGAACGAGGTCGTCCAACGGCCGATCCTGGTTTGCGGGAGGACGGAACCGATGCGCAAGCTGAGCCTCTTCGGGACGGTCGTCGCCACCCTCGCCGCCGCGCTCGCGTTGCCGGTACGGTCGCCCGAGGCGCAGGAGCCCATCACCGTCAAGATCGCCACGATCGCCCCGGAGAACACGCCCTGGGAGAAGCAGCTCAAGAACTTGAAGCGCCACCTCGAGAGCAAGAGCGGCGGGCGCCTGAAGGTGAAGCTCTTCATGGGCGGATCGCTCGGGGGCGAGAAGGCCCTCGTCCGGCGCTGCTCGCAGGGGACGATCCAGATCGTCGGCGTCTCCACGGGCGCCGCCGCGTCGCTCGTGCCCGAGCTCAACGTGATCGAGCTGCCCTACCTCTTCGACAGCGAGGCGCAGGCGGACCGCGCCCTCGACTCCGTGGGGGGCCGCGTGTTCAACGCCGCGCTCGAGAAGCGCGGCTTCGGCTTCATGCTCTGGGCGGAGAATGGATTCCGGTCCCTCTACACGAAGGGCTCCGCGGTCCAGACCGTCGCCGACCTCGCCGGCCGGCGCATGCGCTCGCAGGAGTCGGCCCCGCACATCAACATGTACAAGGCGTTCGGAGCCGAGCCCGTGCCCATCGACGCGACGAACGTCCTGACCTCCCTGCAGACGGGCGTAGTCGAGGGCTTCGACAACACCCCGCTGTTCGCCTTCGCGTCCTCCTGGTACCAGGCGGCCGAGCATGTGACCCTCACCGAGCACATCTACCAGCCGGGCATCGTGATGTTCTCGAAGGAGTGGCACGACACGACGCTCCCCGAGGATCTGAGGCCCCTCTTCTCGGCGATTCCGGCCGAGATGGTCCAGGAGGGCCGCAACGCCGTCCGCGCGATGAACCCGATCCTGATCAAGAACCTTGAGCGGGCAGGCCTCACGGTCCACCGCCTTTCGGCCGCCCAGCGCTCCGAGTTCGCGACCAGAGCGAAGACGAGCTGGAACGGCACCCTGGCCAAGAGCGGCCCCACCGCCCGGGCCATCCTCAAGCAGCTCCAGAGCGCGAGGTAGGGTCAGCGCGCGTACGGCGCGGCGAACCCGAGCGAGAGGTAACAGACTCGCCCGCGCCTCTGGCGCACCGTGTGTGCGAGGAAATGAGTGGCCTAGCGTGCCGCCCTGGAAGGATCATCGACGATCAACAGGAGACCGGGGACAGGCAACGGGCAACGGGCATTGGATCTCACCCAGTGAGATCCAATGCCGGTTGCCGGTTGCCCGTCCCCGGTCTCCTGTTCGATCTCGACCGGGCCCGCGTGTGGTTGCAGGGCCTTTCGGCGACTTGCCGAGCTATTTCCAGAGCAGGAGACAGGAGACCGGCAACAGGCAATTAGCAACGGGCGCCCGGGGTACACAGATCCAAATTGCCAGTCGCCGGTTGCCGGTTGCCGGTCCCCGGTATCCTGTTATTTTCTGCCCGATGCGCTGGCCAGATCCCCGAGTTGTTTCAAGCGGTTGTCCCCCACCTTGCCAACCCAATGGGTGCGTGATACTACCCCCACGATTTTCAGGGTTTACCCGCGAGGGCCCCGAAAAGGTCCTCGCTTTTTTTTGCTCGAAGCATGAAGGGAACGTCGGAAATGGAGGCGCTCGAGGCCATCGTCGCACCCGTGCTTTCGCGGCACGGGTGTGAGCTCGTCGACCTCGAGTACCAGAGGGAAGGGGGCGGCTGGACGCTCCGGATCCGGATCGACCACCCCGCGGGGGTGACGCTCGCCCGGTGCTCGGAGGTCAGCCGCGACCTGTCTGCCACCCTGGACGTCGAGGACCCGCTCGACAGCGCCTACAACCTCGAGGTCTCGTCGCCCGGGCTCGACCGGCCGCTGCGTCGCATCGAGGACGCGGCTCGCTTCGTCGGCCGTCGGGCCAGGTTCGACCTCGCAACTCCTGTAGATGGGCGCCGCAAGTTCCGGGGGGAAATCGTCGCCGCCGAAGAGGGACGCGTCCTGGTCCGGGAGGACGCCGCATCCGTCTGGATTCCGTGGGACCGAGTCCGCAAGGCGCACCTGGAGGTGGATCTGTGAAAGAAGCCCCGCAGCCCGGAACGAGCCTGACGATGATCATCGACCAGGTCGCCAAGGACAAGGGAATCGACCGCAAGATCCTCGTCGAGACGCTCGAGGCCGCGATCCTCTCGGCCGCGAAGCGGACCTTCGGGCTCACGCGCGAGATCGAAGCCCGCTGGAGCGAGAAGTCCGGGAACATCGATCTCTTCCAGTACATGATCGTCTCCGAGGCCGTGACAGACCCCGACCGCGAGATCACGGTCGAGCAGGCAGTGGCCCACGGGCTCGAGACGGCGCTCGCCGAGGAGATCGGCTTCCAGATCTACTACCGCGCCGACGAGATGGACGACGCGCGCAAGCAGGACAAGGAGTTCGGCGACCTGCTGAACCTGAAGCAGCACCGCGCGTCCTTCGGGCGCATCGCGGCGCAGACGGCCAAGCAGGTCATCATCCAGCGCATCCGCGACGCCGAGCGCGACAACATCTTCAACGAGTACAAGGACCGCAAGGGCGAGACGATCACGGGGATCGTCCGGCGCTTCGAGCGGGGCAACGACATCATCGTGGACCTCGGCCGGACCGAGGCGATCTTGCCGTCGCGCGAGCAGACGCCGCGGGAGAGCTACCGGCCGGGCGACCGGATCGTCGCGTACGTGAAGGACATCGACCGCGAGTCGCGCGGGCCCCTCATCATCCTGTCGCGCACCGACGTCGGCCTGCTCATCAAGCTGTTCGAGATGGAGGTTCCCGAGATCTACGAGGGGATCGTCAAGATCGTCGCGGCCGCCCGCGAGCCGGGCGCGCGCTCCAAGATCGCGGTCAATTCGCGCGACTCGGACGTCGATCCGGTCGGGGCGTGCGTCGGGATGAAGGGCTCCCGCGTGCAGGCCGTCGTCCAGGAGCTTCGCGGGGAACGCATCGACATCGTCCAGTGGGAACGCGATCCGGCGCGCTTCGTCTGCGCGGCGATCCAGCCGGCCGAGGTCTCGCGCGTGATCATCGACGAGGCGAACGGCGCGATGGAGCTGGTCGTGCCCGACGAGAAGCTCTCGCTCGCGATCGGCCGCCGGGGCCAGAACGTGCGCCTCGCGGCGCAGCTGACGGGCTGGCGCCTCGACATCATCGGCGAGAGCAAGTTCAAGGTGATGGAGGAAGAGGCGATCGCGGCCCTGGCGACCATCGACGGCGTGCAAGGGGCGATCGCGCAGAGCATGTACAAGCTCGGATTCCGCTCCGTCGAGGAGGTCCTCGACGCGTCCGACCAGGAGCTCGGCGCGATCCCGGGGCTGGGCGGACCGGACAACGTCGTCCGCATCAAGGCGAGCGCAGAGGCGGCGATGGAAGTCCGCCGCCAGAATCTGATCCGCGAGGCGTCGAGCCGCGCGGAGCCCATGACGGACCGCGAGAGGCTCCTTCAAGTGCGGGGGGTCGGCGAGCGGACCGTCGAGCTCCTCTCGGCTGCGGGATATCGCACGGTCGAGGACCTGTACCGCGAGAGCGAGGTCGACCGCCTCGCAATCAAGACGGGCCTCGGGCTCAAGAAGGCCCGACAGATCAAGCAGGGGGCCAAGGAGTACATCGAGACCGAGGCCAAGGTGATCGAAGCGGGGAAGGCCGAAGCGACTGCGGCCGCCGATGCAGCCGCCGCCGCGGCCGCCGCTGCCGCGGCGAACGCCCCGCCCGAGCCGGCCGGCATCGACGCTGCGTGGGTGGAGGGAGACGCCTAGCTTGGTCCCCGCAACGCAGGACTCGCGGCCCGTGCGGCAGAAGACGCCGGAGCGGACGTGTGTCGGCTGTCGCGGCGAAGGGGTCCGCGCCGAGCTCGTCCGTCTGGCGCGCGGGCCGGATGGGGCGGTCGTCGTCGACTACCCGCCCCGTCTGGGCGGTCGCGGCGCATGGGTCCACGCGTCCGCGGTGTGCATCGGCAAGGCGGTCCGCAAGGGCGCCCTTTCGAGGTCCTTCGGTGAAGAGACGCGCGGCGACGCCGCGACCGTCCTGAATGCGCTCCGGTCGCGGATCGAGGACCGTGTACTCGGGATCATCTCGTCGGGCCGAGGCGCCCGGCGGCTGGCGGCCGGCACCGAAGCGGTCCGGGAGGCGATCGCGAGCGGCGAGGCACGCCTCGTGGGCTTCGCGTTGGACGCGCGCGGCGATCGCGCGAGCATCGATCTCGCCGCGGTGCGGGCCTCCCTGCCGAGGGTGGACCTGCCGGTGAAGGAAAGGCTCGGCCGCGCGCTCGGACGGCCCGAGGTCGGCGTCGTCGCCGTGACCGACGCACGCCTCGCCGCGGCGCTTGCCCGCGAACTCTCGATCCTGTCGACTCTTTCCGCGGATCCAATCGAGGCGAATCCATGAGCTCGGTGCGCGTCTATCAGGTGGCGAAGGACCTCGGCGTCGATCCGAAGACCCTCCTGCAGAAGATGCACGTCTGGGGAATCACGGCGCGCAACTCGATGTCCTCCCTGCTGCCGGAGGAAGTGACCCGCATCAAGCGAAACATCGACCGCGAGTCGCAGACGAACATCGTCGAGGAGACCGTCCGCAGCGGGATCGTGCGGCGCCGGAAGATCCAGCCGGCGGTCCCGAAGCCGACCCGTCCCGTCGAGGAGCCCGCCGTGGCGAAGCCGGAGCCCGCGCCGGAGCCCGTGCCGGAGCCCGAGGACGGGGGCGCGGAGCCGCAGGCCGTCGAGGCCGCCGAAGCGGCGGCCGCCCCCGCAGAGCCGGCGGCCCCGGAGCCGCCGTCCCCCGTGGTGGAGGAGCCCGCACCGTCGCCGTCGATGTCCGCCGCGCCGCCCGCGTCCGTTCCCGCGCCGACGACGCCGCCGCCGGCAGCACCGCCGATCGCCGTCGTGCCCACGGGGCCCGTGATCACCCGGCCCGCCGTGCGACCCGCGATTCCGGAGCTGACGACGACGATGCCGTCGGGACCGAAGATCATCAGCCGGCCCGGCATGCCGGGGCACCCGGGGATGCCCGCGCCGCCGCCCGCGCTCATCCCGCGACGCCAGGAGGTGCGGGGCGTCAACCTGCTCGACGCGAAGAACAAGAAGATCCAGGACCAGCAGCGCTTCAAGAAGAAGAAGGCGGCCCCACCGGGGCGCAAGGACCTCGAGACGAAGATCACGACGCCGTCCGAGGCAAAGCGCGTCATCCAGGTCGAGGAGCAGGTCTCGCTCCAGACGCTGGCGGCGCGCATGAGCGTCAAGTCTACCGAGGTCCTGATGAAGCTCTTCAGCCTCGGCGTCACGGACGCGAACATCAACAAGAAGCTCGACATCGACACGGCGAAGCTCATCGCCGGCGAGTTCGGCTACCACGTCGAGGACGTGGCCGTCTCGGACGAGGCCCTGCTCGAAGAAGCGCGCAAGACCGTCGGCGGCAAGGAGGACTTCGTCGTGCGGCCTCCGGTCGTGACGGTCATGGGTCACGTCGACCACGGGAAGACCTCGCTGCTCGACGCGATCCGCAAGACGAAGGTCGCGGACGGAGAGGCAGGCGGCATCACGCAGCACATCGGCGCGTACCGGGTCGAGACCTCGCGAGGACCGGTCGTGTTCCTCGACACGCCGGGACATGAAGCGTTCAGCGCGATGCGGGCCCGCGGCGCGCAGTCCACGGACATCGTCGTCCTCGTCGTCGCGGCGGACGACGGGGTGATGCCGCAGACGCTCGAAGCGCTGAACCACGCGAAGGCGGCCGAGGTGCCGATCATCGTCGCGGTCAACAAGATCGACAAGCCGGAGGCGCAGGCGGAGCGCGTCATGCGGCAACTCGCGGACCACGGGGTCGTCCCCGAGGAGTGGGGCGGACCGACCGCGTTCCGGCAGGTCTCGGCGAAGTCGGGCCAGGGCCTCGAAGAGCTGGTCGAGCGGATCGCGCTCGAGGCCGAGATCATGGAGCTGCGGGCGAACGCGGCGGCGCCGGCGACGGGCGGCGTCCTCGAGGCGTACCTCGATCGCGGGCGAGGGCCGGTCGCCCGGGTCCTCGTGCGGGATGGCACGCTGCGCACCGGCGACATCGTCGTCGCGGGCACCGCGTGGGGGAAGATCCGCGCGATGGTGGACGATCGCGGCAAGTCCGTGGAGGTCGCCTCGCCGGCGACGCCCGTCGAGATCCTGGGCCTCTCGGGCGTTCCGAACGCCGGGGACCCATTCGACGCCGTCACCGACCTGCGCAGCGCCGAGGGAATCGTCGAGCAGCGGATGAAGAAGAGGGGCCCGTCGGTGGCTGCGGACGCAGGGATGTCGCTCGCGAAGATCCAGGAGATGATCGCGACGGGCGACCAGGCCGAGTTGCGGGTCGTTCTCAAGGCCGACGTGCAGGGGAGCGTCGAGGCGGTGGCGGGAGCCCTCGTCAAGCTGACCGGCGAGAAGGTCCGCGTCTCGGTGATCCACGCGGCGGTCGGCGGGATCACGGAGAGCGACATCAACCTCGCGGCGGCCTCGAAGGCCATCCTCGTCGGCTTCAACGTTCGGCCGACCGGGAAATCGACGTCCGTCGCGGAGGTGGAGGGCGTCGAGATCCGCCTCTACTCGATCATCTACGAGATGCTCGATGAGATCCGCAAGGCGATGGCGGGTCTGCTCGCCCCCACGTCCGTCGAGAAGGCGCTCGGCCGCGCGGATGTGCTCCAGGTCTTCAACATCTCCGGCGCCGGGACGGTCGCCGGCTGCCGCGTGGCGGATGGAAAGATCACGCGTACGGCGAAGGTCCGTCTGGTCCGTGACTCGATCCAGGTGTGGACGGGCAAGATCGGATCGCTGCGTCGCTTCAAGGAGGACGTCCGGGAGGTCGTCGGCGGATACGAGTGCGGAATCGGGCTGGAAGGCTACGGGGACGTCAAGCAGGGCGACATCATCGAGGCCTTCGAGTTGCAGGAAGTCGCTGCCTCGTTGTAGGCAAACCTCTTGGTCGTCGGCGTGTGCCGCTTCTCCCTCGCCCTTCCTGGCAACGCTTCGCTCAAGGGCAAGCGAAACATCCTGCGCAGCCTGCTCGACCGGACCCGCGCCCGCTTTCCCGTCGCGATCGCGGAAGTCGCCGACAACGACATCTGGCAGCGAGCGGTCCTGGGCCTCGCGGTCGTGTCGAACGACCGGGGCCACGCCCATGCGATGATCGAGAAGGTGCTCTCCGCCGTCGACGCGATGGGACTCGCCGTGCCGCTCGGCCGGGAGGTCGAGATCGTGTCCTTCGGTGAGCAGATCGGCGGCTGGGGCGGGGACGGGCAGGAATCGGGAGAAACCGATTGAGCCGGCAATGCGACGCGCGCGGAAGCGCGCAACTTCGCGGGCCTACGGCCCGCACCCGATTGCCCAGGGCGTGCGTTGAGGAGGCCGGGTCGTGAGCCCGCAACTCGACGCGCGCGTAAGCGCGCATCCCTACGGGCCTACGACCCGCACCCGATTGCCCCGGGCGTGCATTGAGGAGGCCGGGTCGTGAGCCCGCAACTCGACGCGCGCGTAAGCGCGCATCCCTACGGGCCTACGACCCGCACCGTGATGCCTCGGCGGGGGATTGAGGGGGCCGGGTCGTGAGCCCGCTTCAGGATCGGCCGTGCTGGGGGATCGGGCGCCCGTCAAATGGGGCGCGCGTAAGCGCGCATCCCTACGGGCCTACGACCCGCACCGTGATGCCTCGGCGGGGGATTGAGGGGGCCGGGTCGTGAGCCCGCAACTCGACGCGCGCGTAAGCGCGCATCCTTACGGGCCTACGACCCGCACCCGATTGCCCCGGGCGTGCATTGAGGAGGCCGGGTCGTGAAGCCCCGGCGCGCGGATCGGGTGGCCGAGCAGGTCCGGCAGGAGATCGCGATCCTGCTCTTGCACGAGTCGAAGGATCCCGGCGTCGCGGGCGTGGTGGTCACGCGCGTTCGGCTTTCCGACGACCTCGGGACAGCGCGCGTAGCATTCGTCCAGGAGGACCCGGCGAGGGACAAGGACGAGACGCTGCGCGCGCTGGCTCGCGCCGCGCCGTTCCTTCGCAGCCGCCTGCGCGAGCGTCTCGCGCTTCGGCGGACGCCGATGCTCACCTTCCACTGGGACGACGTCCTCACCGAAGAACGGCGAGTCGGGGATCTGCTCGCCGAGATCTCCCGCGAGGGCAAGTCGTGAAAGACCGGGTGCTGGCGGTGCTGCGGGACGGCAAGCGGTTCCTGCTGACCGCGCACCGAAGCCCCGACGGCGACGCGATCGGGTCGCTGCTCGGGATGTGGCACGCCTTGCGCGCGACGGGCCGCGAGGCCTGCCCGTGGCTGCCCGACGGCGTCGGCGAGATCTACGCATTCCTTCCGGGGGCGGGCGACGTCGTCCGTGTCCGACCGGACGGCGCGCGGTGGGACGCGACGATCGTCTTCGACTGCGGCGATCCGCAGCTCTTGCCCGACGGGATGCCGGGCGCCGACGAGGCCGGGCCGCTCGTCGCGATCGACCACCACGGTACTTACAAGGACTTCGGCGACGTGGTCCTGCGCCGCCCGGCCAGCGCGGTCGGCGAGATCGTCTACGACCTGCTTCGCGAGCTCGGCTGGCCCATCGACGCCGGCTGCGCGACGAACCTGTACACGGCGGTCGTCACCGACACGGGGTCGTTCGCGTATGCCACGACGACCGGGGGCGTCCTGAGGATGGCGGCGGATCTCGTCGATTGCGGCGCGGATCCGTGGCTCGTGTCGTCGAACGTCTTCGAGCGGTGGCCGCGCGAGCGCCTCGCGCTGCTGCAGGAGACGCTCGGAACGCTCTCGATCACGGCCGGGGGGCGCGTCGCGTCGCTCGAAGTCACCGCCGAGATGATGGCGCGCACTCACGCGACCCCCGAGATGCTCGAAGGCTTCGTCAACCAGGGTCGGCGCCTGCGCGGCGTCGAGGTCGCGGTGCTCGTCTCGCCCGCCGAGGACGGGCAGAGCGTCCGGGTGAGCCTGCGATCACAGGGCCGAGTCGACGTCGCGGCGGTCGCGCTGCGTTTCGGAGGGGGAGGGCACCGCGCGGCGGCGGGTTGTCGCATGCCAGGACCGGTCTCGGCGGCTCGTGCCCTGCTCGTCGCGGCGCTCGAACGGGCCGTCACCGAGGCGGGGGCGTGACGGACTCGTACCGCGAGCCCGCGCCCCGTCTCCCACAGATCACGCTCGAGCCGCACGAGCGGCCGTGGACGAAAGCCGATCACCTTCGACACCGTCTCCTCCTGTGGGCGCCAGTGATGCCAGGCGTCTTTTTCGCGGCGCTCCCGTTCTCACATCCGCTCGCGGCCGTTGGACTTCTGGGCGTTTTCGGAGTCGCCCGCGTGATCCGGTTCGCGCACTCGTATCGCCCGGCTCACTGGTTCCGGGAGAACGAAAGGGGAGTCGCGCTCCTCCGCTCCGGAAACGCTGCGGGTGCGCTGCGCGTGCTCGAACCGGTCGTTCGTGAGAGCCGCCGCTTTCCCGGCGATCATTCGATGTTCCTGGTCAACCTCGCCGAGGCGCTCGTGTGGAGCGATCTGCGGCGCGCGACCGCGATCCTGGAGGCCGTCGATCGTGCGGGCTGGCTCGAAGAAGCGAAGAGTCCCGCTCGACTCGTCCTGTGGGCAGAACTCGCCAGCTGCCACGCGCTCCTCGGGCATGCCGACGATGCCGGGCGCTGGCTCGCGAAGGCCGGGACGGTCGTGTTCGACGAGGGCCGTACCCGCTTGCTCCTCGCATGGGCCATCGGCGGCTGTCGCACCGCCCGCGAAGCGGAGGTCGCAAGCGAGCTCGCGAGGCGCTGGCGTGAAGGCGAGAAGGCCTTCGGAGCGGGGAGTCCGACCCTTCGGTTCCTCGGTCTCTTGCGCGCGTTCGCCCTCGAGCGATCGGCTGGCTCGGCGGACGAGGTCCGTGCGCTTCTGGAGACGGCGCGGCCGCTCCCCGACGCCCACATGCGGACGATCGCGGATCACTGGCCCGAGCTCTCGGAGTTCGTGTGGCGGCACGAGACCTGATCCTGGGCCTGATCGTCGTCGACAAGCCGTCCGGCCCGACGTCGTTCGAGGTGGTCCAGCGCGTCCGCCGTGGGCTCGGCGTCCGGCGTGCTGGCCACACGGGCACACTCGATCCGCTCGCGTCGGGAGTTCTGCCGATCTGTCTGGGCGAAGCGACGAAGCTCGTCCCCTACCTCGTGGGCCACGACAAGGGCTACCGCGCGACCGCACGGCTCGGCGTGACCACGGACACCTTCGACTCGGCGGGCAACGTCGTCCACGAGCGTCCCGTCCCGGATCTGGACGACGCGGCCGTCGAGGCGGCGCTCGCGCCACTGCGCGGTGCGATCCGCCAGCGTCCTCCTGCGTTTTCCGCGGTGCACGTCGACGGGGAGCGCGCGATGGCGCGCGCACGCCGCGGCGAGGCGGTGGAGGTCCCCGAACGGGACGTCATCGTCCATTCGCTCACGGTCGTTCGCCGGACGACGACCGAGATCGACCTCGATGTCGTGTGCGGCAGCGGCACCTACGTGCGCTCGCTCGTCTCGGACCTCGGCGAGGCGCTCGGGTGCGGCGCGCACCTCTGCGCCCTGCGCCGCGACCGAGTCGGCTCTTTCGGCCTGGACCAGGCGATTTCCCTCGCCGACGTGGAGGCGGATCACGCGCAGGCGCGGGCACGGATTCTCTCCCCGGCGGATGCACTCTGCGATCTTCCCGTCTTCCGGCTGGACGCCGAAGCGGTTCGGAAGATGAGGATGGGGCAGGCGGTCGCGGCCGATCCCCAGACGCCTGCGCCCGGCCCGCTTCGTTGCCTGGACGAGTCCGGCGGACTCGTGGCCGTCGGTGAACGCACGCCGGCCGGGGTCCGTCCGCTCCGGGTCTTCGCTTGACGCCCCCCCGGGGGCCGTGGCAGATTCCGCGCCCACTAGAAAGACGAAAAGCGAGAAAGAAAGCGGACAGACATGACTCTGCAGGTGGAGCAAAAGAGCGGAATCATCCAGAAGTTCCAGAAACACGAGAACGACACAGGTTCGTCGGAAGTGCAGATCGCGCTCCTCACCGCGCGGATCGGGTACCTGACCGATCACTTCAAGACGCACCTCAAGGACCACCACTCGCGGCGCGGCCTGCTGAAAATGGTCGGCACCAGGCGGCGGCTCCTCGACTACCTCAAGCGTACGGACGTCGATCGCTACAAGAAGGTGATCGACGACCTGGGAATCAGAAAGTAGCGGGTCACCGGGCGGTACGGGGCCGAAGTGGGCCCGTGCCCGTCCGAGCCCGGCGGATGCGTTTGGCCGCGCGCTCCTGATTGCCAGGAACCCGTCGTCAAGCGCTCGCCTCCGGTCTCGGCGTACCCCCCGAAACGAAGCGGAGGAGAACGAACATGATCATTCGTGAAACCGTCGAGGTCGGCGGAAGGCCGCTGACGCTCGAAGTGGGACGCGTCGCGCGTCAGGCGCACGGGTCCGTGCTCATCACCAACCAGGAGACCGTCGTCCTCGTCACGGCCTGCGCCGCGCCGACCGAGCGGGCGGGCATCGACTTCTTCCCGCTCACCTGCGAGTACCTCGAGAAGACCTTCGCCGCGGGCAAGATCCCGGGCGGGTTCTTCAAGCGAGAAGGCCGGCTGCGCGACGACGAGGTCCTGACCGCGCGCATGATGGACCGGCCGATCCGGCCGCTCTTCCCGAAGGGCTTCAAGTGCGAGACGCAGGTGATCGCCACGGTGCTGTCGGCCGACAAGGTCAACCCGTCGGACGTCCTTGCGATGTGCGGCGCCTCGGCGTCGTTGATGCTCTCGGACATCCCCTGGAACGGACCGCTCGCGGCCATCCGCGTGGGGTACCTCGACGGCGACTTCGTCGCGAACCCCACCTTCGAGGAGCAGGAACGCTGCGCACTCGTGATCACGATGGCCGCGAGCAAGGACGCGGTCGTCATGGTCGAGGGCCATGCGGACCAGGCGCCGGAGGAGTTGCTCGTCGACGCCCTGATGTACGGACAGCAGGCCGTCCAGCCGCTCATCGCGCTGCAGGAGAAGCTGCGCGAGGCGGTCGGCTTGCCCAAGCGCACGTTCGCGGCTCCGCCGGCGGATCCGAAGATCGCGGCGCGCGTGGCAGCGCTCGCGACCGAGAAGGTCCGCGTCGCGTCGGTCCTGCTCGACAAGCGCGAGCGCTACGGGCGGCAGCGTGAGATCGAGAAGGAGACGGTCGATGCGCTCAAGGAGGAGTTTCCGGATCGCACCGCCGAGGTGACGGCGGCGCTCGACAAGCTCAAGAAGAAGACGGTCCGCGACATGATCCTCGACACCGGCAAGCGCATCGACGGGCGCGGGGCGCGCGATATCCGCAAGATCACCTGCGAGGTCGGGGTGCTTCCGCGCACGCACGGCTCGTCGCTCTTCACGCGCGGCGAGACCCAGGCGATCGTCGTGACCACGCTCGGGACGGCGCAGGACGAGCAGAAGATCGACAACCTCCTCGGCGAGCGCTGGAAGGCGTTCATGCTGCACTACAACTTCCCGCCGTACTCCGTGGGTGAGACGAAGATGCTGCGCGGCCCGTCGCGCCGCGAGGTCGGCCACGGCAACCTGGCGGAGCGGGCGCTCTCGCGGATCATCCCGAGCCACGAGGAGTTCCCCTACACGATCCGGATCGTCTCGGAGATTCTCGAGTCGAACGGCTCGTCCTCGATGGCGTCGGTGTGCGGCGGCTGTCACTCCCTGATGGACGCCGGCGTACCGATCAAGACGCCCGTGGCGGGGATCGCGATGGGCCTCATCAAGGAAGGGGACCGGATGGCGATCCTCTCCGACATCCTGGGCGACGAGGACCACCTCGGCGACATGGACTTCAAGGTCTGTGGAACCAAGGACGGCGTCACGGCGATCCAGATGGACATCAAGATCGCGGGGCTGTCGCGCGAGATCCTCCAGAACGCGCTGTCGCAGGCGAAGGAGGCGCGGCTGCACGTCCTGGGCAAGATGCTCGAGGCGCTCGCGGAACCGCGCAAGGAGCTCTCGAAGTACGCGCCGCGCATCGTCACGATCAAGGTGAAGCCGGATCAGATCCGCCTCGTCATCGGCCCCGGCGGCAAGACGATCAAGGGCATCATCGAGCAGACGGGCGTGTCCATCGACGTCGAGGACGACGGGACGGTCGCGATTGCCTCCTCGGACTCGGCGGCCGTGCAGCGCGCGATCGACATCGTCAAGGGCCTCACGCAGGAGCCCGAGATCGGGACGATCTACAAGGGAACGGTCAAGAGCATGCGCGAGTTCGGCGCGTTCATCGAGATCCTCCCGAACAAGGAGGGACTGCTCCACGTCTCGGAGATGGCCTGGGTGCGGGTGCGCGCCCCGGAGGACATCTGCAAGGAAGGGGACGAGATCGAGGTGAAGGTCGTCAACGTGGACCGCGAGGGAAAGATCCGGCTGTCACGCCGCGAGCTCTTGCCGAAGCCGGAGGGATACGTCGAGCCGCCGCCGCGTCCAGCGGGCGAGCGCAGCGGCAGCGACCGTGGACGTCGGGACGGGCGGCGGGACAGCCGGCCGCGGCACGACCGCGGGCGTTAGCCAGCATGGCGGCCGTCGTTCGCTTCAAGCGGCTCCGCCCCGGGGCGGAGCCGCCGCGGTACATGTCGGAGGGCGCGGCGGCCATGGACCTCGCCGCGGCCCTGGCGGAGCCGGTGACTCTCCTGCCCGGTGGGCACGCCGCGATCCCGACGGGGATCGCCCTTCAGATCCCGCCGGGCTTCGAAGGTCAGGTCCGTCCTCGCAGCGGCCTCGCCCGCAAGCACGGAGTGACGATCACGAATGCGCCGGGCACGATCGACAGCGATTACCGGGGAGAAGTGGAGGTCCTGCTCGTCAACCTCGGCGAGGTCGCGTTCGTCGTGGAGCCCGGCATGCGCATCGCCCAGCTGGTGATCGCGCCCGTCATCCACGCCGACCTGGTGGAGATCGACGTCCTGGGCGAAACCTCCCGAGGCTCCGGTGGCTTCGGCTCGACCGGTTGACCGGGCAGCCGTGACTCGCGACTCATGACTCACGACTAGCCCATGGACTGCTTCCGCTGCGGCACCGCGGTTCCACGCGGAGGGCGGGCCTGTCCCGCCTGCGGGCAGCCGTTCACGACCGCGGCGCGAGGAGACGGCAAGGGCCGCGCTGCGACGTCGGCACTGGCGCGGAGGTTCCGGCTGCGCAGGGTCCTGGGGGAGGGGCCGATCGGATCCGTGTATGCCGCCCGCGACGAGGAGCGAGGCGTCGACGTCGCCGTGAAGATGATCCGGCCCGAGGTCGCGGGCAGCGAGTCCGATCGGGACGGTTTCGTCGTGGCGATGGGCCGGGTGAACGCCGTCGAGCACCCGAACGTGGCGCCGGTCCTGGAGTGCGGCATCGACGGCGAGCGGTGCTACTTCGTGATGCCGCTCCTCGTGGGGCTGCCCCTGCGCAAGTTCCTCAACGCGCGCCGCGGGCGGCGCGAACGGTTCCTGCTCGAAGAAATGGTCCCGATCCTCGCGCAGGTGGTGGACGCGCTCGGCGCGGGGCGCCCGCTCGGCCCCCACGGAAATCTCAAGGCCGAGAACCTGATCCTCCTGCCGGATCGGCTGGTCGTGACCGACTTCGGCCTCGCGCACGCCTTCCCTGCTGCGGCCTTCGCGCGGGCGCAGGCCGTCTCGCCGCTCGCCGCGTCGTACCGCGCGCCGGAGCTGGGCAAAGGCGGCCGACCGACCCCGCAGACGGACGTTTTCGCCCTCGCCGTGCTCGCGACCGAACTGCTGGCCGGGCGCCCGGTGTCGGAGTCTCCCGCCGACGCAGCCGACTCGGTCGTTCCCCAGGAGGCGAGCGCAGTCCTCGGGCGCGCGCTCGAGGAGGATCCCCGGCTGCGGATCTCGACACCGGAGGACTTCCTCGCCGAGCTCGCCGCCGCCGAGGCGGGGGCCGCGCGCGTCGATTCGACGACCGTGCGCCGGCGGCTCTCCGAGACGACGCAGAAGATCACGATGGACCAGATCCTGGAGGTCGCGGGCGAGGACACGGACGAGAACGCGATGCCCTCGGCCGACCAGACCGAGCCGGACCTGCCGCAGCCCGCGCCGCCGCCGCGCGAGATCACGCAGCAGATCTCGATGGACATGATCGTCCCCGATCCGCCGCGGGCGCCGGCGAAATCGGCAGCACCGCCGAGGCCCGCCGCGCCACCGGTGATCGTCGCTCCGGTGGTCCTCGCCGCACCGGGAGCCGCCCTGCCGGAGCCCCAGATCATGGCGGGTCCCGTCGCGGGCACTGCGCGCCCAGCGCCTTCCCCGATTTCGCCGCCGGGCGCGATTCGCGCCGAAAGCACCGATCGCTGGGTGGCGCAGCCGCAGGTCGTCCTCTTCGACGACAGCGCGGACACGGTCCTGCGACCGAAGGAGGCGACGCAGCAGGTCCGGATGCCGCCGTCGCCGTCGGCGACCGCCGTGTCCCGCCCGGGCGCGAGCGGCGGCTGGCTCCTCTTCCTCGGAGCCGCGATCGCCGGCCTGCTGCTCGGCGCCGGCTTCTACTGGAGCGAACGCCAGAACGCCGAGCGGCAGCTGCCCGTGACGGTGCAGCCCACCCCCTGGACCGCCAAGCCGTAGGCGGTTTCACTCGTTCCCAGGGCAAGGCGAGGGCGCCGAGACGGGGAGCGAGTCCCACTTCGTAGGAGGATCCCGGAGCCCTCGGAGGCCGGGACGCCGCAGCCGCGCTCTGCGCCCCACGTTGGGGTACTGTTGGGTACGGCGAGGACGGCACGGACGAGAAGGCCCGGCGCAGCCCCCGTATCATGGGCACCCAGGGCGGCGCGGCGCGAGCGTAGCGAGAGAGCGCCGGGGCCCCTGGGTATGGCCGCAGCCCTCAGAGAAGCTTCTGCAGCTTCTCCTCGAGAGGCGCCTTCTTGATGAAGCCGACCACCTGGTCGACGATCTCGCCGCCGCGGAAGAAGAGCAGGGTGGGGACGCCGCGGATCCGGTACTTCTCGGCCATCGCGCGGTTCTCATCGATGTCGAGCTTGCCGACCTTGATGCGACCGGCGTAGGAGTTCGCCAGATCCTCGACGATCGGCGCGAGCTGCCGGCAGGGGCTGCACCAGGTCGCGGTGAAGTCCACGACCGTGGGGGTCCCGGACTTGACGACCTCGGTGTCGAAGTTCGCATCGGTCAGGTGCACGACGTTCGGTCCGCCCATGGCTCGTCCTCTCGAGGCCCCCTTCGCTTGCGGATCATGGAGTCCGATCCGCTCCCTGTCAACGCGGCACCGTGCTAGCATTCGCGCAACACATGGGAATGAACCGCGTTTTCCTGCCTCAGGACGCCCTGGATCGGTGGAGCGTCGAGGAAAAGATCGACGTCGAGGGCGACGTGCTCACGATCAAGGAGGAGGCGCGCTCCTACGACTTGGTCCCCGCGGTCCGGTTCATGACCGAGGTCGGGGGGGCGGGCGATGCAGGGGGGCTGCTCGGAAAGATCAAGGAGACGGGGCAGCTGCGGGATCTCGGCGCGGACTACTACCCGGGCTCTGTCATCGTGGGCGAAGCGGCCTACGAGGTGATCGACGGATTCGTCGGATATCCACGCCCCGTCAACCCGCTGGAGGCGCCGCCACCGAAGGTGTCCGCGAGCATCGGAGCCGCGGTCAGCCGCGCGGCCGACGGGAAGGGACCCGGCGAGGACGTCTCGGACGAGGTGCTCCTGACGAAGTTCCTCCTCGACAACCTGAGCTGATGGCGGCTGCGGCGTTCTCGACCGCCGCGGCCCTCTACGCGGCCTCGTCGGCGCTCTTCCTCGTCTACCTCGCCGGCGCGCCGCCCGCGACGGCCCGCTGGGCCGCCCGCGTGGTCGGTGCGGCCGCAGTCGTCCACGTGGCCTACGAGGTGCTGGTCTACACGGAACCCGGCGTTGCGAGCGCGCACGGAATTCACCAGACCCTCTCGACGCTCTCGCTCGCCGTCGTGGTCTCGTACCTGTGGATCCAGCGGCGGGGCACGCTGCGCGTGGTCGGCGCGTTCGTGACGCCGATCGTCCTCGTCCTCCTCTTCGGCGCGCGCTTCGTCCGGACCGGCGGCGGCGTTCCCGAGCAGGTCCGGGGCGCCCTGCTCGGCGTCCACATCACGGCGAACCTCCTCGGGGACGCGGCCCTCACGGTCGCGTTCGCCGCCGCGATCGCGTACCTCCTGCAGGAACGATCCCTCAAGACGAAGCGACTCGCCGGGTCCTTCCGGCGCCTCCCTCCGCTCGACGTGCTCGAGGCGGTCTCGACGCGGTGCGTGGGGATCGCCGTGCCGCTGCTCGGCATCGGCGCCTTGACCGGCGCGATGTGGGCGATGCGTGGCGGGCACGGCTGGCAGCTCACAGGGGGGCAGGTCGTGGGCGTCGTCACCTGGGTCCTCTTCGGTGTGGTGCTGCTGCTCCGGCTCGTCGGCGGCTGGAGGGGCCGCCGCGCGGCACTCGGCACGGTGATCGGGTACGCCGGAGCGCTCGCCGTCCTCGTGTCGTACCTCGTCCGTCCGGGCGGGGAGGGCTGACCGGCGATGCGGATCCGCGTCGTCGGGCTGTCGCACCGAACCGCACCGCTCGAGGTGCGCGAGCGGCTCGTCGGCCGGCTGGCCGAGCCCGTCCCTGCCGTCCGCGGCCTCGTCGACGCCATCGCGCCGTCCGAGGCGATGCTCCTGTCGACCTGCAACCGCGTCGAGGCGTACCTCGTCGGCCCGGACGGAGCCACGACGGACGACGCCCGCGGATATCTCGCGCGCCTCGCGGACGGACGCGATCTCGCTCCGTTCCTCTACGAGCGGACCGGCCCCGAGGCGGTGCTCCACCTCTTCCGCGTCGCGTCGAGCCTCGATTCGATGGTGGTCGGCGAGCCGCAGATCCTGGGGCAGGTGAAGGACGCCTACGCAGCCGCGCAGGAAGCGGGCACCCTCGGCCCCGAGCTCGGGCGTGCGGTGCCCCGCAGCTTCCGCGTCGCAAAACGGATCAGGACGGAGACGGCGATCGCCGCCGGCGCCGTGTCCGTCTCGAGCGTCGCGGTGGATCTCGCCGAGAAGATCTTCGGATCGCTCGGCGGGCGCAGCGTTCTCCTCGTCGGCGCGGGCACCATGGCCGAGGACGCGGCGGCCCGCCTGGTTGCGGTCGGGGGGCGCCTCCTGGTCGCGAACCGCAGCCCCGGGCGGGCACAGGACCTCGCCGCGCGGACCGGCGCCCTCGTTCGCCCGTGGGAAGCGCTCGAGGCCGCGCTCGTCGAAGCCGACGTCGTGGTGTGCTCGACCGCCGCGCCCGAGCCCGTGATTCGCAGGCCGCTCGTCGAGCGCGTGACGCGGTCGCGTCGGCGGCGTCCCCTGTTCTTCGTCGACATCGCCGTGCCCCGGGACGTCGAGCCCGATGTTCACCAGTTGCCCGACGTCTTCCTCTACAACGTGGACGACCTCCAGCAGGTCGCAGCCGATCACGCGCGCGAACGGTCGCGCGAAGCCGAGGCCGCAGAGGTGATCGTCCGCGAGGAGCTGTCCGCGTACGACCGCGAGATGCAGACGCTCGAGGTCGCGCCGATCATCGCGGCGCTGCGGTCACGGCTCGACGCGGTCGCGGCCGAGGAGCTCGCCCGGACCGCGGCACGGCTGCAGGGCCTCGGGCCCGAGGAGCGCGCGGCCGTCGAGGCGATGCTGCGCGCGACGGTGAGCAAGCTCCTGCATGCCCCCATCCAGTCGCTGCGCGATACCGCAGGATCGGAGCGCGGCGAGGAGCTCGCCTCGGCGGTCCGTGCGCTCTTCGGGATCGGCGACTCCGAGAAGGACCGATGACGACCCTGCGGCTCGGAACGCGCGGGTCTCCACTTGCGCGCGTGCAGGCCGCGGCGGTGCAGGAAGCGCTCGTCCGCTCTCACCCGGGCCTGCGGATCGAGACCGTCTTCATCGCGACGCGTGGAGACAAGATCCAGGACGTGCCGCTCGCGAAGATCGGAGGCAAGGGACTCTTCCTCAAGGAAATCGAGGAGGCCCTCCTCCGACGGGAGATCGATTTCGCCGTGCACTCGCTCAAGGACGTGCCCGCCGAGCTTCCCGCGGGGCTCTCGCTCGTCGCGCATCCCGCGCGCGAGGATCCGAGCGACGCCGTCGTCGGGCGGACCGCACCCACGATCGCCGCCTTGCCCGTGGGCGCGCGCGTCGGGACCTCCAGCCTGCGCCGCTCCGTCCAGCTGCGCGCTCTGCGTCCCGATCTCGAGATCGTCCCCTTGCGCGGCAACGTGGGAACGCGGATCGAGAAGCTCGACCGGGGCGACCTCGACGCCGTCGTGCTCGCCGCCGCGGGACTGCGCCGCCTCGGGCTCTTCTCGCGAGCCACCGAGGTCGTCGCCGTCGATCGGATGCTGCCGGCGGTGGGGCAGGGCATCCTCGCGATCGAGGCGCGCGTGGACGACGCCCAGACCGCGGCGATCGTCAGGACACTCCACGACCGGGAGGCCGGCCTCGCCGCCATGGCCGAGCGGGCGTTCCTGGCGCGCGTCGGAGGCAGCTGCCAGACGCCGATCGGTTGCCACGCGCGCCGGGGCGACGGCGGCTGGTGCGTCGACGCGTTCGTCGCCAGCCTCGATGCGTCCCGGTTCGTCCGTGGACGTCGTTCGCTGGTGGAGTCGGCCGGGGAAGCGGATCTGGCGTCTGCGGGCCTTTCTCTGGCGGACGAACTGCTCGACGCGGGCGCGCGGGCGATCCTCGAAGAGATCGCCGCTGGAAGTTAGGAGAGGATTCTCTCGATGCCCCTGATGGCGCGGTGAATCTCTACCGCGCGGACTTCCGCGCGGCCGCCGAGAGCGCACAGATACAGCCGTGCGGGCGAGCGCCCGAAGCGATGCACGGAGACGTGCTGCGGGCCCGCGGACGAGGGCAGGGGCCCCTCGTGGGTCCCGGACGACCCGAGGAACCGCGCCACCGCCGCAACTTCTTCCGCGACGGCGTCGTTGCGAGACGACGCGAGGACGAGCCCGTCGTCGTCCGCGAGAACCATGGAGCTCGCGCCCGACAGGTGCGCGCTGCGGCGCAGCTGAAGGCGAAGTGCCTCGGTGACGTTCGGGCTGCGGCTCGTTCGGCGTTCGGTCCGCTGCATGGTGTGGCCTTCCGCCGCGCCTTCCCGGCCTCACGGGAGGAGCGACAGCATGGATCGTACCGAGAGGGTCGGATCTCCGCCAAGAAACGGCGAAGGTGCTATGACACCCCCCCCGTGGCGCTTGGCCCCGCCCTTCTCCAGAAGCGCGTGATCGTCTGCGTCGGCTCGGGCGGGGTCGGCAAGACGACGACGGCGGCCGCGATCGCGCTGCGTGCGGCACAGCAGGGATTGCGTGTGCTCTGCCTGACCGTGGACCCCGCTCGACGCCTCGCAGAGAGCCTGGGCCTCGAGACCCTGTCGAGCGCCGAGCAGGTGGTCGATCCGGCTCGTCTCGCGGCGGCGGGCGCGCCCGCCGGATCTTCGCTGACCGCGATGATGCTCGACACGAAGGCGACCTTCGACGACCTGGTCGCCCGGCACGCGAGCTCGCCCGAGGCGGCCCGGCGGATCCTCTCCTCGAAGCTCTACGGGCACGTCGCGACGCGCCTGGCCGGGACCCACGAGTACATGGCGATGGAGAAGCTGCACTCCGTGCGCGAGGACCCGCGCTTCGACCTCGTCGTCCTCGACACGCCCCCGACCGCCAACTCGCTCGACTTCCTGGACGCTCCGGACCGCATCGTCGCGGCGGTGGACGCTCCCGCGACGCGCTGGATGTCGCAGGCGTCCCGCGGCGCGGGTCGCACGGGGCTCGAGCTGCTCGGTCGCGGGACGCGTTTCGTCTTGCGGGCGATGTCGCGCTTCACCGGGTCCGGCTTCCTCGAGGACATGGCGGGCTTCATCGCGGACCTCAACGACCTCTTCGGTGGATTCCGTAAGCGGGCCATCGCCGTGCGGGAGTCCCTGCGCCAGGGCGACGTCGCGTTCGTGATCGTGACGACGCCCGAGCCCATGGCCGTGACCGAGGCCATCTTCTTCTCGAAGAGGCTCGAGGAAGGCGGCATCCCCCGGGACGGTTTCGTCGTCAATCGCGTGCGTCCGCGACTGGCGGCTCCGGCGGCCGGTTCCCCCGCGGTGCTCGCGCCCGACCTCGGACTGCCCGCGGGCAACGACGCCCTGGCCCTCGCGCGATCGCTCCTGCGCAGCTACGTGGAGGAACGGACGGTCTCCGAGCGGCATGCCCGCGAGATCGCGCGCCTGCGCGCCCGCCGAGGCGACTCCGACTGGGTCGAGGTCCCCGCCCTGGACGAGGAGGTCTACGACCTCCCTGCGCTCGCGCGAATCGCCAAGCATTTGTTCGGGCCCTCCTAGTCGCATTGCCCGTTGCCTGTTGCCGGTTGCCTGTCTCCTGTGTCCTGTTGCGTCGCGGTTCCAGAACAGGAGACGGGCAACAGGCAACGGGCAACCGGCAATGCTCGAGCCGGGTGGCGCCATTCGAATACGACGAGGCGTGGCCCTCTACAGATCGTCGTACTGGCGGACATGGACGATGGGTGGTTCGCCCACGTGCACCATGAACGTGAAGTTGAAGGCGATGATGTCGTCCCTCTCGTCGACGAGGCCCCTGGGCGGGTTGGGGAACGGTCCCGCACGGTCGATCGCTTCGACGGCCTCGTCGTCGAGGAAGCCCGCGCCCGACTCCTGGACGACGTAGAGGTGCCGGACGGAGCCGTTGCGGTTGAGAACGACCTTCACGACCGTCTCGCGATCCCGGAAGCCGTAGACGTGTCCGGACGGATCGTGCAGCCGGAACTCCTCGCCCGGCTTCCAGTAGCGCTCGACCTGGCGCGCGAGCCGCTGGAAGAACGGCGCATGCCGCCACGACACCGCGTTGAGCGCGGTCTCGCGTCCTTCCTCGACGTCCTCGAAGCGGTCCAGGCCCGTTCCCCGGATCGCGTCCGCGAGCGCCCCGATGGACGGGCGCGCCTCGACCTGCTGCGGATTCGGTAGCCCCCGCGGCGCCGGGAGCGAGTCGTCTCCCTCCGAACGGGGACCCGGATCGCCGTACGGAACGCCTTCGAGCGGGGACGGCAGGCCGCCAGGGCGGTCCTCGAGGACCGCGCCGCCCGCGCCGGGCGCCGACGCGCGCCGGGCCGGCTCGGCCGCGGCGATCATCCGCAAGCTCGAGACCGTCTCGCGCTTCGTGCGCGTGTTCTTGTCGGAGACGAAACGCGCCTTCTCGGGCCGCGCCGAGTCGCCGGTGTCAGGAGCGCGAACGATCTGCCCCTCCGGTATCTCCTCGGGCGGGTCGTACTCGGGCTCGTCCTCCTCGACGACCTCGACGTCGATGGGCTCGAACGGCGACGAGGTCGCCGCCGGTGGAAGCCCCGCGCGCACGTCTCCGACCGCGATCCACAGACTGGCCGCAATCCCGGCGTGGGCGAAGAGCGACAGGGCCAGGAAGGTCGCGCCCCGCTTCATCGGAACATCGGGTTCGAGAAGTGGAATGGCGCGCTCACGTGCAGGCGATCTTGCTCGATCTCCCGCGGGATCGGAAGGAAGGGCGCCGCGCGGCGCACGGCGGCCACGATGTTGTCGTCGAACGCCCGGTGGCCGGATCGACGCAGCACGCGGATGCCGGTGACCGTGCCGTTTCGGTGCAGGACGAAGCCGACGATGACGGTTCCCTGTTCGTGCACGAGCTGCAACCTCTCGGGGAAGCTGTCGCGCCAGAGCGGATCGATCTTGCGGTGCATCGTCTGGAAGTAGTCGAGGTACCGCGGGTCCCCCGTGCCGAAGGAGATCCAGGTCGGGCCCGCCTCGTCCGCGCCCGCCCCTCGGGCCCCGGCCCCGAGCCCCGACTCGCCGCGACCGCTGCCGTGCCGTCCGTCGCCGCTGCCCCGATCCGTGCGCCCCGAGACGCTCGATGCGTCGCTGTAGCTCCTGTAGAAGTCGTGGCTGAAGAACCGCCCCGTGCGGTTGTCGCGCGTGCGGACGTCATGGACGGGCGCGGGGACGGAGGCGTGCCCCTGCGGGACGTCGGGCCTTTGCAGCGACGCGATCGGATCCTGCGCGCCGTCGGAGCCGCTCCCGTCCGGGTGGCCCTGAACCTCGGGCTCGAGGGCGCCGGGAACTCCCGCCTCCGCCTCCTGTGGAGCGATTTGGGCCGGAGTGTCCTCGCTCCCCTCCGAGTCGGCGCCGATCCGTCCGTCGCGCGAGACCAGGGCAGGCTCCGCGGCCGCGACGGTCCGTGCCGAGGGGTCGCCGATCTCGGGCTCGCGGGTGGAGGCGCTACGAATTCGCGCCGCACCTTCTGGGGTCGGGGTCGCGACGAGCTCGTCCCAGCTCGGGTTGGGTGTTGCACGGCGATCGTCCCAGGTCTCGCGACGGTCGCCCGTGTCGATTCGCTGGACCTGCCGCTCGGTCAGATGGTTGGGCAGCCGATCGGACATCGCGACGCCGTCGTCGCGGTCCGCGAGGCGCGTCTCCGATGCCCGCGACATGCCCGGGCCCGTGCCGTTCTCGTCGAGATCGAGCGCCGCGGAGGTTCTCGTGGATGCGCCAAGAGGAGGCTGGATTTCCAGCGGGCTGCGCGCGGCCGCGATCGCATCTCCCCACTCCAGGAGCCCGCGCAGTCGCCCCGAAGCGTCCTGCGACCAGGATGGGAGCGTCGCGACCTCGATGGCGCCGTCCGTCGCCTCGGCGGGTGCGCGTCCGATGCTTCGGGCGTTGGACGGCGCCTCGCGCGGCATGAGGGAGATCACCGTCGCGTGTCCCGCGAACGATGCCACCAGAAAGACGCGGAGCGAACGACCGCGCATGCGGATCCCGTCTGGATTATAGGCGGCGGCGTCCTCCGGAGCAAAGCGGGGGTCCGCGCAGGCGAGGCCCTTGCTGCACCCATCCCGCGGGGCGACACTCGTGAGCGTGACGTCCGCCGTCCTCGACGTCGAGTCCGTCCGGTTCTCCGGCGAGAGATGGGCGAGTCAGGCGATCCGCGAGCGCTGGGAGGTGCCGGTGGTCGGCGCCGAAGAACACCGAAGGGCAATAGGGAGCGACGGTGAGGCGCGCCTGGCGACTTCCGTCCTGCTCTCGGCGGACCTGTCCCCGGCGACGTATGCGACCTCGGAGGAAGTCCGGAATGCGCTCGGCGTCGACAAGGCGGTCGAGGTGTACCAGTCGCTCCACGCAGGCAAGTTCCAGGACGACGGTTTCGCCACCGCGACGGTCGACATCCACACTGCCGATCCCACTCGAATTCGCATCATAGGTGCGTCGCTCAAGCAGCTGGATCGCGGAGCGCTGATGGGCGTGCTCGGGCACGAAATCGGACACCACGTCGCGCATGTATCCCCACTCCCCGACGACGTTCTTGGCCTGCGGGAGAAGTATTTTCTAGGAGTGCGAGAGAGGTCCTCCCCGCTTCTGTCCTACCTGGCATTGTCGCAGGAGATCACGGCAGACCGGTTCGGCCTGCTCGCGTGCCCACACGGACAGCGATAGCGAAACCGACACCGCGCCGGCCTCGGAGTGAGTTGCGTCGCCGGCGGTTCCTGCGTTCCGCAGGCGCTGTGCCCGGAAGAGGACCGCGTCCCGGGCTGGATGGGATGGAACTGCTGCGAGGGTTGGGTGTGCTGCGGCCCCGCTCCCGACGGCCTCGACTGCGAGGAGGCCGGCGGAGAGTGCGTCGTCGGAGAATGCTCGGCGTGGTCGAAGTCGGACGACGGCCCGCTGCCATGTCTGGACGACGGGCTCACCTGCTGCATTCCGGAGTGTTGACGAGCCGCTCCGTCATGACCCGTCGTCGTCGCGCGCCACGAGTCGGCGAACGCGGTGACGTCCGGGCTCGACCACGACGATGCTGCCGCGCAGATCGTCGAGCGTGTGGCCGCCGAGTACCCGGAGCAGCTCCGCGTGGACCGCGTCGAGCGTTCGAGCGCGGATCCGGAGCAGCAGAACGCCGGTCCGCGTCGGCGGATCGGCGAGGACGAGTCGTCCGAAGTCGAGGTCTCTCGTCACGAGCAACCGATCCGCGTCGACCGCGGCGCGCAGCACCTCGCCGTCCGACGCGCGGGCGCCAACCACCGCGGCCGAGCGGATCACGTCGTGTCCCGCGCCTCTCAGGACGTCCAGCGTGAGGGCGTAGAGGTCCTGGTCGGCGAGCAGCCGCACCTACGGCGACGTCTCCGACTCGTGGGTTTCGTCCCCCCGCGCCAGCGCGGCCGCGTAGGCGACGCACGCCTTGACATCGTCGAGTGACAGATCCGGGTAGTAACGCGCCGGGATCTCGTCAAGGGGCACGCCGTCCTCGATCAGCTCCAGAACCGCATGCACGGGGATGCGCGTACCCTGCACGCAGGGCTTGCCGAAGTGGACATTCGGGTCAGCGACGATCCGATCGAGCATGCAGCTTCAGGCTAGCCGAGCGCCGGGGCGTGGGCAACCGCGCCGGGCCGTACCGGCACGGCGCCACCGCTCGTGGCGATGCGTGGCGGAAGCGCACGGGAATCGAACCCCCGTACGGCCCCTCGGCGAGAACCGCGGCACGACGCGGCCTTGCGTCGATTCGTCGAGGAAGTCGGTGGGTTCCAGCGCGCGCCCCGTTCCGCCTCGTCCCGGCCCGTTCCGGCCCGTTCCGCTTCGTCGTGGCAACAGCGTGGCAACGGTTCGCTGGCCCGCACCGCGGGTGGTACGCTCGCTTTGGTGAGCGAGCACGAGTACACGGTCGTCTTGGAGCAGGAGGAGGACGGACGCTACTCCGTCACCGTCCCGGATCTCCCCGGCTGCACGTCGATGGGCGATACCTACGACGAGGCCATCGCGAACGTCCGCGACGCCATCCGTGTCCACGTCGATGGGCTCGTCGCGGACGGCCTTCCCGTCCCCGAACCACGCACGCGTGCGGCAGCCGTCCGCGTCGCGGCGGCTTGAGCAAGCTCCCGCAGGTCGCCGGGGATCGCATCGTCCGGGCCCTGCAGCGTGCCGGCTTCATCGTCGTGCGCCAGTCGGGCAGCCACATGACCCTGCGCCACCGAGACGACGCGACCCGCAGAGTGACGGTCCCCGTTCACGGTAGCAAGTCGGTGACGCCTGGAACGTTGCGCGCGATCCTGAGGTCTGCACGTCTCTCGGTCGATGAGTTGTCTTCGCTACTCTAGGGCGAGGCCGTCGACGATCCCATGCGAGAATGCCGTCGCGTGCGCCTCTTTTCCGCCCGCTTGCTCGTGGCGCTGGTGTCGGCGCCCGCGGCCTGCACGAACTCGTGGGAGCTTCCGCGCGCGGGAGGTGGTTCGTGCAGGGTCGAGGAGGGCACGCCCCGGCGTCGCGTGAGGGAGCGCTGCGGCCCCCCGTGCGGCGAGGGGGTCATCCCGAAGGGTGGCTGCGCCGACGGCTGCGACGACTTCATCTGCCTGTGCTCACAGGACTGCGACGTCTACGGCCGCTTCGCCGTGTGCTACCTGGACTACGAGGTCGAGTTCGTCGAGGGGCTGCCGGCAAGAGGAGTCGTCGCGGCCCGCTGCACCTGGGGACACGACACGCGCAAGGAGCGCGACCGGTGAGCAGCGACGGGAGCTAGCAGCGGAAGCGCACGGGAATCGAACCCGCCGAACGCGGCCTCTCAGCCTGTTCCGCCGGTTTTGAAGACCGGGGCCGTCACCAGACCAGCAAGCGCTTCCGGGTGCATCTTGGCAGAAGTCCGGGGGCGTCACCAGACCAGCAAGCGCTTCCGGGTGCATCTTGGCAGAAGTCCAGGGGCGTCACCAGACCAGCAAGCGCTTCCGTGTGCATCTTGGCAGAAGACCAAGGGCCACCCCGTAGCGCGGACGGCGCAGCGCGGCGAGGGGGTCAGGTTCGGTTCAACGCGGAGATCCCGAGGTTCAACGCGGAGATCCCGCCGCCACCGTGCTCACCGCCACGAAACGATGTCCCAGGGCGTCCACCATCACGCCGAAACCCTCGATCGTGCGCACGCCGAGCAGGGAAAGGTCTCCCTTTTCGCCGAGCACCACCTCGTCGATCGTCTCGTGGCCGTCGCAGGAAAGCACCGCATACCCGACCTCGCGCTCGACCGTGTTCCCGGTCGCGGTATGAAAGCGCCGCTTCCGTCGGGCGGTCACTCCGATCGCCCGCAGCAAATCCGCCTGCAGCCAGGTCAGCTCCGAGCCGGTATCGACGAGAACCTCGATCGGCGCCGTCGCGCGTGCTTCGTCCTTCGGGTTCTTCGCCACCAGGTCGACGCGAAACAGGCTCACGTCCAAGAGTATGCCCCGATCCAAAACCTGCTGCCATCCGCAGGGGCTTGGCGCGATACCCACCCGGCGCCCGATCCGGAACCAGTCTCGGTTGACCCGGGCTCTCTGGATGGTCACGATCCCCGGCGATGATCTTCGAGCAGGTCCGGACCGGTGGGTGCCTTTCGTACCTTGTCGGGTGCGAGGACACCCGGGCGGCGGCGGTCATCGACCCGGAGCTCGAACAGATCGACAGGTACCTCGCGCTCGCTGCGGAGCGAGGATTGCGAATCCGCTACGCGGTCGAGACGCACACGCACGCGGACCACTTCTCCGGCGTCGTCGAGATGGCCCGCAGCCTCCAGATTCCGATCGTGATGCACCGCAAGAGCGCGCCCTCGTTCGTCGACATGCGCGTGGACGACGGCGAGATGCTGATCGTCGGCAAGCTCCGGCTGCGCGTGCTCCACACGCCCGGCCACACGGAGGACTCCGTCTGCTTCGTCCTGCCCGACCGGATTCTCACCGGGGACACGTTGCTCATTGGCGGCGCCGGGCGCACCGACCTGCCGACGGGCGATCCAGACGCCCTCTACGACAGCCTGTTCGGAAAGGTTCTGCGCCTGCCCGACGAGACGCTCGTCTTCCCCGCGCACGACTACAAGGACCGCTCCTCGTCCACGATCGGGGTCGAGAAGTCGCAGAATCCGCGCCTGCAGAAGAAGGAGCGGGGCGCGTTCGTGGATCTGATGCGCAACCTCAACCTCTCGATGCCGCAGCATCTGACCGAGGCCCTTCGCACGAACCGGACGGGCGGCAAGACGGTCAAGCAGCTCATCGCCGAGGCGGCCGCGCAGGTTCCGTTCATGTCCATGGAGGAAGTTCTGGGACGCATCCAGTCCCCGCCCTCCGACCTCGTCCTGCTCGACGTGCGCGAGAAGGACGCCTACGAGGCCGCGCACATCCCCGGCGCCCGGCACCTGCCCCGCGGCCAGCTCGAGCTGCGCGTCGACCGCGAGATGCCTGACCCCACGACGCGGATTCTCACCTACTGCCAGTTCGGCAAGGTCTCCACCCTCGCCGCCTCCACGCTCAAGACGATGGGCTTCACGCGCGTTGTCGCGCTCGACGGGGGAATGGATGCCTGGCAGCAGGCGGGCTACCCGGTGGAGACGGGACCTTCGAAATAGTCTAAGGGGCGACGACCGTCGGCATGCCTTCCGCGTCCGCGGCTGCCGTCCCGAAGAATGCGGTCACCTGGCGCTCGCCGTCCGGGTGCTGGAACGCCACGAAGTGCCCGTCGTACGCCCCCGCGGGGTCGTACTGCGTCAGCGCCGTGGTGCAGGTGCCGGGCCCCGTGCAGTCGTAGTTGCCGCCAACCGGCACGTTGAGCGGATCGAAGATCGCGCCGTAGTCCTCGAGCTCCGGGGCCACGGGGTTCGCGTAGTTCGCGAGCGCGAAGGCCTGCAGCGTCTCGAACGGCGCGTAGGTGTCGCCGACCCCCCAGGTCTGCAGGAAGTGCTTCGGCGTCATTCCCGCCGCGGGCTCGCGCATGATCGCGCGGGCGTAGTTGATGGTGTCCGCCGGGTCGAACCACCACTGGAAGAGGTGCATCGCCGGATGGAAGCTGCCGCCGTCACCGAGCGGCTCTCCGAGGAGCAGCTCCATCCCGGCGGGCACGTTCACCGGGCTCGTCTTGTGCTGCAGTGACTCGATGAGCAAGGCGCCCGTCCCCGAGAAGACGGCGACGTCCACGACCGGCTCGAACGGCACGAACGGCGCCCCCACGTTGCCGCCCTGCGAGTGCCCGAAGAAGTAGATCTTCGTCGGGTCGAAACGGATCTCCTCCCCGGTCGGAGAGGACGCCGCGTCCATGCTCCACCCCTCGGCGAGGCGGACGAGCTGGAACAGGTCCGCCGCACCCTGCAGGACGTTGTCGCGCGCGGCGGGCGGGTTCAGGAAGTTGAAGAACAGCTCGTCTTCCGGCCGTGCCGATCCGCCGCGCCGGTCGCCGTGCATCGCGCCGTCGTATCCGAGCATCGCGACGGCCTGGTTGCCGCCAGCGGGGACCGGGATGGACGAAAGGCCCCCGGCGACGCCCTCGCGGATGCCGCTGCGGAAATCGCCGCCCGTCCCGTGGCTGTACAGGACCACGGGCCAGCCGCCCGCCGGCATCGACACGCCCTTGGGGACCGTCAGCGAGAAGCACACGTCCTCGGAGCCCTGTACCTGCGGGACGCCGAGCCCGTCCGTCTGGATCGCGCCGCCCTCCTCCTCGTACGGGCGCGTTCCGGCCTGCATCACCGGGTTCGCGAAGCGCCCGTGGATCTCGTGGTACTGCGCGTCGACGCCGCCACAGTCTCGGACCTCTGGGTCGTCGCCCTCGGCGAGGCACAGGGACACCGCCGCCCCGTCGCAGAGCATCGCGCCGGTCGGCGTCGGCGCCGCGACGGTGTTGCGGATCTGGTCGCGCATCTGCGAGGCGACGCTTCGGACGCTCGCCGTCGTGAAGACGGACGCAACCAGGATCGAGTCACGCGAGATGCTCTGCGCGTCGAGGTACGCACGCAGCGGCGCGTACCGGGCGTGTGCCGCCGCGAGGTCTTCGTCCGCCGGGACCGTGTCGTCCATCATCGCGTCGAAGTCCTCGTCGCGCTCGAACGCTGCGCCGGGGACCGGCGGGTCCGCGTCGGGGTCGCCCCGATCGAGGACGTCGGTCGTCAGCCAGATGGCGTAGGTCGTGCCGGGCCGGTTCGGGAAACCGCGGCTCGGTCCGATCCCGACCCAGCCGCTGCGGTCTGCGCCCTGCGTGTGGCAGATGTACTTCGTCGGGTAGTTCATCGCCCACCGTGCGCCGCGAGGCGCCGCGTAGGTCGCAGATCCGGGCGTGATGTCGACGTGCACGATCGACGCGCCGTCGTCGATGATGTTCAGCGTCGCGTTGTCGACGAGCTTGCTGAACCGGAAGATGACCGTCTGGTTCGTCCCGAATCCCGTCAGTTCCGCCTCGATCGCCTCCTTGTACAGGTCGACGACGTCCACGTTGACGAGCGGTGCGGGCCCGGGCACCGGGAAGCCGTCCATGTTCACGTTCCCGGACTGGATCCGGATGTCGTTCGGGAAGGGCAGGCGGAAGAAGTCCGTCGGGACCGCGGCGCCGCGCGGAACCTCGAAGTACGCGACGGTCCCTTCGTCGTCGGGCGGGCAGGTCGGGTCGACGCCTTCCCAGGGCGTGAATGCGAAGAGCGGCGGCTCGCACTCGCCGCCCGCTCCGCACCACAGGCCCGCGAGGCAGTCACCGGTGTCCTCGCACGCGTCTCCCCAGTCTCCCTGTCCGGCCTCCTGGCAGGTTCCCTGCACACCGCGCATCTCGCAGTACAGCCCCCGCTCGCAATCGCCTGCCGACGAGCACGGATCGCCGACCGCTCCGTCGCCCGCGGGCTGGCAGGTCCCCGTTTCCGCCGCGCAGTAGAGGGGAGGGTCGTCCTCGCACTCGCCGGTCAGGTCGCAGGGGCTGTCGACCGGGCCGTCGGGAACCGGCTGGCAAGTGCCCGAGTCGGCGTCGCATTCGAGGCCCCGCCGACAGTCGGACGACGCCTCGCACGGCTCGCCGACGCCGTTGCCGGGCGGCGGACCGCTGTCCGGGCCGGCATCGAACGGCACCTCGTAGCCGCCATCGGCCGTGCCCGCCGAGGACGTCTCGCTGCAGTCGCAGCCGATGGCGGAAAGGGTCGCAAGGATCGTCAAGGTCATCGAAAGCCGCATGGTTCCTCCTGGTAGTGGGTGATTCTACCGTACCCCGGGCCTCGCCAGGAAGCGCACGCTATCATGGAGGTCGTGGTCTTCCTCGCCCTTGCGGTGGCGAGCGCCGGCGCCCTTCAGGCTCCGCGCGGCGTCCGCGAAACGGCCCATGAGGTCGTGATCCACCCGCGGCCCCCGTTCGTGGACCTCGAGGTGACGATCACACTCGAGAACCGATCGACGAATCCCGCAGAGGCGGACCTGCACCTTCCGCTCCTCGCAGGCGCGGCGGTGGTCGGATTGGACGTCGAGCGCCAAGGCGCCTGGGAAGCGGCCGCCGAGCGCTCCGCGGCCGAAGCGAACGCGGCGTATTCGGATGTCGTGCACCCTCGCGCGGGCAACGTCCGTCCCGTCGCAGCGGCCACCTCGTCGCCCGAGTCCGGAGGCGTTCGCGTGCGGATCTTCCCCGTGCCCGGCGACGGTCGCGCGAGGCTGCGGGTTCGCGCGGTGGCGCCGCTCGACTTCGCGGGCGGATCGCACCGCTTCGAGTACCCCGGGCGGCGCGGGGATCGGCTGTCGCCGGCCGAGGTGTCGATCGCGGGCTCGCCCGCCGGATCGGCGATCCGCGCGTCCGGTCCCGCGGACCCCGTCGAGATCGCGATGGACGCCGGCGACGCGCCGGTGGCCCTTCACGCGGCGACGGCTGCGGGGGCGGGGACGTGGATCGCGGTCGAGCCGCAGAGCGCCGCCGACCAAGCCGTGGATGTCGTCGTCCTTCTCGATCGCTCGGCCAGCATGCAGGCCGACGAGCGGCAAGCCACCGCGGACGACGTCGCGCGACGGCTGCTCCTTTCCCTTCCCGAAGGAAGCCGCGCGGGCGCGATCACCTTCGCCCGCGAGCCGATCGAGGAGATCGCGATGGGCGATCCCGGCGACGTCACCGCGGCGCTCGGCAGAGGGCGATGGCAGGCGCCGCCTTCCGGTTCGGATCTGGGAGCCGCGCTCTTGCGCGTGGCGGCGCTCCTCGGTCCCGCGGGGACCCGCGCACGGTACGTCGTCGTCGTGTCGGACGCGCACCACGACGAGTCGACGGATGGATCCGGGCCCCTCGCCACCTTCGGACTCCCCGACGACGTCCAGGTCTCTGCCCTCTGCGTCGCGGCCTGTGCCTCGCGGAGCCTGGTCGCGGACGTCGTTGCCCGCCGGGGAGGCGTCCTGCGGTGCGATCTCGCGCGCAGCGCGTCCGCGGATCGGGACCGAGCCGTCCACGCGGTCGTCCTCGGGGGTACGATTGCGACGCTCGAGGTGGGAGCGCAGCGGCTGCGGATCGCGCTTCATCCGGGCGAGCAGACGCGGGCGTTCGTCCCCTCGCGAGGCACGGGGCCGCGCGAGGTACGTCTGCGGATGGCGGACGGGACCCTCGTCGCGACGTCGGTCCGCCACGTTCCGCCGGTGGCGGCACCCGGACGGCCCCGAGGGCACGTGTGGGTCGACGGCGCGGACTTATGGGCGAGCGCGCGCCTGCGGACGGGCCGTGCACCCGCCGGCGGGTCGCCGCCCGGCTCGGGAATCGCAGAGCGAGCCAGCCGTGCGACGCGACCCGCGGCGCTCGCCCCCGACGTGCTGCAGCGAGTCCTGCGAAAGAGCTACCTCCCCGCGGTGCGCGGCTGTTTCCTGCGCCACGGCCCCGGGCGTCCTTCGCCGGTTCCCGTCGTCGTGGAGGGCCGGGTCCGCGAGGCGGAGGTCTCCGGCGCGCGCGTGCGCGGGGCCGAGGGCGCGCTCGGCGACTGCCTGCGCGAGCGGCTGCTCCACGTGATCTACCCGTGGGCCGCGGGCGAGGTACGTTTCCGCTACCCGATCACGTGGCAGGTTCACTCGTCCGAACGCTCCGATGACTCCGGATCGCGAGCATCACGTTGAGCGCGAGGATGCCGACCGAGACGAGCATGAGCACGCCCCCGCCGGTGGCGAGGCGCGCATAGGGCCTGACCCGCTCTGCGGGGTCGTCGCCGCCGGTGGCCGAGGAAGCCGAGAGCATCAGTGCGGTGAAGACGGTCATCGCTCCGATGGCGGTGGCGTAGAAGTGGACGTCGATGAGCCCGCGAGGCGGCTGCAGCGTCGATCGCCAGGCCGGTCCCGCGGCGTAGAGGATGCCCGCGATCACGCAGGCGAGCCCCGCCGCGGCGCCGGCCCACGGACCCGGTCGCAGCGCGCGCAGGCCGAGCATGTCCTCGGCCCCGGCCATCGGAGGGACGAATGCGTACAGGAGCATCGCTCCGAGGAAGCCGAAACGCAGCGCATTGCGCGCGAGACGCGCACTCGAGACCGAAACGATACGGGGACCGCCGACCACGGCCGCGCAACCTACCACGGCAGATGTAGACTCGGCGCCTTGCGCCTCCATGCCGCAGCCCTCGTCCTCGCGCCGGCGATTGCGGCCCCGGGGATCGCGAACGCCGGTCCGGCGATCTTGCTGTGGCCCGCGGACGAGGCGGCGGCTCCCGCGAGCGCCGAGCTCGAAGAGACGCTGGCCGATCGCGCAGGCCTGTCGCCTGTGGACTCGGGTCCGATCCGCCGGCGGGTCGCAGAGGGAACGCGCGTCGACCCGCTGTTGTTCGTCAGCGAGGCCGGCCGGGTCGCGGAGACGGCGGCGGCGATGATCCCGGCCTCGCCGGAGTCCGCAGTCGAGGCGACCCGCGGTCCCGAGCGCGAGTACCTGGCGGACCTCGCGACCGAGACGGGGGTGCGGGGCCTCGTGCCGCTCGCGATCGTGCGGGCGCGGGCGCTCGCGAAGGCCGGGGATCGCACGGCGGCGCAGCGAGAGGCGATGTTCGCCGTGGGGCTCGACATTCGCGCAGAGGTCGATCCGGCGAGCCTCCCCGCGGACGCGAGGGCGATCTGGCAAGCGGCGCTCGGCGAGCTCGCGGGGCTGCCGCGGGTCGAGGTCCGCATCGAGAGCACACCCGAGGGCGCGCGCGCGATTCTCGACGGCCGCGTCGCGGGCCGGACGCCGGTCGACACGGAGCTGACGCCGGGGTTCCACGTCGTGCGCGTGGAGCGTCCGGGGTTCGAGGCGGGTGCGAGGATCTTCGAGGTCGGGGTCGACGGCGCCGAGGTCCCGCCCTTCGCGCTGCGGACGTCGCTCGGGGAGCCGTTGCTCGAGCAGATCGCAGGGCTCGTCGCGGCGGGGGACCTCGCGCTCGACGACGCGGACATGGTCGCGCTGCTCGGCGCGGCCGCGCAGGTGCGATACGTCGGCGTGGTCCGCCGGACGGACGCGGGCACGTCGGTGACGATCTTCGAGCCGGGTCGCGAGCGATCACCGGGGGTCGCTTCCGGCCGGACCGCGGCGGCCGTCGCGGCGCTCATCGAGACGTTGACGCTCGGGGCGCCCGTGCGCCCGCGGGGCGAGCCGCCGCCTCCTCCTCCCCCTCCTCGGCGAGATCGCTTCTACGAGAAATGGTGGTTCTGGGCGGCGGCGGGAGCGGTCGTCGTCGGCGGGGCCACGACGATCGTGGTCCTCTCGCAGCCGGAGCCAGACGGGGTCGTGCGATGGGGAAACTGAGCGCGCTCGCAGTCGCCCTGGCCGGGTGCGCCGAGCCCCCGGCGGCGGTCGTGCGCTTCGAGGCCGCGAGTGACGCGTGCATCACGCAGGAGAGCGAATGGTTCGAGGGCCTCGCTCGCGTCTGGCTCTCGGCACGATCGGAGCCGGCGGAGGAGGCGATCGCCCACTCGTGCGTCGAGGCCGCCGGCGCGGCGGGCTGGGCCGATCTGGAGGCGGCGCTCCGGGGCGACGGGACGTTGCTGGCGGACATGCCCGTCGGACCGCCGTTCCACCTCTACCTTCTCGGAGTCCACGAGGACGGCTGCCCCGGCGAGACGGGCCCACGCACCGGGGACATCGGTTTCTGCGCGTACACGGTCGATCCCGTCGTCCTCGAGCCGGAGAAGGAGGTGACCGTGGAGATGAGGCGGTACTGCTTCGGCCTCCTCGACGCGGACGGCTGCTTCGAGCGTGCGGCGCGCGACAGGCCCGACGGGTAAGCCGAATGACGCGCAGCTACCTGGTCCTCGACCTCGAGACGATCGTCGATCCCGAGATCCCGACGCAGGACGAGTCGGGCGTGGCGCCCCCCCACTACCAGAAGCCCGTGGCGTTCGGTGTGCTGTGGCTGGACGAGGCCTACGCCTGCAAGCGCCTGGGGCTGATCGGCGAAGGGAAGGACGAGCCGGAGATGCTCCGGGACTTCGGCGAGTTCCTCGAACGCTGGGGCCCGGACCTCGTCACCTGGAACGGACGCAGGTTCGATCTTCCGGTCCTCGTGTACCGTGCGCTGCGGCACGGGATCCCGCTCGGCCGTTACTACGCGCGCGGCGACTACAGGTACCGCTACACGCCCGAGGGGCACCTCGACCTCTGCGACTTCCTCGCCGAGCACGGCGCCGCGCGACTCCCGACGCTCGACACCGCGGCGCGGCTCATCGGGCTTCCGGGCAAGGCCGGAATCGACGGCAAGATGGTCGGTCCCCTCTTCGAGCAGGGCCGCCTCGTCGAGATCCAGCGTTACTGCCTCTGCGACGTCGTGCAGACGGCGTTCCTATTCCTGCGGGCGCAGCTGCTTCGCGGGATCCTGGACGTCGTCGCCTACCAGAGAGCAGCCGAGGATCTGTACCGCGGCCTGAAGGACGATGCGCGCCTGCACGCGATCTGGAACTCCCCCGACCTCTCCCTCGACCGCCTCCTGCTTCGAGGTCGACCTGCGGGCGAGAAGGCATAGGCGAATCAGCGATCGCCGGCGTGTTCCGTACCGTCCGTCGAGGCGCGCGCCCAGGTCATCGTCCGTGTCGTCGTGTGGATCCCCGTCCGGCCCGCCGGATCGACGAGGATGATGCCGGCCCGCCCCCCGGTTCGCTCCAGCAGGTGCGCGAGCGCGGCTTGGGCCGCCTCCTGCGGGGAGCGACCCGTCTGAACGAGGTCGGCCGCGGCTCGCGACAGCAGGACCCGGGAAATGTTCTCACCGTGACCGGTCGCGCTCGCGGCGACGGAGCGATCGTCCGCCCAGGTGCCGCAACCGATGAGGGGCGTATCGCCGACGCGGCCGGTCCTCTTGCCAACCATGCCTCCCGTGGACGTGGCGGCGGCGACGTGACCGGACGTGTCCACGGCGACGGCGCCGACGGTCCCTCCGGCCCAGCCGGGCTCGGCACGCTTGGCGAGGACCTCCTCGAGCCGATGCACCGCCATCTGAGTGCGCAGCTCCTCGAGCGCCGCGGGCTCGAATCCCTTCTCGCGCGCGAAACGCCCGGCACCCTCGCCCGCAAAGAGGATGTGCTCTCCATCGTCGAGCACGGCGCGCGCGATCCGGATCGGGTTCTTGAAGGGCGGCGCAGCGCAGATGCCGCCGAAGCGCAGACCGGTGCCCTCCATCACTGCGGCGTCCATCTCGATCCCTCCCTCGCGGGTGAGGCACGCGCCGGTGCCGGCATTGAAGACAGGGTCGTCCTCGAGCAGTACGACCGCCGCGATTGCCGCATCGAGCGCCGATCCGCCGGCGCCCAGGACGGCCGCGCCGGCCCGGGCGGCGGCCCTGCAACCGTCCAGGTGCCTGGGAATCCGATCCTCGGGAACGTCGCCCGCACCGCCGTGGACGATCACCAGTGCCATCGGGGGACCGAGGATACGCGCTCGCCGCCCCGGTTCCACATCGGGCTGCTGACTACTCGACTGGCCACCACGACCGCCGGCGCATGGCAAGTCGAGTGGCCACGTGCCCGAAAATCGGAGCAGTTCTCGGTTCGTTGCTCTGGCACGTCGCGTGCAAGACGGCCCACCCGGCGAACCGCTGTAAGCCATCCGCAAAGGATGGCACTTTGGCCGTGAGCGTGGCCCCTCCCGCTCACGGCCTTTTTTTTTCCTTCCGGCGGGAGGGAGCGTCCTACGACCCCGCCTCGAACTGCTCGTCCGCGATGACCAGCCGCTCCACGACCTCGCCGCGCCCCAGGTGGCGCTCGACGATCTCGGGGACGTCCGCTTCTGTCACGCGGCCATAGAAGACGCCGTCCGGCCACACGGAAACGGTGATTCCCAGGTGGCAGACGTCCTGGCAACTCGAGGTCATCACACGTACGCGCCCGTCCAGGCCCGCGGCCTTCGCGGCAGCCTTCATCCGGTCCTTGAGCGCTTCGGAGCCCTTCTCGCCGCAGCTCCCCTTCGGGTTCCCGTCGGGGCGGCGATTCGTGCAGACGAACACGTATCGATCTCGTCGGGCCATGCTCGAAGCATACCTCCGCACCCGCCGCGACGTCGTGCCGGCGATCTTCTTACGGGTCGGAAACCTCCCGGAAACACGCCGCCTGGTAAACGGTCCACCCGGCCCCTCGTGAAGAAGATCGAAGCGATCATCAAGCCGTTCAAGCTCGACGAGGTGAAGGAAGCCTTGACCGAGGTCGGCGTGCACGGGATGACGGTGTCGGAGGTCAAGGGGTTCGGCCGGACCGGTGGGAAGCGCGAGGTGTATCGGGGGTCCGCGTACGTCGTCGATTTCGTCCCGAAGGTGAAGATCGAGGTGGTCGTTCCCGACGACCTGGTCCACGCGGTGCTCGAGGCCATCGAGCACAGCGCGAAGACCGGGCGCATCGGGGACGGCAAGGTTTTCGTGCTGCCCGTTGAGGAGGCCTTGCGGATCCGCACCGGACAGCGCGGTGAAGATGCGCTCTAAAGAGCGCGCGAGGAGGAATCCCATGACGCCCAAGGAAGTCCTGCAGTTCGCCCAGAAGAACTCAGCCGTGATGGTCGACTTCAAGTTCATCGACTTCCCGGGGATGTGGCAGCACTTCAGCGTCCCGATCGGCCAGCTCTCGGAATCGTCCTTCGAGGACGGCTTCGGATTCGACGGATCCAGCATTCGCGGATGGCAACCCATCGACGCGTCCGACATGCTCGTGATTCCCGACCCCACGACGGCGGTCATCGATCCGATGCTGCAGCACCCGACGCTGTCGCTCATCTGCAACATCATCGATCCCCTGACGCGTGAGCCCTACACGCGCGATCCTCGCTACATCGCGAGGAAGGCCGAAGCCCACGTCAAGAAGTCGGGCCTCGGCGACGCCATCTTCTTCGGTCCCGAGGCGGAGTTCTTCATCTTCGACGGGGTCCGCTACGACCAGACGACGAACTCCGGCTACTACTTCATCGAGTCGCGCGAGGGCGCCTGGGAGACCGGCGCCGAGGGGCAGAACCTCGGCTACAAGCCGCGCCCGAAGGAGGGCTACTTCCCGGTACCGCCGTCGGACAGCCTGCAAGACCTGCGGACAGAGATGGTCCTGAAGCTCCAGGCCGTCGGAATCGAAGTGGAGTGCCAGCACCACGAGGTCGCGACCGCGGGCCAGTGCGAGATCGACATGCGGTTCCAGACGCTCACGAAGATGGCGGACCACCTCATGTGGTTCAAGTACATCCTCAAGAACGTCGCGCGCAAGCACGGCAAGACCGTGACGTTCATGCCCAAGCCGCTCTTCGGCGACAACGGCAGCGGGATGCACTGCCACCAGTCGATCTGGAAGGAGGGCAAGCCCCTCTTCGCCGGCAACGGCTACGCGGGCCTCTCCGAGATGGCGCTGCACTACACCGGCGGAGTGATCCGCCACGCCAAGTCCCTCGCGGCCTTGACGAACCCGACGACGAACTCCTACCGCCGGCTCGTCCCGGGCTTCGAGGCGCCGGTGAACCTGGCGTACTCGAGCCGGAACCGGTCGGCCGCGATTCGCATCCCGATGTACTCGAAGTCGCCGAAGGCGAAGCGCATCGAGGTGCGGTTCCCGGATCCGAGCTGCAACCCGTACCTCGCGTTCTCCGCGATGGCCATGGCTGGGATCGAAGGGATCGAGAAGAAGCTCGATCCGGGCGAGCCGCTCGACAAGGACATCTACACGCTCGCGCCCGAAGAGGCCCGCGAGATCCCGCAGATGCCCGGAAGCCTCGCGGAGTCGCTCGACAACCTCGAGCGCAGCCACGAGTTCCTCCTCAAGGGCGACGTCTTCACGAAGGACGTCATCCGCATGTGGGTCGACTACAAGCGCGAGAAGGAAGTGGATCCGGTCCGCCTGCGCCCGACCCCGTACGAGTTCGCCCTCTACTTCGACATCTAGGCTGCGGGCGCCGATACGGGGGCTGCGCCGGGCCTTCTCGGCGGTGCCGTCCTCGGCGTACCCAGAAGTTCTTCATGAGCGGGTTCACCCTCGCCGAATGAAACCGGGTAGCGTGGTGTCGGTGCCGGCACCGAGGTCGATCGATTCTTGGTGCGACAAGCCCGTTCAAAAGTTGGACCCGGAGCCCCACGC
>Ga0247727_10000856_pt1 | contig 73810 bp, 54 predicted proteins | sample WisWelCaveWW1625_FD_202498 | JGI IMG/M metagenome (GOLD analysis project Ga0247727, IMG submission 202498) | Biofilm microbial communities from Wishing Well Cave, Virginia, United States - WW16-25 | ecosystem: Environmental > Aquatic > Deep subsurface > Groundwater > Cave microbial mat | place...
GCCGGCCGGGGGTGCTGGAGGCGGATTCGTGCGGCTCGGCGCGGCGCACGACCATGGCCTATGGAGAGCTGGCCGCCCTCGGCGCCAGCGTGGTGCTGGGACCGCTGACCACCGACGAGGTCGAAGCCGCCACGCTGGTGGCGCGCGCCGTGCGCGTGCCCTGCGTGGGGCCGGCCGCCACCGGGACGCACGCCCCGGACGGCGACCCGTGGGCCATGCGCCTGTGCTACTCGGACGACGACGCCGCCCGCGCCCTGGCCGGCTGGGCGCGCATGACCCTGCACCTCGAGCGCGCCGCCACGGTGGTCGACCTGCGTTCGTCCTACTCGCTCAACCTGGCGCGCGCGTTCGCGCGCGAGTTCAGCCGGCTCAACGGCCGCATCGTGGGCGAGGTCACGTACCACTCGGGCACGCCGCAGGCCGCGTCGACCCTGGACGCGGTGGTCGCGCTGGAGGTCGAGCTGGCCCTGGTGGCCGGCTACGGCGCGGACTTCGTGCGCATGCTGGACGGCGCCGCCGACCCGCGCCTGGCCAGCCTGGTCCTGCTGGGCGGCGACGGCTGGGCCAGCGGCGGCCTGCACCAGGCCTGCTCCGGGCGGGTGCGGGGCGCGTACCACACGCGGCACTACGACCCCGCCGCCGACGACCCGCTGGTCCGCGACTTCCAGCAACGCTGGCTGGAGGCCACCGGCCAGCAGCCCTCGGACGCGGCGGCTCTCACCTACGACGCCGCCCGCAGCGTGCTGCGCCTGTTCGACGAGGGGGCCGACGGCCCGGCCCTGCGCGACGCGCTGCTGGGCCTGCGCGACCAGCCCGGCGTCACCGGCCCGCTGACGCTGGACCCGCGCGGCACCGCGGTGCGCCGCCCGATCTACCTCGAGCAGGTCCACGAGCCGTCGGGGCCCTCGATCGTCGCCCGGCTCTGACGCCGGTCGCGCCGCCGTCCGGGCGCCCGGTGAGCAACAGGGGAACGCCGCCTCGGACGTGATTTCGAACGGGGTGAAATGTGCCCGGGCGCCTTGGAAACCCAATTCCTTGTGGGATACTCGCGCTCCCGTGCGCGGCCGCCAACGCGCCGGATGGAGGGCTCGGCGACCCTTGCGCTGTCCGTTTTGCAAGGCCAACAACGACCGCGTCATCGACTCCCGCACGTCGGGAGAGGCGGACGTCATCCGGCGCCGACGCGAGTGCCTGGACTGCAAGGGGCGCTTCACCACCTACGAGACGGCCGGCGAGACGCCGCTGCGCGTGGTCAAGAAGGACGGCGCGCGCGAGCCCTTCGACCGCGGAAAGCTGCTGCGTTCCATGCAGGTGGCCTGCCAGAAGCGGCCCATCGGCACCGAGGTCCTCGAGAACGTGACCACGGACATCGAGTCGCGCCTGCACGAGATGTTCGAGAAGGAGGTGGCCAGCAAGTACATCGGGCACCTGGTCATGGAGGCCCTGCGCGAGCTGGATCAGGTGGCCTACGTGCGCTTCGCCTCCGTCTACCGCGAATTCAAGGACGTGAACCAGTTCCTGGACGAGCTCAAGCCGTTGCTCGACCGCGGCGCGTCCGCGCCCGCCGCGCCGCCGCGTCCGCGCGAGGGCGCGGCTTCCGACACTCCCCGGCCCGCCGGATCGCCCCACGGTGCAACCCAACCCTGACGTCCCGCCGCTGCTGGTGCGCAAGCGCGACGGGCGCAGCGTGGCCTTCGACGTCCAGCGCGTCCAGACGGGCCTGCGCCGGGCCCTGGCGGCCGCCGGCCAGGACGACGCTGCGCTGGCGCGGGACCTGTCGGCCGTGGTCGTGACCTACCTGCGCGGCCACGCCGGCGAGGGCCTGGTCGGCGCCGCCGAGATCGCGCACCTGGTGCACGAGGTGCTGCTGGGCGCCGGCTGCACCGCCGCCGCGGCCGCGTTTCGCCTCGAACAGGAGGCGCGCGAGCGCTCGCGACACAAGCTGCGCATCAGGGGCCCGGTGGGCGCCGACGGCGTGCGCGCCATCCCGCCCGGCGCCGCCGAGGATCCGGAGGAGTGGTCCAAGGGCCGCGTCGTCTCGCTGCTGTCGCGCGAGGCCGGCGTGCTGGGCGAGCTGGCCGAGGAGGTGGCGGCCGACGTCGAGCGCGGCCTGTTCGCCTCGGGCCTGCGCTCGGTCAGCCCGGCGCTGCTGCGCGAGTGGGTGGACAACGAGCTGGCCCTGCGCGGGCACCCGGCGCGGCTCGGCCGCCACCAGTTCGTGGGCCTGGCATCGCACGAACTGCGCGACGTGCTGGGCTCGCGCGCCGCCGGCCTGGCGGCCGAGCACGAGCTGGGCGCGCGCCTGGTGCTCAGCTACACGCTGCGCGAGGTCTTTCCGCCCGAGGTCGTGCGCGCGCACGACGAGGGACTGCTCGATCTCGAAAACCTGCGCGCCGGTGCGCGCCTGGACGGCATCACGCTGCGCCCGTGGTCGCTGCCGGTGCTGGACCGCGCGGCCGACCGGCGCGATCGTTGTCGCGAGCTGCCGCTGGTCCTGCGCCAGCTGGGGCATCTGGCCAGCCGCGAGGTCGTGCTCGACTGGGACGGGCCGGCGCTTTCGGCCGGGGACGCCGCGGACCTGCTGGCCCAGCTGGCCGAGCCGGCCGGGATGCGCGCGGTGGGGGCGCGTCTGGTGCTGCTGCTGCCGTCCGACCGGCCGGCGCTGGCCGGTCCGTTCCTGGCGGCGATCGAGGCGCTGCGCCCGGGCGCCGCTGGGCGAGGCGGTGCGGCGCTGCCCGGGCTGCGCCTGGTCGTGGATGGCCTGCCGGACGACCTGCTGGCGCGGGCCGCGCGCCTGGAGGCCGCGGACGCGCGGCTGACCTTCGTGGCCGCGGCGCCCGAGCCCGGGCTCGCCTGCGGCGCGGTCACCATCAACGCCGCGCGCATCGCGCTGGGCTGCGGCCCGCGCGCGCTGCGCGACTTCCTGGCCGGGCTGGAGCGCGCCGCCGAGCTGGCGCTTTCGGCGCTGGCGGCGCAGCAGGCGCTGCTGTCGTCGCGCGGCGTGCGCTCCGCGCTGCGCGCCGCCTCGGGCCTGGCCGACGACGCGTTGCCGGCGCACCACCGCCTGGGCCTGTGCGGCTGGGCCGAGGCCGCCTGCGTGCTGCTGGGCGACGGCGCACGGGCGCGCGAGAACCGCCTGGACCTGGCGGCCGCGCTGGGCGAGCGGCTGACCGAGGTGCGCGGGCGCCACGCCTCCCTTCTGCCCGTGGTGCTGGCGCCCGCCGGCGCCGCCACGCGCGAGCGCCTCGGGCGGCTGGACCTCCTGTCCTTCCCCGACGCCCGCGACCGCCTGCCGCTGGCCGGCCACCGCCAGGGCTTCCGCTACGATGGCGCCGTCGCGCTGGCGCCCGGCGCGGACGCTGCGGCCGTCGGCGGGCAGGTCGCCGGCGCGGCCCGGCGCCTGGGGCTGGCCGGCGACGCTCCGGCTCCGCGCTCGACGGGCAGTCTGGAGCAACGCGTCCTGTTCCTGCAGTCCTACGCCCGCGCCATCGCCCCCGAGAGGGACGCTGCCCCATGCGGCTGACCCGCGTCGAAATCCACGGTTTCAAGTCCTTCGCCGACCGCGTGCAACTGGACTTGCCGCCCGGTCTCACGGCGGTCGTCGGGCCCAATGGCTGCGGCAAGAGCAACGTCATCGACGCCATCAAGTGGGCGCTGGGCGAGCAGCGCGCCTCGGCGCTGCGCGGTGACGAGATGCTGGACGTGATCTTCAAGGGCAACGGCGCGCGCACGGCGCGCAACTTCGCCGAGGTCTCGCTGCACTTCGACAACACCAGCCGCACGCTGCCCATCGACTTCAGCGAGGTCGTCGTCACGCGCCGCCTGTTCCGCAGCGGCGAGAGCGAGTACCTGATCAACCGCCAGCCGCAGCGCCTCAAGGACGTGCGCAACCTGCTGATGGACACGGGGCTGGGGACCGGCGCCTACTCGATCATGGAGCAGGGGCGCATCGACGCCATCCTCTCGGCCGACCCGGCCGACCGCCGGCGCATCTTCGAGGAGGCGGCCGGCATCTCGCGCTACCGCAGCCGGCGGCGCGAGTCCGAGAGCAAGCTCGAGCGCACCGACCAGAACCTGCTGCGCCTCGCGGACGTGATCGGCGAGCTGGAGGCCCGCGTGCGGAGCCTCAAGCAGCAGGCCGGCCGCGCGCGCAGCTTCCTGTCGGTGCGCGACCGCCTGCGCGTGCTCAAGGCGCGCTTCTACGCCCACCGCTGGGAGGAGCTGGGCGAGCTGACCGCGGCGCTGACCGACGAGTCCGTGCAGGTGGAGGCCGGCGATCGCCAGGCGCGCGAGGCGCTGCTGGCGGCGCGCGAGGAGCTGGCCGCGCTGCAGGAGGCGCTGACCAGCGCGCGCGGCGAGGTCGACCTGGCGTCCGAGGAGTTCCGGCAGGCCACCGGCTCCGTCGAGGCCCTGGTCCAGCGCCGCACGGCGCTGCACGAGCGCCAGGCCGATGCCGAGGCGCGCGCCGCGCAGCTGGCCGACCGCCTGGCCGGCCTGGACCTGGCGCTGGAAGCGCGTGGGCGCGAGGCCGGCCAGCTGGCCGCGCGCCTCGCGGAGCTGTCGGGCGAGCTTGCGGCCGGCCGCGCCGCCGAGTCCGCGGGAGAGGCCGCGCAGCGGCAGGCCGAATCGGGCTTGGGCGCGTTCCGCGCCGCCGAAGAGGCGCGCCGCCGCGGCGCGCTGGAGCGCCTAGGCGAACTGACGGAATGGCGCAACCGCCGCGCCGAGGCCGAGGCCCGGCACGCCGCCAGCGGCGCCAGCCTGGCGCGTGTCGGCGCGCGCGTGGCCGAGCTGGAGCGCCAGCTGGCCGAGGCTGGCCAGCAGCACGGCCAGCTGCTGTCCGGGGCGCGCAACCTGACCGAGACGCTCAGCGCCCGCCGCGCCGTGCTGGACGAGCTGTGCGGCGCGCGCGCGCTGGCGCAGTCCGAGGCCGCGGCCCTGGACGCCGACCTGCGCGCGGGGCGCGAGCGCCTGGCGGCGGTCGATTCGCGCCGCGAGGCGCTGGCCGAGCTGCTGGCGCGCCACGAGGGCCTGTCGCCCGGCGCGCGCACGGTTCTGAAGGCCGGCCTGCCGGGCATCGAGGGGCTGGTGGTCGACAGTCTGCGCGCGCCGCGCGCGCTGGCCGAGGCCGTCGAGGCCGCGCTGGGCGCCACGGCCGAGGCCGTGCTGGTGGCCACCCGCGCCGACGCCGTGCGCGCCCTCGAGCACCTGCGCGGCAAGGCTGCCGGGCGCGTGCAACTGCTGCCGCGCGACGGCGTGCGTCAGCGCCCGGCCGCTCCGCCGGGCGCGCCCGGCGAGCCGCTGCTCTCGCGCCTCAAGGTGTTGGGCGAGCGCGCGGTGCTGGATGCACTGCTGGGCCACGTGCGGCTGGTGCCCGACCTGGCCACGCTGCAGGCCTGCCCGCTGGACGGCGTCAGCACCTGGGTCACGCCGCAGGGCGACCTGCTGGACGAGCGCGGCGTGCTGCGCGGCGGCCGCGTGGGTGGCGAGGGCGGCCTGGTCACGCGCCGCGCCGAGTGCGACGCGGCCGAGGTCGAGGGCGGCGTGCTGCGCCGGTCGGTGGCCGATCTGGCCGCGCGCCGGCAGGCGGCCGAGGAGGCGCTCGCCGGCCTGGAGGGCCGCCGCCAGGCGGTCGAGAGCGAGGTCGCGCGCCTGCAGTCCGAGACCGAGCTGTCCGCCGAGCGCCAGCGCCAGGGCGCGGCGCGGCGCCTCGAGCTGGAGCGGGATCTCGCGGTTACGCGCCACGAGGTGGCTGCGCTGGAGGCCGAGCGTCGCTCGGACGCGGACGCGCGCGCCGACGCCGAGGTGCGCGAGCAGGACCTGTCCGCGCAGGCCGCCGCCGACCGCCTGGCCGAGGACCAGGCCGCCCGCGGCCACGCCGTGCTGGAGCAGACCCTGTCGGCGGCGCGCAGCGCGCTGTCCGACGCGCGCCTCGCGCTGTCCACGCTGGTCGAGCGCGAACAGTCGCTGGCCAGCGAGAGCCGGCAGGTCGAGCGTGCGCGCTCGGAGCGCGCCGCCGAGCAGCGGCACGCCGCCGCCGAGCGCGACGAGCTGTCCGCCGCGCGCGCCGCGCTGGCGCAGGAGCTGGCCGGGATCGACGGGCGCGAGGGCGAGCTGGTCGAGCGGCGCGACGCCGTGGCCGGCGTGCTGGCCGTGGCGCGCGGCCGCGTGTCCGACGTGCAGGAGCGCCTGGTCGCAGGCCAGGGCCGCGTGGCCGGCGCCGAGGCGTCCGCCGCGAGCACCGCCGAGGCCGTCACGGCCTTCAGGCTGCGCGAACAGGAAACCGCCATCCACCGCCGCACGCTGCGCGAGAAGGTCCTGGAGGAGTTGGCCATCGACCTCGAGCAAGGCCTGCCGCCCGAGGCCCTGGTCGCGCCCGAGGCCGAGCCCGAAGCGGATGCCGAGGCGGCCGGGGATGCGGGCGCTCCCGCGCCAGCCGCGGTCGCCACGCCGGTGCAGGCCGCGGCCGGCCCGCCGGACTGGGTTGCGCTGGAACGCGAGATCGAGCAGTTGCGCGAGCGCCTCGCCCGCATGGGCAACGTCAACCTGGCCGCCGTGGACGAGCTCAAGGAGGTCGACGAGCGGCTGTCGTTCCTGGTGGGCCAGCGCGACGACCTGGCTGCAGCCAAGGCCGCGCTCGAGGACACCATCCGCACCGTGGACGCCGAGTCGCGCCAGCGCTTCACGGCCACCTTCGACGAGATCCGCGGGCACTTCCGGCACATCTTCCGCAAGCTGTTCCGCGGCGGAAAGGCGGACGTCTTCCTGGTCGAGGGCCAGGACGTGCTCGAGGCCGGCATCGAGATCGTCGCCGCTCCGCCCGGCAAGGACCCGCGCAGCATCTCGCTGCTCTCCGGCGGCGAGCGCACGCTCACGGCCGTGGGCCTGCTGTTCGCGCTGTTCCGCGCGCGCCCCTCGCCGGTGTGCATGCTGGACGAGGTCGACGCGGCGCTGGACGAGACCAACATCGACCGCTTCTGCACGGTGCTCGAGGACTTCCTGCAGGGCAGCCAGTTCCTCGTGGTCACGCACGCGCGCCGCACCATGAGCTACGCCGGCACGCTGTACGGCATCACCATGCAGGAGCACGGCGTGAGCCGCGCGCTGTCGCTGACGCTGCGCGACTACGACGAGGGCCGTCACGTCGGCCAGGCGGGTGGCGCTGGCGCCGAGGCGGCGCCGGTCAGCGTGCCGCGCCCCGCCGTGGCGCAGGGCGCCGCCGAACTGGCCCAGGAAGGCTGACGGACGGGTCGCTGGCGCGCGTCGGCGTGCCGCGGACGGATCGTGGCCGCGCGGCGAGCGGCGTTGCGAGGGCCCGGAGCGTGCGGGCTGTCGGCGCGCGATGTTGCGGGAGCGCGCGCCGCGGCAAGGGCGGACCAGAAGGAAACTCTAGGGAAAAGGGGAAGAAGGGGAGAAGAGTTTTGCGCCTGATGAGGGCAACCTTCTGGCCCGCAACGGTGGCTAGAATACAGGCACACGGGCAGCCTGGCAAACCAGCTTTTTGGGGGGCATGAGCCCGGCGGAGCGGCGGCTCGACACCCTGATGATCAAGCTCGAGGACCCGCAGGATCGCGGGCCGTGAGCGCGGGCCGGAACACCCTGCGCAACCGGCTGGAATGGCTCGCCGCCCGGCTGGCCTTCCTGCCGCTGGCCGTGCTGCCCGCCCCGATCCTGGTGCTCGGAATGACGGCCCTGTCACGGGCCGCCTACTGGCTCGGGTTCCGACGGCGGCGGCACAGCGTGCGCCTGATCGAGGCGCGCCTCGGGCTGGCGCGGGGGTCGCCCGAGGCACGGCGCGTGGCTCGTGGCGCGTTCGACACGCTGCTGCTCAACGCGATCGAGCCGACGCTCCTGGAGCGACAGCTCCGGCGCGGCCGGAGCATCCGGGAGTTCGTCACCGTCGAGGGCGGCGAGCACCTGCACGCGGCGCAGGCCAGCGGTCGCGGCGTGCTGCTCGTGACCGCGCATTTCGGGGCCTGGGAGGCGCTCGCGATCGTGTTGCACCTGCTGTTCCGGCCGGTCTGGGTGATCACCCGGCACCTCAACAACCCGTTGCTCGAGCGCGAGCTGGTCAAGCGCCGGCTCAAGTGGGTGGCGGGGCGGCTGCCCAAGGAAGGCAGCGGCCTGCGGCTCGCGCGCATCCTGCTGCAGGGCGAGACGGCCGGGCTGCTGCTGGACCAGAATGCCGGGCAGCAAGGTGCGATCCTGCCCTTCCTCGGCGCGCCGGCCAGCCAGCACACGGTGGCCGGCACGCTGGCGCGGCGCGTGGGCGCGGTGGTGGTGCCGGCGTACCTGGTGCGCCTGCCGGGGCGGCTGCGCTTCCACCTGCTGGTCGAGCCGGCGCTGCAGGTTGACCAGACGCTGCCCGAGGAGCAGGCCGTCCTGCAGGTCACGCGCCTGCTGTCGGAGTCGCTGGAGCGCCAGGTGCGAGCCCGTCCGGACCAGTGGATGTGGCTGCACGACCGCTGGCGGCACGCCGAGCGGGTGCTGCGGCACAAGGTGGGGACGGCGGACGCCGCAGCCGGGCGTACCCAGGTGGCCACGGCGGAAGGTACAAACGGGCCCTGAGCCGCGCCCGTTTCCGCCAGGATCCATGGACTTCAAGCCCCTCGACCTGTCGCGCCTGAAGACCACGTCTGTGGCCGACAAGAGCCACCGCGTGCACGCGGGGCAGTTCGCGCGCCCGGCGGTCCCGGGCAGCGGGGCCGACGTGCTGGACACGCTGCCCGACGTGCTGGGCGCGCGCACGCTGCGCCAGCTGGCGGCGCGCGTGGTGCGCGCGCGCGCGGAGGGTCGCGTGGTGCTGTTCGGCTTCGGCGGCCACGTGGTCAAGACCGGCCTGGCCCCGCTGGTGATCGACCTCATGGAGCGCGGCTTCATCTCGGCCTTGTGCACCAACGGCAGCGGCGCGATCCACGACTTCGAGCTGGCGGCCGTGGGCCACAGCAGCGAGGACGTTGGCCCCGGGCTGGAGGACGGCAGCTGGGGCATGGTGCACGAGACGGCCGCGGCGCTGAACGGCGCCGCCGTGCGCGCGGCGCGCGCGGGCCGCGGGCTGGGCGAGGAGCTGGGGCGCGCGATCCTCGATCAGCGCCTGCCGAACTCCGGGCTGTCGCTGCTGGCGGCGGCGGCGCGGCTGCAGCGGCCGGCCACGGTGCACGTGGCGCTGGGCACCGACACCGTGCACATGCACGCCGACGCCGACGGCGCCGCCATCGGCTGCGCCAGCATGACCGACTTCCGCCTGCTGGCGGCGGTCGTCGCGCGCCTGTCGGGCGGCGTGTACCTGAACGTCGGCTCGGCCGTGGTGCTGCCCGAGGTCTTCGTCAAGGCGCTCAACGTCGCGCGCAACCTGGGCCACGTGGTCGAAGGCTTCGCCACCGCCAACCTGGACTTCCTGCGCCACTACCGCCCGCGCGTCAACGTGCTCGAGCGGCCGGGCGGCGAGGCCTTCGAGCTGACCGGCCACCACGAGATCAACCTGCCGCTGCTGCGCTGGGAGATCCTGCGCCAGGCGGGGGAGGGCGCGCGGTGAGCCACCTCGCGACCTGGCTGCACCCCGCGCGCCCGCCGCGCGTGCTGCTCGTGGGCGACATCATGCTCGACCGCTACCAGCACGGGCAGACCGAGCGCATCTCGCCCGAGGCGCCGGTGGTGGTGCTGGCCGCCACGCGCGAGGAACTGCTGCTGGGCGGCTGCGGAAACGTCGCGGCCAACCTCTCCGGGCTGGGCGCGCAGGTCACCTGCATCGCGGTCACCGGCCGCGACGAGGCCGCCGCGCACGTGCGCCAGCTGCTGGGCCGCGCGGGCCTCGGCGTCCAGGGCCTGGTCGAGGACCCGGCCCGGCCCACCAGTCGCAAGACGCGCGTCGTCAGCGGCAGCCAGCAGCTCCTGCGCATCGACGAGGAGCGGGTGGGCCCGCTGGAGGGCGAGGTCGAGCGCGCGGTGCTGGCGCGCCTCGACGCCGCGCTTCCGCAGGCCGACATCGTGGTCGTCTCCGACTACGGCAAGGGCGTGCTCACGCCGGCCGTGCTGGCGCGCGTGTGCCGCGGACGCGCGGGCGTGCGCGTGCTGGTCGACCCCAAGGGCCGCGACTACGCGCGCTACCGCGGCGCCTACGCCATCACGCCCAACAAGGCCGAGGCCGAGACGGCCGCAGGCATCGCGCTCGACGGGCCGGAGAGCATCCGCCGCGCCGCGCTGGAGCTGTGCCGCCAGGCCGACCTGCACGCGGCCATCATCACGCTCGGGGCGCGCGGCATGTACTGCAGCCTCGCGGACGGCTCGTGCGAATGGTCCGTGCCGGCCGTGGCGCGCTCGGTCTACGACGTCACCGGCGCGGGCGACACGGTGCTGGCCGTGCTGGCCTTCGCGCTGGCGGCGGGTGCCGGGCTGGACGAGGCCATGCGCCTCGCCACCGTCGCGGCCGGCCTGAAGGTCGAGCGCTTCGGCGTGGCGGTCATCACGCCGGCCGAGATCGAGCGCGCGCTGACCGAGGCCTCCGGCACCAGCAACGCCAAGGTCGTCGCGCGCGCCGAGCTGCTCGACCGCCTGGCCCTCGAGCGCCGCTCGGGCCGGCGCGTGGTCTTCACCAACGGCTGCTTCGACGTGCTGCACGTCGGGCACCTCGAGTACCTGCAGGAAGCCCGCGCGCAGGGCGACCTGCTGGTGGTGGGCGTCAACGACGACGCCTCCGTGCGGCGCCTCAAGGGCGCGGGACGGCCGGTCAACCGCGCCGAGGACCGCGCCGCGCTGCTGGCCGGCCTCGAGTGCGTCTCGCTGGTCACGCTCTTCGCCGAGGACACGCCGCTGGAGCTGATCCGCGCCGTGACGCCCGACGTGCTGGTCAAGGGCGCGGACTGGGCCGGCAAGGGCGTGGTGGGCGCCGAGTGGGTCGAGCAGCACGGCGGCAAGGTCGTGCTGGCGCGCGTGCGCGAGGGCCACTCGACCAGCGGCACGCTGCGCCGCATGGGCCTGGAGAAGTCGCCCTGAGCGCCGCCGGACCCGCGCCTGCGCGCATCCTGGTCCGCCTGCCCAACCCGATCGGCGACACGGTCATGTCCGTGCCGGCCTGGCGCGCGCTGCGTGCGCACTGGCCGCGGGCGCGCATCGTGGCCGTGGGCCCGGGCAGCGCGGCGGCGCTGCTCGAGGGCCTGCCGTGCTTCGACGAGCTGCGTGCGCTGCCGTCGCGCCGCGGCCCGGGCGGCGTGGCCGCGCTGCGCGCCGAGGGCCGCCGGCTGCGCGACCAGCGCTTCGACCTGGCGCTGCTGGGCGCCAACTCCTTCAGCTCGGCCTTCATGGTCTGGCGCACCGGCGCGCGGCGGCGCGTGGGCTACGGGGGCGGCGGGCGCGCGTGGCTGCTGACGGACGTGGTGCCCTCGGCGCCGGAAGCGCCCTTCCACCGCCGCCCGACGCCGATGGTCGAGTTCTACTTCCGGCTGGTGGAGCGCGCGGGCGTGCCGCGCGGCGACCCGCGCACGGGCCTGGTGGTGTCGGAGGCGGACGAGCAGCGCGCCCGCGCCTGGCTCGCGCGCCACGGCCTCGACGACGGCGCCCCGATCTACGGCCTGCACGGTGGGGCCAGCTTCGGGCCCAGCAAGCTGTGGTACCCCGACCGCTGGGCCGCGGTGGCGGATGAGCTGCACCGCCGGCACGGCGGGCGCACGATCCTCTTCTGCGGCCCGGGCGAGGAGGCCGACGTGCGCGCCATCGCGGCCGCCGCGAAGAGCCCTGTGGCCAGCGCCGCCGACGACCCGCTCGACCTGCGCACGTTGAAGGCGGTCATGCGGCGCCTGTCGCTGATGCTGGCCACCGATGCCGGACCGCGGCACGTGGCGGTGGCCTTCGACGTGCCCTGCGTGGCGCTGCTGGGGCCCACCGACCCGCGCTTCAGCAACACCAACCTGCGGCGCAGCGCGCTGGTGCGCGTGGACCTGCCCTGCAGCCCGTGCCACCAGAAGTCCTGCCCGCTGACGGGCGACGCGCACCACCGCTGCATGCGCGACATCTCGCCGGCCATGGTGCTGGCGGCGGCGGAGCGGGTGCTGGCGGGCGCGGGCGGCTGAGAGCGGTCGGTAGGATGAGGGGCCGTGCGCCGGAGGTGCCTGTCCCATGTTCGCCGCCCTGTCCGTCCTGCTCCCGCTGCTGGTCCACGCGCAGGACGCCCCGCGCCTGTCCGTCCCGCACGAGCACTTCGCGCTGCCCAACGGCCTGCACGTCATCCTGGCGCCCGACCGCAGCCTGCCGCGCGTGGCGGTCAACCTGTGGTTCCGCGTGGGCAGCAAGGACGAGGCGCCCGGGCGCAGCGGCTTCGCGCACCTGTTCGAGCACCTGATGTTCATGGGCACCGAGCGCGTGCCCGACTTCGACGTGCTCATGGAGGCCGGCGGCGGCGCCAACAACGCCTCCACCAGCAGCGACCGCACCAACTACTACTCGTGGGGCCCGCCCGAGCTGCTCGAGACGCTGCTGTGGCTGGAGGCCGACCGGCTGGAGAACCTCGGGCGCTGCATGACGCAGGCCAAGCTGGACCTGCAGCGCGACGTGGTGCGCAACGAGCGCCGCCAGACCAGCGAGAACACGCCCTACGGGGTGGCCGACCTGGCCGTCTCGGAGCTGCTGTACCCGCCCGGGCACCCCTACCACATCGAGACCATCGGCCGGCACGCGGACCTGGCGGCCGCGACCGTCGCGGACGTGCAGGACTTCTTCGCCAGGTGGTACGTGCCCAACAACGCCAGCCTGTGCATCGCCGGCGACTTCGACCCGGCCGCGGCGCGCGCCCTGGTGCAGGCGTACCTGGCCGACATGCCGCCCGGGCCCGAGCCGGCCGTGACGCGCGCGGACCCGGTGCGCCTGGACGGCCCGCGCGCGATCGTGCTGCGCGACGAGGTCGAGCTGCCGCGCGTCAGCTTCGTCTGGCACTCGCCCGCGGCGTTCGCGCCGGGCGACGCCGAGGCGGACCTGCTGGCCGAGGTGCTGGCCGGCGGCCGCGGCAGCCGCCTGCACGAGCGCCTGGTGGTGCGTGACGGCTCGGCCGTGGACGTGGAGGCCTGGCAGGCCAGCGGCGTCCTGGGCAGCAGCTTGCGCATCGACGTGCACGCCGCGCCCGAGGCGGACCTGGACGCCGTGGCCCTGGCGCTGGACGAGGAGCTGGCCGCGCTGCGCCGCGACGGCCCGTCGGAGGCCGAGCTGCGCCGCGCCGTGGCCGGCCTGGAGACGGCCTTCGTCGATGCGCTGCAGTCGGCCGATTCGCGCGCCGACGACCTGAACCGCTACCTGTTCCACTTCGGGACTCCGGACGGCTTCCAACGCGACCTCGAGCGCTACCTCCGCGCCACGCCGGCCGGCGTGGCCGGCTGGGCGCGCACGATCACCGGCGCGCCGGGGCGGCTGGTCATGACCGTCCTTCCGGCCGACGGCGCGGACGAGGCCGCGTCCGGCCTCCGCGCGCGCGGTCCCGCGGGCACGCCCGCGCCGGCCGGATTTGCGCCGCCGCTGCCGCAGGTGTCGCGCCGCGCGAGCGGGCTCGCGCTCTGGCACCTCGACCGCCCCGGCCTCCCGCTGGTGGAACTGGCGCTCGCGCTGCCGGCCGGACGCGTGCACGAGGACGCGCGCCAGGCGGGCCTCGCCGCGCTGACCGCCGACATGCTGCTCGAGGGCGCGGGCGGCCGCGACGGCGCGCAACTGGCCGCGGCGCTGGAGGACCTGGGCGCGAGCCTCGACGTGCGCGCCGACGACCGCGAGACCGTGCTGCGCCTGGCCGTGCTGCGCGCGCGCCTCGACGCCGCCTTCGGCCTGCTGCTGGACGTCGTGCGCGCGCCGCGCCTCGACGCGACGGACTTCGAGCGCGCGCGGCGGCTGGCCGCCGACGGTCTGCGCCAGGACCTGTCCGACCCGGCCACCCTGGCGCGCCAGGCGACCCTGGCGGCGTGGTGGGGGTCCGAGCATCCGTACGGCCGCCCGCTGGCGGGCCGGCCCGAGACGCTCGAGGCGCTGGAGCTGGATGACTGCCGCGCCTTCCACCGCCGGCTCGCGCGTCCGCAGGGCGCGCTGCTGGTCGTGGCGGGCGACGTGCGCGCGGACGAGGCTGCCGCGCTGGCGGCGCGCCTCGACGCCGACTGGCCCGGTGCGGGCACGCCGCACGCCGCGCCCGTCGTGCCGCCGCCCCCGGCCGCCGACGCCCTGCGCGTGCTGCTGCTCGACCGGCCCGGCGCGCCGCAGACGGTCGTGCGCTTCATGCTCCCGGCCGACGCCGCCGCGGGCGAGGCGCGCCTCTCGGCCGACGTGCTCAACGTGCTCTTCGGCGGCAGCTTCACCAGCCGCCTCAACCGCAACATCCGCGAGCTGCACGGTTACGCCTACGGCGCCGGCTCGGGCTTCGCGCGCTGGCCGGAGCACGTGGCGCTGCTGGCCAGCTCGTCGGTGCGCACGGACGTCACCGGCCCCGCGCTGGGCGAGTTCCTGAAGGAGTTCGTGCGGCTGGCGCGCGGCGACGTGGGCGACGCCGAGGCCGCCTCGGCGCGCACCTCGGCGCTGTCCGACCTGGTGGAGCGCCACCAGGACCTCGGCTCGATCCTGGGCGCCTGGCTCGAGCGGCGCGAGCGCGGCGAGGCGCCGGCCGAGATCGCGCGCGACGTGCAGCGGCTTCCGGACGTGGGCGCGGACGGGCTCAACGCGCTGGCGCGCGAGGTGGCGCGCCTCGACCGCGCGCTGCTGGTGCTGGTGGGCGACGCGCAGGCCGTGCTGCCGCAGCTGCAGCAGCTGGAGCTGCCGGCGGCCGTGCTGGTGGACGAGCGCGCGCGGCCGGTGGAGGGCGCCCGTTGAGCGCGCCGACCGACGCCGCCCCGACCGCGTCCCCGCCGGTGGTGGACCTGACGCGCCACCCCGCGCCGCACCCGTTCGTGCGCCGCGGCCTCGTGCTCGCGGCGCCGCGCCTGCCCAACAGCGCGATCGTCACGCTGCGCACGCCGGAGGGCGTGGTGCTGGGCGACGGCTTCTGGAACGGCACCTCGGACATCGCCGTGCGGCGCCTGACCGACGGCGACGTGCGCTTCGGCCCCGCCACGCTGGCCGCCGCGCTGGCGCGCGCGGTCGAGCTGCGCCGCGCCGTGCCGGGCCTGCTGGAGCAGGACGCGCTGCGCGTGGTGCACGCCGAGGGCGACCAGCTGTCGGGCCTGGTGGTCGACCGCTACGGCGAGGTGCTGGTGCTCGAGCTGCACAGCGCCGGCTGGCTGGCGCTGGCCGAGCAGGTGGCCGCGATCCTGCACGGCCTGCTGGGCACGCGCCACCACCGCACGCTCATGTCGCAGCGCACGGCGCACCTCGAGGGCTGCGCGCCCATCGACCGCGCCACGCCCGGCAGCCCGCGCAGCCTCAAGCTGAAGGAGCACGGCGTGCGCTGGCAGGTCGACTTCGAGACCGCGCACAAGACCGGCTTCTTCTGCGACCAGCGCGACAACCGCGCGCGCTTCGCCCAGTGGGCGGCGGGCGACGTGCTGGACGTGTGCGCCTGCACCGGCGGCTTCGCGGTGGCCACGGCCGTGCTGGGCCAGCCCACGTCGGTCACGGGCATCGAGCTGGACGAGGTGGCGCTGGCCGTGGCCGAGCGCAACGCGCACCTGAACCAGGTGCGCGTGAGCTGGGCGCAGGCCGACGCCTTCGACTGGCTGCGCCAGGTGGCCGCCGCGGGCCGGCGCTTCCACTCGGTGGTGGTCGACCCGCCGAAGTTCATCCCCACGCGGGCCGAGGTCGAGACCGGGCGCGGCAAGTACCACGACCTCAACCGCCTGGCGCTGCGCGTGCTGCACCCGGGCGGCCTGCTGCTGACCTGCTCGTGCTCCGGCCTGCTCACGCGCGAGGACCTGCTGGACCTCGTGTCCACCGCCGCGCGCAAGGAAGGCCGCACGGCGCGCCTGCTGGCCAGCACGGGCGCTGGACCGGACCACCCCGTGCTGCTCAACTGTCCGGAATCGGAATACCTCAAGGCCCTGTGGATGCGCGTGTGGTGAACGACGGCGGACCGGTGATCGTGGTGCACGGCGGCGCGGGCGACCTGGAGAGCGAGGACGACCGCCGCCAGTACCTGCTGGGCGTGGGCGAGGCGCTGGCCGCCGGCCTCTCGGCGCTGCCGCAGGGTGCGACCGCGGCCGTGCTGGCCGCCGTGGTTCACATGGAGCGGCACACCATCATGAACGCCGGCCGTGGCGCGGCGCTGGCCGCCGACGGCGCGGTGGCCCTGGACGCCGGCTACATGGACGGCGCCACGCGCCGCCATGGCGGCGTCACCGGCGTGAGCCGCTGCATGACGCCCGTGCTGCTGGCCGAGCGCCTGGCGGGCGAGGGCGAGTACGGGCGCCTGGTCGGGCCGCCCGGCGCCGACGCGCTGGCCGCGGAGTTCGGCCTGCCGGCCTGCGAGCCCGAAGCGCTGGTCACCGACCGCGCCCGCCGCCTGTGGCGCGCGCGCTGCGCGGCCGCCGTGCCGGCGGGCGGCAGCGCGCCGTACCTCGACACGGTGGGCGCCGTGGCGCTGGACGCGCAGGGCCACCTGGCCGCGGCCGTCTCCACCGGCGGCATGAGCCTCAAGCGCAAGGGGCGCGTGGGCGACTCGCCCGTGGTGGGCGGCGGCTTCTGGGCCGACGACCGCGAGGGCGCGTGCGTGACCACGGGCGTGGGCGAGGTGCTGCTGCGCCAGGGCACGGCGCGCCGCTGCGTGCAACTGCTGGCCGCGGGCCGCACGCCCGCGCAGGCCGCCGCCGACGCGCTGGCCGAGCTGCTCGACTTTCCCGGCGACGAACGCGGCGTGTCGGGCCTGATCCTGGTCTCGCCGCGCGGCGTGGCGCTGCTGGACCACAACAGCCGCGAGATGTCCGCTGGCTGGGCGCGCCCCGACGGCCGCCGGCGCGTCACGCACCTGTGGCGCCCCGCGCCGTGAGCCTGGTTCCCGCGACGCGCGCGCAGCTGGCCGCCCTGGCCGACCTGCGCGAGGCGTCCGGGCGGCGCGCGAGCGGGCGGCTGCTGGTGGAGGGGCCGACGCTGCTGCTCGAGGCGCTGGCGGCCGGGCTGCTGCCCGCGCTGGTGGCGGCCGAGGATCCGCCCGCGGACGGCGCGCGCGAGGCGCTGGAACGCGCGCGCGCGGCCGGGGCGCCGCTGGTGGGCGTGTCCGCGCGCGACGCGGCGCGCATTTCGGACCGCGAGCACGCGCGCGGCCTGCTGGCCGCCGTGCCGCAGCCACGCGCCTGGGACGGTGTCCTGCCCGCCGTCGGGCCGGTGCTGGTGCTGGCCTTGTGCGGCCTGCAGGACCCGGGCAACGCGGGCACGCTGCTGCGCTCGGCGCGCGCCTTCGGCGCCGCGGCCGTGCTGTTCGTGCCGGGCAGCGCCGACCCCTTCGGCCCCAAGGTCGTGCGCGCCTCGGCGGGGGCCGCGCTGCGCGTGCCATTGGGAGCGGCCGAGACCTCCGCGCTGCCCGCCCTGGCGCGTCGCCACGGGCTGCGCCTGCTGGCCGCGCAGCCGCCGCGCGCGGACGCTGGCCCCGGGTCCGCGCACGGCGCGCCGCCCGCGCGCTGCCTGCTGCTGCTGGGACACGAGACGCGCGGAGTGCCCGGGCTTCCGGACGCCGAGCCGGCCGTGGTTCCGCACGAGCCGGGCGTCGAGAGCCTGAACGTCGCCATGGCCGGCTCGATCCTGCTGGCCGACTGGTACCGGGCGCACCGCGCGTGACCGGCGCCGGCGAGCGTCTGCCGCGCCGCATCGCCGCAGCCGTCGTGCTGCGCGACGGTCGCGTGCTGGTGCAGACGCGCGCCGACGGGCCATGGGCCGGATGCTGGGAGTTTCCGGGCGGCGGCATCGAGCCCGGCGAGGACGCGTCCGCCGCCGCCGTGCGCGAGTGCCGCGAGGAGCTGGCGCTCGATGTGCGCGCCCTCGCGCCGCTGCACGAGGTCGACTGGGCCTACCCCAACGCGCGCGTGCACGTGACCTTCGTGCTGTGCGAGGCGCAGGGCGAGCCGCGCCCGACCGCGGGCCAGCAGGTGCGCTGGGCCTCGGCCGGCGAGCTGCCGGCGCTGGACTTCCTGCCGGCCAACGCGTCGCTGGTCGAGCTGCTGCGCGCGCGGCTCGGGGGCTAGGTGCGGCTCACTGCGTCGCGGGCAGCGAGATGACCACGCCGTTCAGCATCTGGCCCTCGCCGACGAAGAGCGTCTGCATCGACTTGGAGGCCTGCACGAGCTGCAGGAAGGGGTGCATCGGCTTGTCCTCGTCGTCGCGCGACGGGGTCACGGTGATCTGGTAGGAGCCCGAGCGCAGGTTGCCGAAGGCGAAGGTGCCGTCCTTGTCCGTCGCGGAGGCCTCCATGAACCCGGTCTCCTTCTGGCTGATCTGCACCTTGCAGAAGGCCAGCGGGCGGCTGGCGGACGAGACGGCGCGCCCGGCGATGACCGCCCCGGGCGGCAGCCGGATGTCGAGCGGGCGGTTGCCGCCCTGCGAGTCGTCCACGACGACCACGTCGTTGAGCTTCTCGGGCGCCGAGCCGTCCAGTTCGGCCGCCACCTGGTACGTGCCGGGCGGGATGCCGCTGAAGCAGAAGTGGCCGTCCGGGCCGGCCCGCACGTGGCGCTCGCGCTCGTCGGTGGGCGCGATGGTGCGGAAGATCGCGCCGATGGCGTTGTCGATGTAGTCGTTCTCGTTCAGCGCGACCACGGCGCCGGCGGCGGGCGAGCCGTCGGCGCGGCGCACCGTGCCGCACAGCGTGCCGCCCTTGATCATGACGACGGTCACCTGCGTGGGCGGATCGTCGCCGCTGGCGACGGTGAAGGCGTCGCTGCGCGAGTCGGCCCAGTCGTCGGCGCGCGCCTCGAGCACGTAGTCGCCCGGGTCCAGGTTGTCGTAGCGGAAGTAGCCGTCGGACGACTGGAAGCGGCGCCGGTCGCCCATGTAGTTGGGCTCGCGATTGGCCACGTGCCGCATCAGGTGCAGCGTGAAGTCCGGCACCGGCTTGCCCGCGGCCGTGACCACGCGGCCCTCGGCCGTGCCGCGCTTGCGCAGCTCGATCTGGATGTGGCCGGCCGAGACCGTGACCTTGGGCAGGCGTGCGTCGGAGAAGCCCGGGCAGGTGGCGCTGACCGAGTAGGCCTGCGTGCCGAGGCCTTCGAGCAGGAAGTTCCCGCCCTCGTCGCTGATGGCCACGGCGGTGGCCTGCACGTCCTTGAGCAGCGAGTTGGCCTCGATGCGCGCCTTGGCCACCGGCGCGCCGCGGTCGCTGACCGCGCGGCCCGGCAGCGACTGGCCCTGGCCGAGCTCGAAGTTCAGGGTCTGGTCGCGCGGCTCGGCCTCCAGCGCCTGCGAGACCGTGCGCGACTGGGTCTCGAAGCCATCGGCCTGCACCCGCACGCGGATGCTGCTGCTGCTGACGTGCGTGAAGCCGAAGCGCCCGGTCCCGTCGGTGAACATGACCCGGTGCGGGCGCTGCTCGTCGGGCTTCAGCCAGGCGTTGTCGAGCTGGTAGTACAGCTCGGCCCGCGCGCCCGGGATGGGGCCGCCGCCCTTGGCCGAGACGGCGCCCAGCACCACGGCGCCTTCGGTCATCACCAGCACCACGTCGGTGGCGGTCTTGTCCTTCTCGACGCGCAGGCCCGAGATCTCGCTGCGCGCGAAGTCGTCGTGCTCGCCCACGATGATGTAGGCCTGGCCGGCGGGGATCTGGCACAGCTTGTAGCTGCCGTCGGCGCCGCTGGCGGCGGTGGCCTCGACGATGCGGCGCGTGCCGGGGAAACTGATGCCGGACAGCAGCGGGTTGCCCTTGTAGACCGACAACTGCACGCCTTCGACCGGCTGGCGCCGGCGGTCTACCACCAGGCCCGACAGGCAGCCCGTGGGCTCGCCCACGGCGGCGATGATGGGCACGCCCTGCATGGGCGTGCTCTCGACCGGACGCAGGTCGATGGGCCTGGGCGCCTCGGCGTGGAACTCGGGCACGCTGGGCGCGGCTTCCTCGGGCCGCGCCGCGGGTGCCTTGGCGGCCTCCGGTGCGTCCTCCCCCTGCAGCAGCAGGAAGGCCGCCGCGCCACCGATCAGCAGCACCGCCAGGGCCGCGAGGACCATGGGCATGTTGCTCGACGGTTTGCGGGCGGTGGCCATGGACCTTGGACGAACGGGGGCGGCCGGCCTTCCCGGCCGGCGGGGTGCCGGTCGGGCGCCGGGACGGGACCGCGGAGCTTACCCAAACGCCGGGTGCGGGTGCACCGACGGGGGGCCCTCATCGGACCCCGGCGCGCGGGGGCTGAAGGGCTCAGCCGGCCAGTTCCGCCAGGGCCGCCTGCATGTCCTCCGGCAGCGGTGCGCGCAGCTCCAGGGGGCGACCAGTGGCGGGATGGCGCAGGGCCAGCAACTCGGCGTGCAGCAGGCAGCGCGCCGGGCGGAAGGCCTGCGGGCCGCGCGGCCGGCGGCCGTACTTGTCGTCGCCCAGCAGCGGGTGTCCGATGTGCGCCATGTGCACGCGCACCTGGTTGTGGCGGCCGGACTCCGGCGTCAGGCGCAGCAGGCTGGCCGTCCCCCCCGCGCCGCGGCCGGGCAGCTTGCGCAGCACCTCGTAGTGCGTCACGGCGCGTCCGCCGCCCCGCTCCACGCGCGCCGTCGCGCCGAGGTCGCGGATGGGCACGTCGATGGTGGCGCGGCGCTCGGGCGGCACGCCGTGAACCAGGGCCAGGTACTCCTTGCGCACGGCGTGCTGGCGGAAGGCCTGCTCCAGCTCCGCGCGCCGCGCCGGGTCGAGGCACAGCAGCAGCACGCCGCTGGTGTCGCGGTCCAGCCGGTGCACGGGCGCCACCTTGAAGCCGTCGGCCCGCAAGTCGTCCAGCAGGCAGCGCTCGCGCGAGCCGGGCGCCGCCACGGTCAGCACGCCCGACGCCTTGTCCACCACCAGCAGCGTGTCGTCGCGGTGCAGGATCGCGTACGTCGGGCGCGCGCTCACCACGGCCTCCGGTAGACCACTGCCAGCACCAGCAGCGTCCAGGCCAGCAGGCCCGCGAGCGCGACGCGGTCGCGCAGCAACAGCTCGACCGGGTCCGCCGCCGCGTCCCGGCGCAGACGGCCGCGCACGCGCCACACCAGCCACAGGACGATCGGCGCCGACACCAGCAGCCACGCGCCGCCCACCTTGGCGCGCGTGTCGGACGCCAGTGCGTAGGCCACGTAGCTGGCGCCGGCCAGCAGCGCCGCGCCGTCCACCAGCCGGTCCAGCGTGGCCACGCTCCAGCCGGCCAGGGCCGGCCGCGTGGCGCCCGTGGCCGCGCCCAGTCGGCTGGCTTCCAGCCGCCGCTTGCCCAGCGCCAGGAACAGCGCCAGGCAGAAGCTGCACGCCAGCAGCCAGCGTGACGGCTCGAGTTGCAGCGCCGCGCTGCCCGCCCAGGCCCGCAGCACGAAGCCCGTGGCCAGGGCCAGCACGTCCAGGCCCGCGACGCGGCGGAGCACGAGCGTGTACGCCAGCGTGAGCCCGACGTAGGCCCAGCACCAGTCCAGGGGACCTGGCGCCGCCAGCCCGCGCGGGCCCAGCGGTGGCGCAATGCGCGCGACCTGCGCGGCGAGGGAGAGGCCGGCCGCCAGCGCCATGAGGCCCAACAGCCCCGCCGCACCGCGCGGCAGACGCGCCGCCGGCAGCGGCCGGCGCGACTTCTCGGGGTGCCCGCGGTCCGCGGCCTCGTCGTGCAGGTCGTTCCAGGCGTAGCCGCCCGAGGCCAGCAAGCAGAAGGCCGCCGCCATCAGCAGCGCCGAGCTCAGCGATGGCGGGTCCAGCAGCCGCCCTGAGAACACCAGCGGCGCCAGCACGACCAGGTTCTTGACCCAGTGGGCCGGACGCAGCAGCGACAGCGCGGCGCGCAGCGATCCGGCGGCGTGGGTGTCGGCGGCGATCGAAGTCCTCGCGGCGCCGGCGGCCGCCGGCGCGGGCCGAAGTTACCGGACGCGCGGGGACGTCGTCGAGTGCCGCGCGGGAATGTCGTCATGGGCCGTCGCATGAGCCTTGCTGCTTCGCGGCCCGGGGGAATCCGAGCCGCTGCGGAGCAAGGCGCTCCACGGCAGCCCTCGACGACAGCTCCGCGCGGTCCCAGGCGTCCGCCGGCGACGTCCGCTACAGCGCCCCCAGCCCCTGCGCCGCGTCGAGCACCGCGCGCAGGTAGTGCTGCGCCTCGAGGCGCTTGTCGATCCACTCGAGGTTGCCGTGCGCCTCGAAGGCCTCGATCTGCTCCAGGCCCTTGATCAGGTAGGTGATGTCGCCCGTCTGGCGCCAGGCCTCGGACATGCCCAGCAGGGTGGGATGGAAGTCGGACTGCTCCCAGGAGTTCACGAGCTCCAGCTTGACGCCGTAGCTGTAGACCAGGTGGCGGTCGAGCGGGTCGGCGACGAAGGGGAACAGCTCGTCGCGCGTGTAGTGCGCCAGGTCCCGCAGGCGCAGGCTGGCCAGTTGGGCGTCGGGATCGGACGCGCCGAGGTGCCGGGCGGCGCGGTACAGCGCGCGCGGGCCCATGCTGGAGGTGATGAAGCCGCGCGTGATGTAGTTCTCGCCCGGCGGCTTCTCGGACACGGACTGCGCGGAGGAGACGTAGTAGCCGCGCGGGCCGGCGCCGGGCGCGCCGTCCCAGCCGTAGCCGTCGGCGCCGGTGCCCACGTCCAGCAGCGGCGTGCCGAAGTACTGCAGTCGCTCGCGGATGACCGGCTGCAGCAGGGACCACTCGTGCGTGGCGTCGGCCACCTCCACCAGCGCCACGAGCGACTGGTACATGCTGCGCTCCTGGGCCCAGATCTTGAGGCCGGACAGCACCTCGGCCTCGTCCAGCAGCGCGTCGCGGAAGCGCTCGTCGCCGGTCAGGTACCAGGCCAGCGCCAGGCCGCCGCGGTAGCGGTGCTCGTCGTCGCCGATGATGTTCTTGGTGTGCGGGACGCTGTCGTCCAGCGGGCCGGGGTCGTCGGCGTGGTGGAAGTCGTCGCTGCGCGGGACCTGGGACTCGGCCTTCCACAGGGCCAGGTCCATGGCCGTGAGCCACTGGCCGCCGGTGCCCAGGCGCAGGAACTCGGAGGCCAGCAGGCGCTCGGCGTAGTCGTGGTTGTTCTCGCCGCCGGTGGCGCCCGAGGGCAGGAAGCGCGTGACGGTCAGGTACAGGTTGCCGATGTCCACCTGCTGGTCGATGCCCAGCAGCGCGTAGGCCAGGTCCTGCTCGGCTGTCGTGAGCACGTCGTAGGGGAAGGCGCCGGCCAACTGGTACCAGGCGTAGTCGGCCACGCGGCCGATGACAGGTGCGTCCAGGCGGCGCGCGGCCTCGGCCGGCGCGGCGGCGGGGCCGGCATGGAAGGAGAACACGGCCGTGCGGCTCTCGTGCTGGCGCCAGCTCCAGGTGTAGCCCACCAGGTTGCGCGGCGTGAACAGGCCGGCGGCCACGTGGCCCGCGCCGCCGGCTTCCAGCGCCGCGGGCCACACGTAGGGCATCTGGCGGATGCCGACCGTGCAGCCGCCGACGGAGCCGGACAGGTCCAGCCAGCCGTTCTGCGGGTACTGCGCCTTGTCGAAGGCCTGCAGGACGGTCGTGTCGCCGCCCACCGAGTAGCCCTCTTGCGCGAAGGTGGTCGGGCCGGTCTTGGGAATGGGCGGCACCCAGGCCGTGCCCGCGCCGTTGACCTCCTCGGTGAAGGCGGAGCTGCAGGCCTGGTAGGCCCAGGCCGTCGAGGTGGGGCCCAGCGCGACGCTGCTCTCGCCCGTCGGCAGCGCGATGCGCGCTACGGGCGCGGCCCCCGTCGCCAGCTTGAGCACCAGCTCGATCGAGGCCAGGCTCACGTGCTGCGGATGCGCGCTGTTGGCGTTGCGCACGGTGAAGGTGACCTCGACATCGCGGCTGCCCCAGGTGAAGGCCAGGCGGCAGGTGAAGTCGACCACGTCGGTGCCGTCGTCGCGCTCGAGCGCGCCCTCGGCCTCGAGCAGCGCGAAGGCCGGGCCGTTCTCGACGATGGTCAGGAGCAGGCCGGGAGCGACGGCCAGCAGCGCGCCGTCCGCGGCACGCGCCAGGATGCCAGGGCTGCTGCCGGGCTTGACCAGCTCGACGCCGTCCGCGATCACGCGGTCCAGGACGTTGAATCCGGAGGCCCGCACGTCCGCCTGCAGCACGCCCGTGTCCACCCGGGCCGATCCGTCGGACGTCAGCCGCGCGAGGTCCGCCTGTCCCGAGCTGCCGCTTCCCGATCCGAAGCCCAGGCCCGCCACCGGCACGCCGCCGCCCGCGGTGACCAGCGCGCGACCGACGGCCCAGTGCACGCTGCCCGAGGGAAAGGCGTCCACCGTGCGGAACTGCCAGCGCGTCGTGCCGCCGAAGCCCAGCGCCGGGCGGCCGCCGACCTGCGGCACCGCCCAGCCCTCGAGCAGTGGCACGGCGACGAGCGCGGCGCGTGTGGCGGGCGCGGGCTCGACGCCAAACTTGTGCACCACCGGTGCGGCCGCCAGCGCGATTCCGGCGCCGTCGGCGGGCTGGGCGCGCGCGAGCGCCGAGGCGAGGAGCAGGGCGGGAAGACAGGCCAGAGAATGGGCGCGAAAGCGCCAACGGGCGGAATCCATGGTGCAGCGTCCTGGTGCACCAGGCGCGGTGAAGCGCCCGGCGGCTCGGGGGGGCTGGAAACTCTGGCAACTTGCGGGCGTCGATGCCAGCCCGGTGGCGTCGCAAGGTGGCCCCCAACCACGTCCTGGCTCGAGCGGTGCGCGGTCCTATCGCCTTGGGCGACTTCGCCGCATGATCGGGTGGTCATCCCCGGCCAGCTCCCTCGCGGACGACCGATGCCGATGCCCTTGCCGCCACGACGCGTCGTCTCGCTGGTGCCCTCGGTCACCGAGACTCTGGCCGTCCTCGGAGCCGCGGATCGGGTGGTTGGCTGCACGCGCTGGTGCGTGCGACCGCAACCGTGGGTACGCAGCGTGCCGGTGGTGGGCGGCACCAAGGACCCGGACATCGACGCCATCGCCGCCCTGCGGCCGGACCTGATCGTGGTCAACGAGGAGGAGAACCGGCGCGAGCATTTCGCGGTGCTGGCGCGCCTGGCGCCGCTGCACGTGGCCTTCCCGCGTGACGTGGACGGCGCGCTGCGCGACATCCTGGACCTCGCGCGCGTGCTGGACGTCCTGCCGGCCGGCGCGGCGCTGGAGGCGCGCATCGCGGCCCAGCGCGTGGCCCTGCGCGCCGCCGCGCGGCCCTTCCGCTTCGCGTACCCGGTCTGGCGCGCGCCGTGGCGCCTGGCCGGGCCGGACACCTTCGTCTCGGCGCTCCTGTCCGAAGCCGGCGGCGTCAACGTCGCGCCCGCGGGTCCCGGCCGCTACCCTCCGGCCGGCCCGCGCGAGCTGGCCGATGCGCAGCCGGACGTGGTGCTGCTGCCCTCCGAGCCCTACGACTTCCGCGCCGGGCACGTCGCCGAACTGGGCCCGCTCCATCCGCGCGCGCGCCTGGTCGACGGCCAACTCCTGTGCTGGCACGGCGCACGCCTCGAGGCCGGGTTGGCCTACCTGCGGGGGTTGGGGCTCTGCGCCGCGAGCTGACGTCGTCGTGGGGACCGCGCGGAGGCGTCGTCGTGGGCCGCCACGGGAGTCTTGCTCCTTCGCGGCCCGGGGAAGAAACGGGCCGCTGCGGAGCAAGGCACCCGTGGCGGCCCCGCGACGACGCCCGCGCGCACGACGATCAGCGATCGGCGGCGTGGGGTCGAAGCCGCGCGTTCGCCCCGTCCGCCCGCCGTCGGTGCCCCACCGACCCAACGAGCAGGCGGACGGGGCGAACCGCGCACGACCAGGACCGGCTGTGCGGAGATCGCGGGCTCAGGAGGCGCCGCTGCGCGGCGCCACCGGAGCGCGCTCCCCGGCCACGCTGATCACGGGCTGCGCAGAGCCGCGGCCGCCGATCCTGCGCCTCGCTGCGCCCTGGCCGGTCACGCAGAATCCGGGTCCACTCGGCGGCGCCGCCGAGCGGGCGCGGTGATGGTGGGGCCGGCCTGGGCACCTTGAGGCGCGGCGTCGGTTGTCGCACCTCCACGCAGCCGGCCACCAGCGTGCGCGGGAGCCTCGGCCGCCCGGGCTGCGCGCCTGCGCGATCTCGAGCGGCTCAGGCAGGCGGCCGAGGCTCCTCGCGCCTTCTGGACCTCGCCGCCGATCGCTCGTCTCCAACCGCGCGGACGTCGTCGAGGGGCCGCCGTGGAGCTGCGGCGAAGGTCGGGTGGGCGACTCGTTCGCAGCCCCCCGGAAGATCCGCCGAAGCGGATCTTCCGTGAGGCAAGCCGAGGCGCCCACCCGACCTTCGCCGCAGCTCCACGGCGGCCCACGACGACGTCACTCCGCGGTCCCGGCCAGGTGCAGCCGGTAGAGCTTCCAGTACAGGCCGCGGCGCGCGAGCAGCTCGTCGTGGCGGCCCTGCTCGTGCACGCGGCCCTTGTGCAGCACCACGATGCGGTCGGCCGAGACGATGGTGGACAGGCGGTGCGCGATGACCAGTGCGGTGCGGCCGGCCAGCAGCGTGCGCGTGGCGTCCTCGACCAGCGCCTCGGTCTCGCTGTCCACCGACGAGGTGGCCTCGTCCAGCACCAGCACGTCGGGGTCGGCGGCCAGCGCGCGCGCGAAGGCCAGCAACTGGCGCTGGCCCGTGGAGAGGTTGGCGCCGCGCTCCTGCAGGCGCGTGTCGTAGCCGTGCGGCAGGCGGCGCACGAAGGCGTCCGCGTGCACGGCTTGCGCGACCTGCTGCACGCGGTCCTCGGGCAGCTCCTCGTTGCCCATGCGGATGTTGGCGGTCACCGAGTCGCTGAAGAGGAACACGTCCTGCTGCACGACGGCCACGCGCCGGCGCAGCTCGCGCTGCGGGATGGAGCAGATGTCGCGGCCGTGCAGGCGCAGCGTGCCGTGCGGCGTCTCGTGGAAGCGGCACAGCAGCGAGACCAGCGTGGTCTTGCCCGCGCCGGTGTGGCCCACGACGGCCACGCGCTCGCCGCGGCGGATGGCGAAGGATACGTCCTGCAGGACCGGCGGCCCGCCGGGGTAGGCGAAGGAGACGTGCTCGAAGGACACCGCCGGCGGCTCGCCCGCGTCCGGCGCGAGCGGCGCCGCGGCGGGCCGCGCGCGCGGCGCGCCCTCCGCCGGCGTGTCCAGGATGCCGAAGATGCGCTCGGCCGCGGCCATCGCCGACTGCAGCACGTTGTAGCGCTCGGCCAGCTCGCGGATGGGCTCGAAGACGAAGTCCAGGTACATCCAGAACTGCACGAAGACGCCCACCGTCAGGCGGCCGTGGGCGATGAGCCACGCGCCCCAGACCAGGCAGCCGATGCGCACCACCTGGCTGACCGTGTCGACGGTGGGGAAGAACAGCGCGAAGTGCCGCACCGTGACCATGTTGTCCGCGTAGTACTGGCCGTTGAGCTGCCCGAAGCGCCGCGCGCTGGCCGCCTCGCGCCGGAACAGGCGCACCACGGACAGGCCCGCCAGGCGCTCCTGCAGGAAGGCGTTCATGCGTGCCAGGCTGGCGCGCGTGGCGCGGTAGGCCGTGCGCGCCTGGAGGCGGAAGCGGAACGAGACCCACATCATCAGCGGCAGCAGCACCAGCGCCGCCAGCGACAGCGGCGGCGAGATGACCACCAGCACCACCAGGATCACGACGATCATCAGCACGTCGTAGGCCAGCGTGGCCACGCCCGTGGTGAACAGCTCGGACAGCGCGTCCACGTCGTTGGTCGCGCGCGTCACGGTCCAGCCCACGGCGTGGCGGTCGTACCAGCCCACCGGCAGGCGCAGCAGGTGCTCGAAGGCGTGGTTGCGCAGCTCGAACACGATGCGCTGCCCGGTGCGGTTCATGAGCCACTCGCGCAGGAGCGCCAGCGCGGAGGTCAGCGCCGCCGCACCCAGGAACCACCAGGCCAGGCGCGTCACCTCGGCCAGCGGCACGGCCGGGTCGTAGCCCGGCTGGCCGGCGCCCTGCACGGCGCGCGCCACCGGGCCGTCGATGACCAGCTGCACGATCTTGGGCCCGGCCAGCTTGAGCAGCATGCCCAGCACCAGCAGCCCGACCGTCGCGCCCAGCGCCGGGTGGTGCGGGTGCGCGAAGGCCAGCAGCCGCGCGAGCAGCCGGCGGTCGTAGATCGGGCGGACGTCCAGCTCCTCGTCGTGGTGGTCGCGGGCGCGGCCGGACGTGTCGCGGGGCGCCGTCACAGGGCCTCGATCTCGGCCGCGAGGCGCTGGCGCTCGTGCAGCGCCGCGTACAGGCCGCCGCGCGCGAGCAGCTCGGCGTGCGTGCCCTGCTCGGCCACGCGGCCCTCGTCCAGCACGGCGACGCGGTCGGCCAGCGCCAGCGTCGCGATGCGGTGGCTGACGATGACCGCCGTGCGCCCGGCCAGCTGCCGGCGCAGGCCGCGCAGGATGGCCTGCTCGGTGACCGAGTCGACGGCCGAGAGGCAGTCGTCCAGCACCAGCACGGGCAGATCGGCGGCCAGCGTGCGCGCGATGGCCGTGCGCTGGCGCTGACCGCCCGAGAGCGTGACGCCGCGTTCGCCCAGCAGCTCCTCGTAGCCGCGCGGAAAGCCTTCGACGTCGGCGTCCACGTGCGCCACGCGCGCCATCTCGCGCACGCGCTCCAGGTCCAGGGCGTCGTGCGCGAAGGCGATGTTGCCGGCGATGGTCTCGCTGAACAGGAACGTGTCCTGCGGCACCACGCCCAGCACGCGCCGCAGGTGCTCCAGCGGCAGCTCGCGCACGTCGCGCCCGTCCAGCAGCACCGCGCCCGGCGGCGGCTCGACCTGGCGCGTCAGCAGCTGCACCAGCGTGCTCTTGCCGCTGCCGGTGCGGCCGGTCAGGCCCAGCACCGTGCCGGCGGGCACGCGCAGCGAGACGTCGCGCAGCGCGGGCGGCGCGCCGGGCTCCCAGGCGAAGGTCAGGCGGCGCAGCTCGAGCTCGCCGCGCGTGGCCGCCGGCGCCGTGGCGCCCGGCGCGTCGGCCACCGCCGGCCGCAGCGCGAAGACCTCGTCCAGCCGCTGCGCGCCGGCGCGCGCGCGCGCGTGCATGCCCAGCATCCAGCCCACCGCGATCAGCGGCCACAGCGCCCAGTTGAGGATCATGTAGAAGAGCAGGAAGTCGCCCAGCGACAGGCGGCCCTCGACGACGTGCCAGCCGCCGACCAGCACGATGATCAGCACGCCGGCGTCGCGCACGATGGAGATGCCGGCCGAGGTGCTGCCGCGGATGGTGGCCAGGTGCACGTTGGCGTCCAGGAAGGCCTGGCCCATGCGCCGGAAGGCCGAGGCCTGCACGGCCTCGGTGGCGAAGGCCTTGACCACGCGGATGCCCGAGAAGCTCTCCTGCGCCACGATGGACAGGTCGGCCAGGCGCTCCTGGCTGACCAGGCTCCAGCGCTGCGTGGGGCGCGCCGAGACCCACACCGCCGCCGCGAGGCCGGTGAAGGGCAGCACCAGGGCGCCGGCCAGAACCGGGTCGATGAGCGCCAAGGTCACCAGCGCCGCGGGCAGCACGACCAGCGCCTGCGTGGTGTACATGACCGCCGGCCCCAGCAGCATGCGCACGGCTTCGATGTCCGAGACCGAGCGCGACATGACGTCGCCCAGGCGCAGGTGCCGCAGGTCGTGCGGCGCGAGCGTGAGCAGGTGCTCGAACAGGTCCTGCCGGTAGCGCCGTTCGAAGACGCGCGAGGCGCCCGTGACCCAGAAGCGCATGCCGTACTTGGCGGCGCCCTTGGCCAGCGTCAGCACCAGGATCAGCGCCCCCTGCAGCGACGCGGCGGCGGTGTCCAGCGTGCCGGCCACCAGCCCGTCGATCACGCGCGCCAGCAGCCACAGCACCAGCAGGTCCAGCGCCGTGCCGGGCAGGATGCACAGCAGGCCCCTGACGAAGTCGCTGCGCACGTCGGGCCAGTAGCCCAGCGACTGCGCGAAGGCCGACGAGCCCACGCGCCGCGGCGGGCGCGGGGCCGGTCGCGCGGCGTCCGCCGGCGCGGCGACGGGCGCGGGACGCATGCCGGTCAGCGCGCCGGAATCAGGCACGGCCCTCCGCGCTGCCGCTCGCGACGCGGCGCGCGGCGCGCACCGGTCCGGGCCCGGCGGCCGTCAGCCGGCGCGGCGCGTCGGAGGCCACCCCGCGCACGCCCCGCGTGGCGCCGGCCTCGTCCATCTCCAGGATGGCGGCCTTCCTGGTGCCCAGCAGGCCCATGTCGCGCTTGATGGCGAAGCACAGCGAGGGCGGCACGCCGCACACGTGGCACACCTTGCCCACGCAGTAGTCGGTCTTGATGGCCGCGCGCGCGCGCTCGCGCTCGGCCCACAGCCAGTCGCGCGCCGGGCCGACGTCCAGGTGGTCCCAGGGCAGCGCCTCGTCGCGCGCGCGCTCGCGCAGCGCGAAGGCGTCCGGGTCGATGCCGGTGGACTCGAAGGCCGCCAGCCAGCGCTGCAGCTCGAAGTGCTCGGTCCACGCGTCGAAGCGCGCGCCGGCGCGCCAGGCGGCCTCGATGCCGTCGCACAGGCGCCGGTCGCCGCGCGAGAGGATGCCCTCGAGGTAGCCCTGGTCGGGGTCGTGGAACTTGAGCTTCACGCGCTTGCTGCGCAGCAGGCGCCGCATCCAGCGCTGCTTCTCGCGCACCGTGTGCCGGTCCATCATCCCGTCCCACTGGAAGGGCACGAAGGCCTTGGGCACGAAGGTGGACACGCTGACGTTGATCTGCGCGGGCGACTTGCCGGTGACGTGGCAGCGCAGCCTGGACAGCTCCTCGGCGAACTCGACGATGGCGCGCAGGTCCTCCTCGCGCTCGCCGGGGATGCCGATCATGTAGTAGAGCTTGATCGTCGTCCAGCCTTCGCGGTACGCGGCCGCGGCGCTGGCCTTGACGTCCTCGTTGCGGATGTCCTTGTTGATGATGCCGCGCAGCCGGTCGGTGGCCACCTCGGGCGCGAAGGTGAGCCCGCTCTTGCGCACGCCGTTGGTCAGGCCCGGCAGGCGCGCGAGCTCGCCCGTGACGCGCAGGCTGGGCAGGCTGACCGACACGCCGCGCGGCTCGAAGCGCGCGTTCATGGCCTCGAGCAGCTCCTCGATCCACGGGTAGTCGCCGCTGGACAGCGACGTGAGCGTGATCTCGTCGTAGCCCGTGCTGCGCCAGGCCTCCTCGGCGGCAGCCAGCAGCTGCTCCACCGTGCGGTAGCGCATCGGGCGCGTGATCATGCCCGCCTGGCAGAAGCGGCAGCCGCGCGTGCAGCCGCGCATGATCTCGAGGCTGATGCGCTCCTGCACCGTGCGCACGTTGGGCACGACCGGCCGCGTGGCCATGGGCACGGACGAGAAGTCGAAGACGCTGGCGCTCTTGACGCGCGCCGGCACGTCGGCGAAGCGCGGCAGCAGGCCGCGGAAGGGACCGTTGCGGCCCTCGAACGACGGCTCGTACAGCGACGGCACGTAGGCCCACGCGAAGCTGCGGCCGATGTCGTGCAGCAGCTCGGCGCGCGTGACGCCGGCGCGGCGCCGCTGCGCGACCAGCTCGAGGAACGGCACCAGCGTCTCCTCGGCGTCGCCGGGCAGGAAGACGTCGATGAACTCGGCCAGCACCTCGGGCGAGTGGCTGCCGTGCCCGCCGGCGATGACGACCGGGTCGTGCGGCCCGCGTGCCGCGCCGCGCAGCGGGATGCCGGCCAGGTCCAGCGTCTCGAGCACGTTGGAGTAGGTCAGCTCGGACATCAGCGTGAAGCCGAGCACGTCGAAGCCGCGCACCGGCAGGTGGTTCTCGAGCGAGAACAGCGGCACGCCCTGCGCGCGCATCAGGCCGGCCATGTCGGGCCAGGGGGTGAAGCAGCGCTCGGCGGCCAGGCCCTCGACCCGGTTGACCACGTGGTACAGCACCTGCAGCCCGTTGTGCGAGGTGCCCACCGTGTACGCGTCGGGGTAGCACAGCGCGATGCGCCCGCGCTGCGCGGCCGGGTCCTTGCGGACGATGTTCCACTCCGAGCCCAGGTACTGGGCCGGCGCCTGCACGTGGGGCAGCAGCGCGCGCACGGCGGGCAGCAGGCTGTCCGGCAGGCTCACGCGGGGGACTCCGGCTCGTCCGCGCCGTCAGCGTGCGCGCCGCCGCCGGCCGGCTCCGGCCACCACGGCGAGAGCGCCGTGAAGCGCCGGCGCGCGGGATGGACGTGCTCGTTGCCCAGCACCAGCTCGCCGCGCAGCGGCCGGTAGAAGCCCTCGAACTCGGCGCGCGCCTGGCCGCCGTCGTCCCAGGGCAGCCGGTCCATCAGCTCGCGCAGCTCGCGGCCGATCGCCTCGGGCTCGCGTGCGTCGGGGGACACCTCGCGCAGCGCCTGGCCGTCGCCAGCCGTCGCGAAGCGCGGCTCCCACGGCAGGAAGACGCGCTGCGCCAGGACGCCCGCGACCTCGGGGCACACCGGCGCGTCGTGCTCCCAGTCGAGGTTGACCGAGAACACGCGCAGGTCGGACGCGTGCCGGGCCAGCCGGGTCGCGTGCGGCGCGAGCTCGCCGGCGGCGGCGGCCACCAGCAGCGTGCCGCGCCCGGCGGCCGCGTCCAGGTCGGGCGCGACGTCGGCGCCCAGCCGCAGGGCCAGCGCGTGCGCCAGCGGCGCGGCCAGCGGCGAGGCCGGCACGACCGCCGCGTGCGCCTGGCCGAAGCTCTCGAACAGCTGCGCCAGGCGCTGCAGCAGGAAGGCCAGCATGTCGCCGCGCAGCTGCAGCACGCCGAAGCGTCCGCCGCGCGAGGTGTCCTCGAACCAGCCGCCGGCCGTCTTGAGCAGCACGCCGGCGTGCTGGATGAAATGCCACTCGCGCAGCCCGGCCGAGCGCAGGTCGGGCCAGTGCGCCGCGCGGCCGAGCTGCGCGTGCAGCGCGTCCAGGCGCTCGCGCTGGTCGTCCTCGGGCAGGCCCTCCTCGGCGCGCCCGAGGTACTCGGCGCACGGCTCACGGCGGCCGGACAGCAGCGCGGCCTCGGCCTGCACCAGCAGCACGTCCAGGCGCTCGGTCTCGGACAGTTCGGGGTTGTCCTCCAGCGGCACGAGCGCGCGCAGGCAGCCGCTGAAGTCGCGCGACTGCAGGCGCGCGAAGGCCAGCTCGCGGCGCACGGCGGTGTCGGCCGGCAGGCCGGCCAGGCTGCGCTCGAGCAGCCGGCAGGCGACGTCCGGCCGGCCCTGGTCAGCCAGCCGGTAGCCCAGCTGGAACAGCGTCTGCGGGTCGCCCGGGCGCGCGGCCAGCTCCTCGAACAGGGCCGCGTCGGGAGCCGAGCCCAGCATGCGGCAGATGCGCCCGGCGGCCTCGCAGGCGGGCCGGTGGGCCGGGTCGGCCGCCAGCGTGTCCAGCAGCGTGCCGAGGGCCTGGCGCACCTGGCCACGGCGGACCTCGTCCACCGAGCGGTCGTAGAGCTGCTGGGCGTGCGCGGGCATGGCGGGCGATTGTAGCCCCGGGGCGGGGGGCCGCGCCCGGTAGGAAAGCAGCGTGCCCTCCCGCTACGCTGGTCAGCGATGCGGCGCATCGCGGTCATCAACCAGAAGGGCGGCGTCGGCAAGACCACCACCGCCGCCAACCTCGGCGCCGCGCTCGCGCGCCTCGGGCAGCGCGTGCTGGTGTGCGACCTGGACCCGCAGTGCAACCTCACGGTGCACCTGGACGTCGACCCGGCCGGCGAGACACCCACGCTCTACGAACTGCTGCGCGGCGAGGCGCGCCTGGACCAGGTCGTGCGCGCCGCGCGCTCGCCGGGCCTCTCGCTGCTGCCCAGCAGCGTGGACCTGGCCGGCGTCGAGCTGGAGCTGGTCAACGTCGTGGGCCGCGAGGTGCTGCTGCGCGACGCCTTCGAGGCCGACGCCCGCGCCCACCGCGGCGCGCGCTGGGACATCGTGCTGTGCGACTGCCCGCCCAGCCTGGGGCTCCTCTCGCTCAACGCGCTGGTCCTGTGCGACGAGGTCTTCGTCCCCGTGCAGTCCGAGTTCTTCGCGCTGCAGGGGCTGTCCAAGCTGCTCGAGGTCACCGGGCTGGTGCAGCGTCGCCTGAACCCGCAGCTGCGCGTCACGGGCCTGGTCTCGTGCCGCCACGACACCAGCACGAACCTCGGCCGCCAGGTCATGGACGACATCCGCAGCCACTTCGGCGACGTGCTCTTCCGCAGCGTCATCCGTCGCAACGTGAAGCTGGCCGAGGCGCCCAGCCACGGCCGCACGATCTTCGAGTACGACCCCGAGTGCCGTGGCGCTGCCGACTACCTGGCGCTGGCGCGCGAGATGCTGAGGCTGCCGGCCGAGGAGCCGGCGCTGCCGGTCCGCAGGGGCGCTGCGGCGCCGCTTCCGCCGCCCGCAGCGCCTGCCGTGCCAGCGGATCCGCCCGGCAAGCGAGGCCTGCCGGCGACACCAGGGTCACCGGCAACCAGGGCGCCCTCCGCCGCGCCGCCGGTGACGCCTGCGAAGCCCGCAGCGCCGGCCACGCCAGCGCGTCCCGCCGTCCCGCCGCCGCCGGTTTCGACGGCGCCGCCCGCGAAGCCCGCGCTGCCGCGCAGGCCGGCCGCGCCCGCGCGACCTGCCGCATCCGCGGAACAGCCGGCGCCGGTGCCGGCGCTGACGCTCCCGATCGGCGCAGCTCGGCGTGTCCCGACACGACCGGCGCCCGTGGCGCCCGCGGCACCCGCCGCGGCCGGCGTGAAGAAGCCGGTTGCCGACAAGGCGCCGGAGGCGACTCCGCCCGCGGCGCCGAGCACGGCGCTGCAGGCGACGGCGTCCAAGGCAACGCCGCGGAAGCGGCCCGGACAAGCGGACGTGCCGCCCGCGCCGGCCGCAGCCAGGCCGAAGCCAGGCCCCGGTCCGGCCGCTGCCTCGGTCCATGGCAAGTCGAGGCCCGCGCCGCCGTCCGCCGTCGCCGCGCTGCGGCGTGCGCCAGGCACGGGCGCCACGGCGGCGGGGGCTCCGGCAGCGCCCGGCGCGCCGCCCGCCAACTCGACCCCGGCCACTCGGCGCGCGACGCCTGCCGTGCCTGCGTCCGCGGTGCCGCCGGCCGCGTCGCCCGCAGCCCAGCCTCCCGTCGCGACCCGCGCGCGCCGGCGTGCCCTGCCCCGTCCTCCCGAGACCCCGAGCCAGAAACCGTGATCAGCACCTGCACCACGCTGCGCCAGCGCCTGCTCGGAACGGACGCGGGCGTCCTCGTCTTCCTCCTGCGCCTGCTGCTGCTGCCGCTGTCCGGCCTGTACGGCCTGGGCACGACGGCGCGCAACGCGCTCTACGACGCCGGGCTGCTGGCGCAGGTGCGCGTCAAGGCGCCCGTGGTCTCGGTGGGCAACCTGACCGTGGGCGGCACGGGCAAGACGCCGATGGTCGTGCTGCTGGCCAACCGCGCCGCGCAGGCCGGGCGCAAGGTGGCCGTGGTCGCGCGCGGCTACGGAGCGGTGGCCGACGCGCACGGCAACACGGACGAGGTCGCGCTGATCGCCGCGCGCTGCCCGGGCGTGCGCGTGGTCGTCGGTCCCGACAAGACCGCCTCGGCGCGCCGCGCGGTGGCGGAAGGCGCGGACTTCGTCATCGTGGACGACGGCCTGCAGCACCGCCGCCTGCAGCGTGACGCCGAGGTCGTGATGGTCGACGCCCGTGCGCCCTTCGGCAACGGCAGCGTGCTGCCCGGCGGCCCGCTGCGCGAGGCGCCCAGCGGCCTCTCCCGCGCCAGCATCATCGTGCTGACGCACGGCGAGACGCTGGAGGACGAGCAGCGCCAGACGGTGCTGTCGCAGGTGCGCGCCTTCCGCCGCCCGGTCCCGGTGGTGTGGGCCGAGCACGTGGCCAGCGGCGTGCGGCCGGTGACCGGCGGCCGCCTCTTGCCGGCCGAGTCCCTGGCCGGCCGCGACGTGTTCCTGTTCAGCGGCATCGCCTCGCCCGGGGGCTTCCGCCAGACGGTCGAGACGCTGGGCGGGCGCGTCAGCGGCGTGCTGGCCTTCCCCGACCACCACGACTTCAGCGCCGCCGACATGGCCCGCGTGCGCGCCGCCGCGCGCGACGCGCTGCTGCTGTGCACCGAGAAGGACGCGCAGAAGATCGCGCGCATCCCCGGTCACGACGACGTGCTGTGCCTGGTCATCGAGCTGCGCCTGGCCGGGCGCCTGCCGCCGCTGCCGGGCCTGGACGCGCCGTGGGAGCCGCCGCGCGAGCAGCCGGCCGACGGCCAGCACGCGCCGGCGGCGCACGGCGCCGACACGGGCCACGCAGCGCAGGGTCACGCCGTCCCTGCGGCGCCGCCAGGCCACGGCCAGCCCGTCCCCGCCGGCGCCGGCGGGCACCGGGGCGGCGACCATCACTGAACGTGGCGCGCGCGCTCTCGGCCTGGCCCTGGTCGGGCTGGCGCTGGCGATCGCCGCCTGCGGGCTGACGCGTACCTTCGGCGAGCCCTTCGCGCACGGGTGGCTGGGCCACAACGGCGCCCGGTATGCGCACATCGCGCGCAACTACGCGCGCGATGGCCTGCTGGCCTTCCGCGCTGCGCCGCGCCTGGACGTGGCGGCTGCCGGCGACCCGGCGCACTCTGCGCCGGCCTTGCCCGGCGGGCCTGAACCGCAGGTGTACGCGCACCATCCGCCGGGCCTGACGCAGGTCATCGCACTGGTGTTCGTGGCCGTCGGACCGGGGGCGGATGCGGCGCGTGCGGTGGCGGCGCTGTCGGCGCTGGCGGCGCTGCTGCTGCTGGCGCGGTTGTTGTGGCTCGAATGCGGGCCGGAGGCGGCGGGCTACGGCGCGCTGGCCGCCGCGGCGCAGCCGATGCTCTCGATCTACGGCGCGCACGTGGATGTGCAGGGCGCGCCGGTGCTGGCCCTGTCGCTGGCCACGCTGCTGGGGTACAGGCGCTGGCTGGCGGGCGGGTCGGCCATGGCGCTGCTCGTGCCGGCGGCGGCCGCCTCGGCGCTGGACTGGTACGGCCTGTACGTGCCGGTCCTGTGCGCGCTGCACCTGCTGCTGACGCGGCCGGCGCGGCGGGGCGCGGCCATCGGCCTGGCGCTCTTCTCCCTGGCGCTGTTCGCGGCCTGGCTGGCGTGGCTGGCGTCGCTGCCGGGCCAGTCGCTGGGCGAGGTGCTGGGATCCGCCCGCGTGCGCGTGGCCGGCGCGCTGGAGGACAGTGCGCGCGCCGCGGCGCACCTGTCGGCGTGGTGGAGCGACACCAACCGGCTCATGCCGGGCTGGCCCGCGCTGCTGGCGGCCGCCGCGGCGTTGGCCGCGGGCTGGCTGCGTGCGCCGGCTGCCGGCGCCATGGTCCGGCCGGTGCTGGGAATGCGCGCCCTGCTGGCGCTGCTGCTGCTGCCCCCCGTGCTGCACGCCGCCGCCTTCCCGGCGGGCACGGTGCTGCACGACTACTGGCTCTTCGGCCTGCCACCGGCGCTGGCGGCCGCGGCGGCGCTGCTGGCGCTGCGCCTGCGGCCGGTCGTCGCCGTGCTGGCGCTGGGGCTGCTGCTGCTGCCGGGCGTGGTCGGCGCGCGCGAGGTTCTCGCGCGGCGCGACGACCTGCCCGAGACCGTCGGCCGCGCCCTGGCGGCGCACACGGCGCCGGGGGACCTGGTGCTGACCAACTTCAACTGTAGCCCGCTCGTGCCGGGGGGCGCCGGTGACGAGCACGTCGACAAGGTCCTGGAGGTCCTGTGGGCCTCCGACCGCAGCGTGCGGGGGCTGGTGGGGACGGCCGAGGGCGTCGGGCTGGACGAGGCCTTGCGGCGCCTGCCCGCGGCGCGCTGGTTCCTGCTGACGCCTTGGCCGCCAGGGCCGCAGCCGGGGCTGGCGGAGGCCCTGGCCGGACGTGCGGGCGAGCCGCCGGTCCGGCTGTCGGAGAGCCCGGCGGTGGACCTGTTCCGCCTGGCCCGCTGACGGTGCCGGGACTCGCATTCCCGGTCGGGCCGCGATAGCCTGTCGCGCTTTCCCTCCGCCCCGCGCGGACCGTGCTGGAAAGCCGCGGCGGGGGGCCGACCGCCCTCACGGCGTGCTGGGCCCGGACACCCTCCGGGCCGCCGGTACCCCGGACTTCCCCCCTCCCTGGTTCACCCTCGCATGTCCGCGACCACCTCCGTCGCCGCCCGTCCTGCCGCCAAGGTCTCCGAAGACAACCCCTACGGGGCGATGCTCGCGCGCTTCCACCGCGCCGCCGACATCCTGAACCTCGACCGGGGCGTGCGCGCCGTGCTGACCACGCCCGAGCGCGAGCTCAAGGTGGCCGTGCCGGTGCGCATGGACGACGGCTCGGTCGAGGTCTACGACGGCTGGCGCATCCAGCACAACAGCAGCATGGGGCCGTGCAAGGGCGGCATCCGCTACTCGCCCGAGGTCAACCCGGACGAGGTGCGCGCGCTGGCCGCGTGGATGACCTGGAAGTGCGCCGTCGTGCAGGTGCCCTTCGGCGGCGGCAAGGGCGGCGTCAAGGTCGACCCGCGCAAGCTGTCGCGCGGGGAGATCGAGCGCCTGACGCGCCGCTACACCACGGCCATCATGGACATCATCGGCCCGGACAAGGACGTCCCGGCGCCGGACATGAACACCAACGAGCAGACCATGGCGTGGATCATGGACACCTACTCCATGCACGCGCGCCACACGGTCACGGGCGTGGTCACCGGCAAGCCCTTCGCGCTGGGCGGCTCGCTGGGGCGCCCGGCGGCCACCGGCCGCGGCCTGCTCACCATGGTGCGTGAGGCGGCCACGGAGCTGAAGCTCGACCTGGCCAAGGCCTCGGTGGTCATCCAGGGCAGCGGCAACGTCGGCGGCACGGCCGCGCAGCTGCTGCACGAGATCGGCGTCAAGGTCATCGGCCTGTCCGACATCGACACGGCGATGGTCAACCCCAAGGGCCTGGACGTCCCGGCGGTGCTCAAGCACCTGGAGAAGAAGCACACGCTCAAGGGCTTCAAGGGCGGCGACCTCGTCTCCAACGAGGACCTGCTGCGCACGCCCTGCGACTTCCTGCTGCCCTGCGCCACCGAGAACCAGATCACCAGCAAGAACGCCGGCAAGCTGCGCACGCGGGTCATCGTCGAGGGCGCCAACGGCCCGACCACGGCCGAGGCCGACCGCATCCTGGATGACGCGGGCATCTTCGTGATCCCCGACATCCTGGCCAACGCCGGCGGCGTGGCGGTCAGCTACTTCGAATGGGTGCAGGACCGCCACGGCTACTTCTGGGAGGAGCGCGAGGTCAACGAGCGCCTGGCCGTGCTCATGCGGCGCGCCTTCGCCAACGTGCTGGCGCGCACCAAGCAGCACAAGATCAACATGCGCACGGCGGCCTATGTCGAGGGCATCGACCGGGTCGCGCGTGTCACCTCGCTCAGGGGCCTGTACCCCTGACGGCCGGGGAGCGCGCGGCTGAGCGGCCGCCGACCCGGTTTCCGGGGCCGACGACCATGGACATCCGCAACGTCGCCATCATCGCGCACGTCGACCACGGCAAGACCACGCTCGTGGACGCCCTGCTCAAGGATGCGGGCGTGTTCCGCGACAACCAGGTGCAGATCGAGTGCGTGCTGGACAGCAACCCGCTCGAGCGCGAGCGCGGGATCACGGTGCTGGCCAAGAACGTGGCCGTCCACCGCGGCGACCTGAAGGTCAACATCATCGACACGCCCGGCCACGCCGACTTCGGCGGCGAGGTCGAGCGCGTGCTGCGGATGGCCGACGGCGTGCTGCTGCTGGTGGACGCCTTCGACGGCCCGATGCCGCAGACGCGCTACGTGCTGGGCAAGGCGCTGGCGGCGGGCCTGCACGTCATCGTGGTCATCAACAAGTGCGACCGGCTGGGCGCGCGGCCGCACGCCGTGCTGGACCAGGTCTTCGCGCTGTTCCTCGACCTGCGCGCCACCGACAAGCAGCTCGACTTCCCGGTGGTCTACGCCAGCGGGCGCGAGGGTTGGACGCGGCGCGAGCCGGAGGACGCGGACAAGGACACCGCCTTCCTGTTCGACACCATCCGCGACAAGGTGCCGCCTCCCCGGGGCGACCCCGGCGGCCCGGCGCGTCTTTCGGTCACGACGCTGGACCACAACGACTTCGTGGGCCGCATCGCCATCGGCCGCATCGACCGCGGCGTGCTGCGCGACGGGATGCCCATCGTGGTGTGCGGCGGCGACCGGCCTCCGCGCACGGGCCGCGTGAGCGGGCTGTTCGTCTTCGACGACCTCGGCCGCACGCCGGCGAGCGAGGTGGCCGCCGGCGACATCGTGGCCGTGCAGGGTTTCCCGGACATCGAGATCGGCGAGACGCTGTGCGACCCCTCGGCCATCGAGCCGCTGCCGCGCACGACCATCGACGAGCCCACGATCTCGATGGACTTCCTGGTCAACGACTCGCCCTTCGCGGGGCGCGAGGGCAAGTTCGTCACCGGCCGGCAGCTGCGCGAGCGCCTGGAACGCGAGCTGCGCAGCAACGTGGCGCTGCGCGTCGAGGCGCAGGGCGGCGAGTCGGCCTTCCGCGTCAGCGGGCGCGGCGTGCTGCACCTCGGCATCCTGCTCGAGACCATGCGGCGCGAGGGCTACGAGCTGGCCGTCTCGCGCCCGCGCGTCATCGACCGCTACGCGGACGGCGAGCGCAGCGAGCCGATCGAGGAGCTGCAGGTGGACGTGCCCTCGAGCCTGGCCGGCAAGGTCATCGAAGCCGTCTGCGCGCGGCGCGGCGACCTCGAGCACATGGACGCCGAGGGCCTCATGACGCGCCTGGTCTTCTCGATCCCCGCACGCGGCCTGATCGGCCTGCGCACCAAGGTCATGAACCTGACCAGCGGGCAGGCGGTCATGCACCACCTCCTGCGCGGCTACGAGGCCTTCCGCGGCGAGGTGCCGCACCGCGCCAACGGCGTCATGTGCAGCACCGAGGGCGGCACCGTCTCGGCCTACGCGCTGGACGGCCTGCAGGACCGCGGGGCCTTCTTCGTCAAGCCGCCCGAGCGCGTGTTCGAGGGCCAGATCGTGGGCGAGCACTGCAAGGCCAACGACATCGCCGTCAACGTCTGCCGCGAGAAGAAGATGAGCAACATGCGCACGACCTCGGCCGACCGCAAGCTGCTCGTCGCGCCGCCGCGCGACTACAGCCTGGAGGAGGCGCTCGAGTACATCGAGGACAACGAGCTGGTCGAGCTCACGCCGAAGAGCATCCGGCTGCGCAAGAAGTGGTTGTCCGCGCTGGACAGGAAGCGGGCGGAGCGCGTGACGGTGGAGTGAGGCTTCGGCGCGCCTCGCTTGCCTTCACGAAGCAGGCGCTTCAGCGCCTGCTTCGTGAGGGCTGCGGACGAGTCGCACCGAGGCCTCACTCCACCGTCATGCGCTCCCACGTCCGGGGTCAGTTGCCGCCGCCGCCCCCGACGCCCTTGGAGATGGTCACGCGCTCCTTCAGCCAGCGCTCGCGCTTCTGCGGCAGGTCCGGCTCGGTGGCCAGGATGCGCTTCTCGATGTCCGGCGAGAGCGCCAGGCCGCGCTCGTAGAGCAGGAAGGGCATGTGCGTCTTGATGCACACGCTGCAGGTGAACTGCTTGTCCATCTTCTCGCGCGGGACGCGGAAGTTGGCCATGTTGCGCAGGTTGCGGTAGACGTCGCCGTTCCAGAAGCGCGCGAAGTCCGCGCGCGACTGGCCGGTGAAGTGCGGCTTGGACGGGTCGCTCCAGTGCCCCAGGTCGTGGCCCGGCTCGGTCGTGCCGTCGCAGCAGGGCAGGATGCCGCCGTCCCAGTTGAGGAACATCGAGCGGTACAGCCACGAGCAGGTGTTCACGTCGGCCTTCGGGGCCTTGCCGGGTCGAGCGGCGGTCTTCTCGCCGCGCGCCATGGCCGCGGCCTCGGCGTTCATGTGCACGCCGGGGCTGGCGTCCACCTTGCCCTCGCCGCGGTTGGCGTTGGCCAACTCGTCGTCGCGCAGCGGACGCCAGGCGTCCTTGTGCTCGGGCGGGATGTTGGGGTTGATGAAGCGGATCGCGTTGACCCCGATCTCCCTGGCCATCATGCGCGCCTTGGGGATCTCGTGCTGGTTGTGGCGGAAGCGCAGGAACTGCCAGTCGACGAAGGGCAGCTTGCGGCCGAGGCGCTTCTTGGCATCGCACACGGCCTTCATGTTCTCGATCGTGCGCCAGAAGTCGCCGCCGATGTTGTACTTGTCGTACGTCTGGGGGCTGGCGCCGTGGCAGCTGACGATCAGGTGCTCGAGGCCCGACTCGACCAGCTTCTCGGCGTTCTCCTTGCGGAAGGCCGAGAGGTTGGCGCTGACCGTCACGCCGATGTTGCGGTCGGCCGCGTAGCGGATGAAGTCGAAGACGTCCGGAAACAGCACGGCCTCGCCCGATCCGTACATGTTGAGGCGCATCGCGGTGGGGCCCAGCACGTCGATGGCCTTGGTGAAGCAGTCGAAGTGCATGCGGCCGAAGCCGCGCCCGTCCGCGTCGATCTGGCTGCGGTCGCGGTCGAGGCAGAACGGGCAGCGCTGGTTGCAGAGGTTGGTGGTCTCGATCTTCAGCACGTAGGGGAAGCCGGGCACCACGTCGTGGCCGCGCCAGCGGGCCCACTCGACCTTGGCCATGTTCCACGCCCGCCGCGGCGTCATGTGGCGCGTCAGCGAATAGCCGTAGCGGGACAGAATCTTGAGATTCGTCCGCATGGGACCGGTGGTGGCGAGGACGAGGTTGATGACCTTCATGGGACTGCGGAGTGTACCCCGGTGGCGGAAGGCGAGCGAGGTCGGCAGGGCCTGCCTCCGCTCGGCTGCGGGCCGGCCTTGGCTTGAGCGCGTCCGTTCGGGGCCTGCGAGGTCGCCCGGTCCGTGGCCGCCGCGCCCCTGCGCGACCCCACCTGCGCGACCCCACGCAGCACACACGAGTCCCGCGTCTGGAGTCGCCTCCGCCGGCGCTACGTGTCGTGGATCGCCTCGAGCGCCAGCACCGCGTAGGCGGTCGCGAGCGGCGGCGCGCCTTCCCACCAGCGCGGCGAGGCCTCATTGATCCACGAGCCGTCGGTGCGCTGGGTGTCGAGCAGCTTGCGCGAGAGCGTCTCGCGCCAGGCGATGGGTTGGCCGGATTCGTCGGCGAACGACGCGTCGGGCAGCCGCCGCAGCGTGCGGGCCATCACCAGGTGGTAGTAGAACAGTCCCTGCGCGCCGTCCCCGGGATTGGCGTAGCCGGGGTTGGACTCGACCGTGAAGTTTCGCGCGAGCCAGCGCACCACGGCCGCCAGTCGCGGGTCATCGGGAGCGGCGCCGCACAGGACGTAGGACTTGGCCAGCGCGTACGACATCGAACCGTAGCTGCGCGCCTGCCACGTGCCGTCGCCCACGCGGATCTCGCCGGCGAAGCTGTTGCCGGGCATGTAGGTGGCGCCGCCGTCGTTGCCGGTCAGCAGCTCGCCGCCGGCGGCGCGCGGCCAGCGCTGCACGCCCTCCTCGGCGTAGTTCTGGCAGCGCTGCAGGTACAGCCGCGCCTTGGCGAAGAACGGGTCCGCGCGCGAGGCGCCGGCCAGCGTGGCCGCCTCCAGCGCCATCTGCGTGTTGGACAGGTCCGGCCGCTCGTCGCCGCCGTAGCCGATGCCGCCGTAGTGCGGGTCCGCCTGGCTGTCGTAGCCCTCGCCCTCGTCGCTCTGGGCAAGCAGCAGGAAGGCGCGCGCGCGGTCCAGGGCGGGCTGGTCCTGCGCGCGGCCGCCGGCCAGCAGCGCCTCGATGGCCACCGACGTCGTGTAGACGTCGAGGCCGTACATCTGGATCGAGCCGTCGGGCCGCTGCAGCGACGCCAGCCAGTCGAGTCCCGCGTCGATCCACTGCGGGCGGGCGCGGCCGGTGCGCTGCACGATCCACAGCGCCGCCGTGAGGTCCATGGCCGTGATGCCCGGCTCGGGCTCGTCCGCGCCGGGCAACCCGAGGCCGAACGTGCCGGCACGCTGCGCGGACTCGAGGAATCCGAAGGCGCGCTCGAGCGCGCTCGCCAGGTCCTGGCCGGGCGGGACCAGCGCGGGACGCTCGTCCGCCTCGGGCAGCTGCGCGGCCGGCGCGCCCGAAAGGATGCCGTGCAGCACGTTGACCGTCTCCAGCGCAGCCAGGAGTTCCGCGAAGCCGGCCTCGGGGCCGGGTTCGGGCAGCGGCGGCAGCCCGGTCGGCTCGACGCCGCGCAGCCGCGCCGCGCGCGCCCAGCGCGTCCAGGCCGCCACGTCGCTGGCGGGCGGCGGCGCGATGGAGGCCGGGTCCTCGGCCAGCAGCACGGCCACGGCGGGCTCGTCGCCGGCCTGCGGCGCGGGGAAGGCCAGTCCGCCCGCGGGCCAGGTGCGCAGCGCCAGCAGGGCGGCGAAGTCGCGTCGCGGCGGTCCGTCCAGCAGGCGCTGCAGCGCGGCGTCGCGCGCCTGCGCCACGGGACCGGTCAGGCACGGACCGAGCGCGAGCGCGACCAGCGCGTCGTCGAGCTGGCCGGAGGGCGCGCGCGCGATGTGCTCGGCGGGCACGCGGAAGAACGGGCCGTCCAGGTCGTTGTAGGCGCGCGGCGAGCGCGCCAAGGCGTCCAGCACGCGGCAGGCGTCGGCCAGCCCTGCGCCCCAGGAGTGGTCCGCGGGCTGCTGGGCGCGCAGGCGGCGGACCAGCTCATCCGCAGCGCCCTTGGTGTCGCGCACCTGGAACGGCTGGACCAGCACGAGCAGCGTGGCGAGCAGGCAGGCGAACACGGCGGGACTCCGGTGCGGCAGGCGGGTCCAAGGTAGCGGCCCGCGGTCGGCGAGCGCCAGTCCGGGGCCGCGACGCCTCAGTAGCCGAGGCTCAGCAGGCTGGACACGGCCGCGGGTCGGACGTGGTAGTTGTCGCCCGCCGCCAGGCGCGAGAGGGCCGGCCGGCGGTCGAGGTCGAACAACTGGCCCACGGCCGCCACGGCCCAGGTGGTCGTGATGCCGGTGGGGCCCTCGCGCCGGATCATGTCCAGCAGCGGGCCGGCCGCTTCGGCATCGCCCATGAAGGCCGTGCCGATGGCGGCGAAGCTGGCCACGAAGGGGTTGTTCGTGGTGCGGATCAGCTCGAGCAGCGCGGGGATCGAGGCGGTGTCGCCCAGCACCCCGAGGCCCAGGGCCGCCTGGCGCAGGACGCGCGGGTCGGTCGCGCGCGCCAGCGCCTCGCGCAGCGGACGCGTGGCCGAGGCCTGGCCCGAGAGCCCCAGCGCCAGCGCCGCATGCCCGGCCAGCTCGACCGATCCGCCCTCGAGCGCTTCCACCAGCCGCGGCACCGCGGATCCGGAGTGCGTCAGGCCCAGGGCCACGATCAGCGCGCCGCGCGTGTCGTTGCTGGACTCGCGTTCCAGGCGCTGCAGCAGCGCCGGCACGACCTCGTCGCCAGGTTCGCGGTGCTCGCACACGCCCAGGCCGAGCGCGACCCAGGGACGCAGGTCGGCGTCGGCACGGGGCAGGGCGGCCAGCAGCGCGGCGCGCGCGACCGGGCCGCCGATCCGGCCCAGCGAGACCGCCGCGAAGTGCCGCGCGGGCGCATCGCGCCCGTGCTCGAGCAGGTCGGCCAGCTTCTCGACCACGCGCGTGGCGCCCGGGTGCGCGACCAGGCCCAGGGCCAGCACCGCCGCACGCTGCGGCTCGAGGCCCGCGTCCAGCAGCTCGACCAGCGCCGGCGTGACGGACGGGTCGCCGATGCGCCCGAGCGCGGAGGTGGCGGCGGAGCGCACGTGCTCGGGCAGGTCCCGGTCGAAGGCGACGTCGATCAGCGCACGCAGCGCCGCGGTGGAACCGAGCAGGCCCGCGGCATCCGCGGCCAGCGCCAGCAACTGGCTGGGCGTGCCACGGCGGTCGGCCAGGAGCGTGCACAGGAGCTGCTCGGCGGCCGCGTCGCCGCGCAACGTGGCGGCCAGCAGCGCCGTGCCGCGTTCGTCCAGCGAGATCGGGTCGCTGCGCAGGAGGTCGCGGCCGGTGCGGCTGTCGTCGGCGACGTGCAGCAGCATCCACGAGCCGCGGCCGCTGCCCAGGACGCCCAGCGCCAGCATCGCGGAGCGGCGCACCTCGAGGTTGCCGTCGGACAGCAGGCCCTTGATGAGGTCGACGCCCTCGGCATCGCGCAGCTTGCCCAGCGCCACGGCGGCCGCCCCGCGCACGGCGCTGTCGTCCGAGCGCAGCAGATCGCGTACCACCGGCAGCACGGCATCGCGCACGTGCGCGCGCACCGTGACCAGGCGCAGCTCGCGCTCGGCGGGCGATTCGTTGCGGCCGCCCTGCGGCGTGACCGGCGCATCCTCGACGCGGCGCAGCTCGATGAAGTCGAACTTGTTGGTCTCCCACCACAGGTCCCAGCGGTCGCCGTCGTAGCCCAGCGTTTCGGGCAGGTCGGGGTCGCCGGTCGTGCCGCCGGCGCTGCCGCGCCCGCCGGTGGAGGGCGCGCCGGGGGACGCCGGTTGACCCGGCTTCAGCCGGCCGGGCGGGAGCACGGCGCCGGTTCCGGGCTTGCCGCCGGTCTCGCCGCCGTCGCCATCGTTCCCGTCGTCGCCGCCGCCGTGGCCGCCATCGGGGCCGCCCGCGTCGCCGGGCGGAGTGTACTGGCCGCCGCCCACGGGCTCGAACACGCTCGGGCCCGCCGGGCCGCCGCCGCCCTGGCCGGGGCCGCCGCCCGGAGTCACGGTGCCCTGCGCCTGCAGCGTCGCCGGCGCGAGCAGCAGCCCGAACAGGGCGGCGCTCGCGCACAGGGCGAGGTGGCGGTGGGTGTGGGAACTCACGGCGTGCAGTCTAGTCGCGGACGCTCGAGAACGGATCCCGGCCGTTGCGCAGGGTCCGTCTGCCGGGCCGTGGACGCGCCCGCGGCCTGTCGTCTTGCAGGCCGGGAGCCCCATCGGCCGCGGGCCGGGGTGATTCAAGTCACCCCCCGGGGGGGACGAAACCGCGTTGGCCCGGGAGGGTCATCGAACCGGCCCTCGCCGGAAGCCCCCCTGGCGGAGACAGCCAGCCTTGAACCCACGCCTCGCGACGCCCGCCTCCCCCGAGCCGGCGCCCGGACGTTTCCGGAGCGGAACCCCGTGAATCCCGACACCTCCCGCGCCCCTGCCGCCCGCCGGACCGAGTCCGGCGCCACGTTCGTCGAGCTGATGCTGGCCGTGCTGATCATCAGCACCACGCTGGTGGCCTCGACCACCTCGATGCGCGGAAGCACCGAGGTCTACCACTACTTCACCGACGGCAAGCACGAGGCCCTCATGCTCGCCCAGGAGATCCACGAGGCGGCCAAGCTGCTGCCCTGGGACGCGGAGGGCGTGGAGGAGCCGGGCTTCGGCCCCGACGTCTACACGCTGTGGGACCTGGAGGAGAAGACCTACAGCCCGCCGCGCTCGGCCGAGTACGACGTGATCGTCAGCCACATCGGCTGGACCCAGCAGGTCGAGGTGCGCACCGTCGACATGGACCACCCCGAGGTCGAGGTGGACCCCGAGACCTTCGCGGGCGAGACGCTGGTCGAGCTGAAGGTCGCCATCAAGGAGGGATCCCTGGTGGTGGACTCGGTCGGCTGGTGGATGTCCGAGCCCACGCAGGTCGAGTGACGCGGCTCATCTTTTTCCCTTCCCGCGACCGAAAAGGCCGAATGCCATGACTTCTGCACCCCTGATGCGCACCCCGCAACGCCGCAACGAGGCCGGCTGGGTCCTCGCCGCCTCGCTGGTCCTCTCGTCCCTGGTCATCGCCGTGACGGTGACCTACGCCCGCCACGCCGTGCTGGCCAAGAAGAGCCTCGAGTACGGCAAGGGCGCGAGCGAGGTCGAGGAGGCCAGCCGCTCGGGCATGGAGCGCGTGCGCGAGCGCATGCGCGACGGCGACCCGCCCGGCACCATCGGCGAGGGAACGCACGACCAGGCCGTCACGCCCACGGGCGAGGTGGTCGAGGGCGAGCGCCAGGTCTTGCCCGAGCAGCGGCGCGAGGTGCGCGTGCGCGCCCGCAGCGGCCCGGTGGACGACGGCGAGGAGTACCGCACCAAGGCGCGCGGCCGCGTCGAGCCGGGCTCGGGCGACACGCAGCAGCGCACCACCATCGAGTGCGCCGACGGCCAGACGCTGCTGGCCGGCAACCTCATGGTCATCAGCGGCCCGACCGAGTTCCAGGGCGTCGAGCTGGCCGGCCTGATGCTGCTCGAGGACGGCGCGGAGCTGACGTTGCAGGACGTCGTGCTGCGCGGCACCATCCTCACGCGCCACGGCGCCTGCAACGACCATCCCAAGGCCGTGGGCGCCAACCGCCCGACGGTGCGCGTGTTCGGCGGCCTGCGCCTGCTGGCCGGCACCGAGCTGCCCGAGACGGCCATGTGCGCTCCGGACGCGATCTTCGAGACCGACGACGCGTCGCGCGTCGAGATCCGCGGCTTCGCCGTCGCCGACGAGGTCAAGGTCAAGGGCCGCGGCTGCGTGCGCGGCATGGTCGTCAGCGGCGCCGTGGAGGATGTCTCCTCCGACATCCGCCGCCCGGGCCACGGCCGCGGCCAGCAGTCGTACCCGGACAACGTCCGGCCCGGCGCCGAGGAGTTCGTGCGCGTGGCCTTCCCGAACGACCCCGTTCCCGAGTCCACGCTCGACGCCATGGCGTCGTGCGAGATCGACGATTGAGGAGCCCTGCCGTGAACCGTTCCCGATCCGGCCACACCCTGTTCGAGATGCTGATCGTGGTCCTGGTGCTGGCCGTGCTGGCCGGCATCGTGATCCCGTCGGCCTCGGTGGGCGACGAGCGCAAGCTGGACACGCTCCAGCTGGCCATGCAGGACGCGCTCGACCACGCGCAGTCGCTGGCCTACCACCAGGGCGCCGCCTACGGCGTGCGCTTCCACGTCACCGGCCAGTGGTTCGGCGTGATCAACGAGGTCGGCGTGCCGATCGATGATCCCCTCAGCCACGGCGACTACGTCATCAAGCTCAAGTCGCCGGCCATGCCCAGCAACCTGCGCCTCGACTACGCCATGTTCGGCGTGCGGCCGGTGGCCGCGTTCGACAGCAAGGGCGTGCTGATCGAGGGCGGCGAGGTGGACATCAGCGCCGGTTCCACGGTGCGTCACCTGGAGTGCGATACGGCGACCGCCAAGCTGACCGAGGCCGAGCCCGGCAATCCGTGATCCGTTCCAAGAGTTGGAGAAGGTCGTGAAGCGACACAAGGTAGGTCCCATCGGGCTCGTCTTCGCCGACGACGCCATCCGCGCCGCCCAGGACCTCGACGGGCGCACGGTGTGCGCCTCGGTCCCGATCGGCGACAACGTCAAGAAGAGCCTGCGGCAACTGCTGTCGTCGGCGCCCTTCGCGGGGCGCTCGGTGGTGGTGGGCCTGGAAGGCTCGGCCGTGCTGATCGAGTCCATCGTGCTGCAGCCGGGGCAGGCCAAGGAGGCCCGCCGCATCTGCGCCGACCGCCTCAAGGGCGACCCGCTGTTCAGCGCCGAGAAGGCCTTCCTGGGCGTGGCCGTCGAGAGCCTCGGCAGCGGCGAGGGCGGCTCGGCCCAGGCGCTGGCCATCATGGCCGCGGTCAACCGCGAGCGCCTGGCGGAGCTGATGAAGCTGTGCCGCGAGGTCGAGCTGGACGTGCAGTCCGTCGAGGCCGCCGCCCTGGCCACCTGGCGCGCCTGGGAGGGCACCGGCCTGCAGGTGCGCCTGGTGCGCAGCGCGGGTCACGACATGGTGCTGGCCGGCGTGGGCGCCAAGCTGCTCTTCTGCCGCATCGTGGACGCGCCCATCGCGGCGCCCGAGCTGCTCGCGACCATCGGCCGCGCGGCCTCGCTGCTGGGCGCCGAGGGCTTCGAGGCGCTCGAGGCCAGCGGCCTGGACGACGACGCGCGCCGGGTCGCGGGCGAGGGCCTGGGCCTCCCGCTGCGCGCGCCGCCGCGGCCGGTGGACGACGCCGCCGCCGCGGGCCTGGCCACGCCCGGCCTGGCCCTGGCGGACTTCACGCCGCCCGAGGAGCGCGTGCTGCGCGAGAAGCGCCGCGTGCGCAAGATCTCCATGGCCATGTCCGGCGCCGCCGGCGTGCTGGTCCTGTGCGCCGGCCTGCTGGGCACGCAGCGCATCGGCGCGCTGCAGGGCCGCGCCGCGGACCTCGAGCGGCAGCGCGAGACCGTGCGGCACGAGAAGCTCGAGCTGGAGGCCCTGCGCCAGGAGCTGGCGCACGAGGAGGCCAACGAGGCCGTCATCGTGGCCGCCCGTCCGGGCCACCGCATGTCCACGCTCTTCGCCCTGGTGTCGGCGCGCGTCAGCGACGCGATCTCGCTGGACACCATCAAGGTCGAGGACCTTGACGATGCGGCCCTGGGCGCCAAGGGCGCGGTCGCCGCCGAGGGCCCGCTGCCACGCACGCTCGAGCTGCGCCTGAACGGCGTGGCGCGTTCCGGCGTCGCCGTGCGCCAGTTCGCGGACGCGCTGCTGGCCACCGCCGCCTTCAAGGACGTCCGCGTCGAAGCCAGCGAGCGCGTGCTGCTCGGCGTGGGGATGGATGGGGAACGATTCCGGATCTACGCCCGCGCGGAGACGCACTGAGATGAAGATCAATGGCCGAATCTTCGCCGTCGCCATGGGCCTGGCTCTGGCGTCCGCCGGCGTGCTGTACCCGATCCATGGCTCGATGCGCGGCGCCGCGGCAGCGGGCGAGCGCATCGACGTCGAGCTCGACGCCGATCGCACCGTGCACCAGCAGTTGCTGGATGCCCAGGAGGCGATGAACGACGTGCAGCGGCGCGTGGCCGAGCGGCCGTTCGGCCTGTGCCCGTCGACGCCCGAGGCCCAGCACGAGTTCGAGGCCGCGGTGATGGGCCACGTCGAGAGCTCGGGCCTGCACTCGGTGCGCATGGACCGGCGCGAGGAGGCGCGTGACGGGCGCTACGCCACGCTCACCATGGACCTGGTGGTGGAGGGCGACGCCTTCGCGCTGCAACGCTTCCTGCGCGCCGTCGAGGAGATGAGCTACGTCACGCGCGTCACCTCGCTGACCGTCGAACCCGGCGCCGAGGTCCGGCGCATGAACCTGCAGATCGCCGTCATGCTGGAGCAGATGTCGTGAAGGCCAAGGAAAAGAACGCCCGCCCCGAGAACAGCGCGCAGAAGATGCAGCTCGCGGTCCTGGGTTCGCTGCTGGCCGTGCTGGGCGTCGTCCTGGCGGTCCAGTTCGGCGGCAGCGACCCGTCCGCCGAGCCCGTCGCGAGCGCGGCCAGCGCGTCCGCCACGGAAGGTCAGGCGCAACCCGCAGCCGCGCCCGCGGCGCCGGTTGCCGACGCCGCGACGGCGCCGGCCCCCTTGCTGGCGGCGGCCGACAACCCCGTGCTGAGCCAGCCGGTGCAGGGCGAGGGCCTGGCCAAGAGCCCGTTCTCCAGCTTCTGGAACGTGGCCCGCGATGGCGCGACCGCCAGCGCCGCGGCTTCCGAGATCGCGCCGCCGTCGATCACCGTCAACGCCACCATGCCCTCGTCCACCCGCGCGCTGGCCGTCATCGACGGCGAGCTGCACTTCGTGGGGGACCTGATCCAGGGCTGGGAGCTGACCGAGATCGGGGCGCGCCGTGTCGTGCTGCGCTCGGCCGGCAAGACCAGCATGTCCTTCGAGATGCCCCTGCTGTCCGGCGCCCGGGCCGTGCCCGGGATCGTCGCGGACGGCTGATTCGCCGTCCCTCTCAAGCCCTGCCCGACCGGCCTCCGAAGAGGAGGCCCACCGACCCGCCCCGGATGGATACCACCTGATGTTCCGCCTCAACTGTGCTCCGTACCTTGTCGCGGCGGTGGTCGCCGCTTCCGCCAGCGCGCTGCAGGATGCCGGGGCCCAGCCGGCCCGCGCCGCGGCGGCCGCGCGGCCCGATCCGGTCACCCTGAACGTCCAGCAGCAGCCCCTGGGGCAGGTGCTGGAGATGATCTCCGTGCAGCAGCACGTGAACATCGTCGCCGGCGTCGACACGACCGTGCCCGTGACGGCCAATTTCTACGACGCCAGCCTCGAGCAGGCGCTGGACTGGGTGCTGGCCCCGCTGGGCTTCGCCTGGACCTTCGACGGCGAGGTCTACGAGGTCATGCCGGCCACGGCCTACGACCTGATCCAGCGTCCGCTGGTGCACCACACCTTCCGCCCGAACTACGTCGCGGTGGTCGAGCTCGAGCGGTTCCTGACGCAGTTCCTCTCGCCGCAGGGCCGGCTGGTCATCTCCGAGGCGCCGGCCACGGGCATCCCGTCGGGCGCCGACGCCGCTGGCGGCCTCTCCAGCGTGCTGCCCGAGACGCTGATCGCCATCGACAACCAGCAGGCCATCGACAAGATGATCGAGATGGTGCGCGAGCTGGACGAGCGTCCGCGCCAGGTGCTGGTCGAGGCCACGATCCTCGAGATCAAGCTGGACGAGACCAACCGTTTCGGCGTGGACCTCAACGTCCTCGGCGACGGCCAGTTCAACGACTTCGAGAACCTGCTGCAGCCGGGCCAGGTCTACAGCCCGACGGCGGATTTTCTTGACGGCGGCTTCGGCCCGGGCTCCACGGCCGCGGGCGCGCCGTTCCTCACGCCCGAGGGCACCACGTCCTACGACCAGTCCGGCTTCACGGACGGCGGGGACGGACTGCGCTTCGGCTGGATCGGCAGCAACATCTCCGTGTTCCTCGAGGCCCTGCAGACCGTGGCCGACACCAACGTGCTGGCCAACACCAAGGTCCTGGCGCTCAACAAGCAGCGCGGCGAGATCATCATCGGCGGGCGCCTCGGCTACTTCGGCGGCACCACCGTGTCCGACGGCATCAGCCAGCAGACGGTGGAGTTCCTGGAGGTCGGCACGCAGCTGCGCTTCCGGCCCTTCATCGGCAACGACGGCTTCGTGCGGCTCGAGATCCACCCGCAGCGCAGCAGCGGCATCGTGGACCCGAACACCGGCCTGCCGACGGAGCAGACCAGCGAGGTGACCACCAACATCATGATCCGCGACGGCGAGACGGTCGCGATCGGCGGCCTGATCGAGACGCGCGACGTCAACACCACCCGTCGCGTGCCCATCCTGGGCTACCTGCCGGGCATCGGCTGGCTGTTCAGCTCCGAGGAGACCGAGATCGAGCGCAACGAGATCGTGATCCTGCTGACGCCGCACATCCTGGAGGACGGCGCCACCTACGGCGACACCAGCAGCTACGTCGCGGACTCGCAGGCCGACACGCGCCAGATGCGCGCGAACGCCGGCCCGGTGGCGCGCGTCGAGCAGGCCTTCCGCACGCTCGAGGACGCGCGCTCCGCCCTGGAGGCCGGCGACCTGGACGAGGCGCGCCTGCTGTGCGACCGCGCGCTGCTGCTCGACCCGCTGGCCGACGGCGCGCTCGAGCTGTCGCGCGAGATCGATGCCCGCCAGGCGGAGGGCGCCCCCGGAGACAGCGGCGGCTGAACATGATCCAACGCGTGGAGGCAGGGAGAGAGTTGTCGCACGGCGCGATCGCCGACCTGGGAGCGACTCTGTCCGAGCAGATCGGGCGGGGCGTGACCAGCATCCAGATGAACACCTCGCGTGTCGCGGACTTCGACAGCCAGGCGCTCGAGAGCCTGATGGAGTTCGACGAGCTGGCCAAGTCGCGGGGCCTGTCCTTCATCCTGATGGACCCGTCCGACCTGCTGACGACGGCCCTGACGATCACCGGACTGTCCGCGCGGATCGAGACCAGGCGCGGGGAGGCGGTCTGAGATGGGCGTCGTAGGTCTCGAACAGCGCACCCTGGCGGAGACGCTGCGCAAGGCGTCGCTGATCAAGGAGGAAGAGCTCGAGCGCGGCCTGAAGGCGCCCGCGCTCTCGCCGGCCGAGCGCCTGGACGACCGCCTCGTGCGCCTGGGCATCGTCGATGACCTCGTCCTGTTCCGCGCCCTCGCGCACCAGAACGGCCTGCCCTTCGTGACGCTCGTGCCCGGCCTGGGGGACCCGGCCCTGTCCGGCCTGCTGGACAAGGACTGGGCCCGCAGCCATGGCGTGCTGCCGCTGTACCGCGTGCACGGCGAGCTGACCCTGGCCGTCGCCGACCCCACCGACGTCTTCACGCGCGATGCGCTGCGGCGCCTGACCGGGCTCAAGCTGCGCCTGGTCGTGGCCCACCCGGAGGAGATCGCGCGCGGCGCCTCGGCCAACCAGGCGGCGCGCCCGGGCTTCACGGTGGACGACATCATCGAGGACGTCGGCGAGCAGGACATCCGGGTCGTCGAGGAGGCCATCGACGACCTGGAGGACGCCGAGAAGGCGGCCGGCCTGTCGCCGGTCGTGCGCCTGGTGAACTTCATCGTCGCCAAGGCCATCCGCGAGGGCGCCAGCGACATCCACGTGGAGCCGGGCGAGGACATGCTGCGCGTGCGCTTCCGCATCGACGGCATGCTGCGCGAGGCCCTGCGGCCGCCGGCGCGCATGGGCTCGGCCATCGTCTCGCGCGTCAAGATCATGTCCAGCCTGGACATCGCCGAGCGCCGCGCGCCGCAGGACGGCCGCATGCAGGTCATGCTCGACAACCGCAGCGTCGACTTGCGCGTGTCCACGCTGCCCACGTTCCACGGCGAGAAGCTGGTCATCCGCATCCTGGACCGCAGCACGATGATGGGCGACCTCGCGGCGCTCGGCCTGACGCCGCGCATCCTGGAGGGCATGCAGGGGCTGGTCGCCCGGCCCAACGGCGTGATGCTGGTCACGGGCCCCACCGGGTCGGGCAAGACCACCACGCTCTACGGCTGCCTGGCCAGCATCAACTCGATCGACATCAACATCTGCACGGTCGAGAACCCGGCCGAGTACAGCCTGCCCATGGTCAACCAGGTGCAGGTCAACGAGCGCGCCGGCCTGACCTTCGCCACGGCCCTGCGCTCGCTGCTGCGCCAGGATCCGGACGTCATCATGGTGGGCGAGATCCGCGACCGCGAGACGGCGCAGATCTGCATCGAGGCCGCCCTCACCGGCCACCAGGTGTTCAGCACGCTGCACACCAACGACGCCATCTCGGCCATCACGCGCCTGGTGAACATGGGCATCGAGAGCTACCTGCTGGCGGCCGCCATGAACGGCGTGCTGGCCCAGCGCCTGGTGCGGCGCATCTGCAAGTCGTGCAAGGTGCAGTTCGAGCCCGACGCGCGCATGCGCGCGCTGTTCGAGGCCTACGGCATCACGCTGGAGGCGCTGACGCGCGGCGAGGGCTGCGCGCACTGCGGCCAGACCGGCTATTCCGGCCGCGCCGGCCTGTACGAGCTGTTCGTCATCGACGACAAGCTGCGCGACATCATCACCGTCGAGCCGGGCCTCGCGCCGCTGCGCAAGGAAGCCCGGGCCCAGGGCCACCTCGACCTGGCCTACGACGGACTGTGCAAGGTGGCCGAGGGCCTGACCTCGGTCGAGGAAGTCACCCGGGTCGCGGAGATCAACTTCCGATGAGCTATTCCGCCGACGACATCCGCGCCGAGGCCGCGCCCTCCGTCCCGCTGGGCGAGCGCCTGCGCGAGCGCAGCAGCCTGATGTGGAAGACGATGCAGGTCCCGCAGGAGCAGGTGCTCGACCTGGTGACCCAGCTGGCCATCATGTTCGAGACCGGCCTGAACCTCTCCGGCGCGCTCGAGGTGTTGGAGAAGCAGGCCGGCGGCCCGCACATGCAGGAGTTCGTGGCGGCCATCCGGCGCGACGTCGAGGAGGGCCGCCCGCTGTCCTTCGCCATGAGCCGCCACGGCTGGGCCTTCTCGCCGGCCGCGCTGGCGCTGGTGCGCGCGGGCGAGGCCACCGGCGACCTGGGCCAGATGCTGCAGAAGGTGGCCAACTTCATGGAGCGCGACATCAACACGCGCAAGAAGGTCAAGGGCGCCATGGCCTACCCGGCCTTCATGGCCATCCTGGCCGTGTGCGTGGTGATCTTCCTGCTGGTCAACGTCTTCCCCAAGTTCGCGGTGCTCTTCGCCAAGGACCCCAGCAAGCTGCCGGGCCCGACGCGCTTCTTCATGGGCCTGTCGGACTTCCTGCAGGCGCACGGCATGTGGCTGGCGCCGGTCTCGCTGCTGGCGCTGGGCGCGCTGATGGTGCTGGCGCGCAGCAGCAAGGGCCGCGAGGTGCTGCACCCGATCTACCTGCGCCTGCCGGCCTTCGGCCCGCTGATCAAGGCCGTGGCCATCTCGCGCAGCTTCCACGTGCTGGGCGTGATGCTCTCGGCCGGCCTCAACGTGCTCGAGGCCATCAGCCTGGCCTCGCAGGTCTCGACCAACAACGAGTACCGCAAGCTCTGGGCGCGCGCCCAGGACGACGTCTCCAACGGCGGCGACATCTCGGCCTCGCTCATGGACAGCCCGCTGATCCCGGTGGCCGAGACGGCCATGATCTCGCTGGGCGAGCGCTCCGGCACGCTGCCGCAGGTGCTGGAGAAGATCACGGCCCACCACGAGAAGCGCGTGGACGGCGCCATCAAGGCCTTCGTGGGCGTGATCGAGCCGGCCATGACCATCATCATGGGCGCCGTCGTGGCCCTGATCGTGTCCTCGCTGATCATGCCGATGTTCGCGATCTCGCAGGTCATGAAGTAGCCGCCGTCGGGGCGGGGCGGAAAGCGGGCTCCGGCCGCTGGCCTCGGCTTGCCTGACGGAAGGCTGCGCCTGAGGCGCAGCCTTCCGGCGGGCTGCGAAGTCGGCCTGCGGCCGGAGCCCGTTTCCCGCCCCGCCCCGCCCCGATGGCGGCGTGCACCGATTCGGGCGGCGTGGAAGGTGCGGGCGGGCACTAGAATCGCCGGCATGCCCACGGACGTCGTCTCGCTGACCGAGGAACTGGTGCAGGTCGACACGGCGCCGGGGCGCGGCACGGCGGGGCTCGCGGGGCGGATCGCGGAGCGATTGCGGGCCCTGGGTGCCAGCGTGGTGCTGCAGGACGGCGTGGCGGGGGGCGTGGCGCAGCAGAACGTGCTGGCCCGGTTCGGCGGGGACGGGGCGGCGGGGCTGGTGCTGGCGGGGCACCTGGACACCGTGCCGTGGGAGGCGGACTTTCGCGCCACCACGACGCCGCAACGTGATGGGCGGCGGCTTTACGGTCGCGGCAGCTGCGACATGAAGGGGCCGATCGCCGCGATGCTGCTGGCGGCCGAGCGCGCCGCGCGCTCGGGCGGGCGCCTGCGCCGCCCGCTGGCGCTGGCCTTCACTTTCGCCGAGGAGATCGGCTGCGACGGCGCGCTGGCCCTGGTGGCCGGCCGCGCCGCGCTGGGCGACTTGGCGGGCGCCTGCTGCGTGGTGGGCGAGCCCACCGGCCTGCGGCCGATGACGGCCCACAAGGGCTACTGGATCGCGCACCTGCGCCTCGCGGGCCTGCCGTCGCACAGCAGCCGCCCCGCGAAGGGCGCCGACGCCAGCCGCGCCCTGGCCCTGCTGCTGGGCGAGCTGCACGGGCTGCGGCTGGCGCTGGCGCGCGCGCCGCTGGCCGCGGCCTTCGACCCGCCCGAGACCACGCTCAACACCGGCCTCGTGCGCGCGGGCCTGGCGCGCAACGTCGTGCCCGACCGCGCCGAGGTCGTGCTCGAGCTGCGCCCCGTGCCCGGCTGCGATCCGGCCGCGCTGCAGGCCGCCGTCGCCGACTGCGTGCGGCGCGCCACGGCCGCCGTGCCCGGCACCCGCGGCGAGGTCGAGTGGGTCGAGACCATGCCGGCCTTCGAGCAGGCGCGTGGGGCAGAGCTGGTGCGCTGGCTGGAAGAGGACACCGGCCAGGCGCCGGGCGCGATCCCCTTCTACACCGAGGCCGAGCTGTACCGCGCCGGCCTCGGCCTGCCCACCTGCGTCTGCGGCCCGGGCTCGATCGACCAGGCGCACCGCGTGGACGAGTCGATCCTGTTCGACGAGCTGGCCGCGGGCGAGGAACTGTACGTGCGCGCCATCGCGGCCTTCTGTCGCTAGCCGTCAGGCCGCGCGCGGTCGCTCGGGCTCCGGGCGACCGGCCAGCGCGTCGCGGACGAACACGTAGACCAGCAGCACGACCAGCGGCTGGAACGCGGCCGCCAGGCAGAAGGCCCACGGTGCGGGCAACTCGCGCGCCGTGGCGTCGCGGGCGATCCAGGCGGCCACCACCACCGTGAAGGCCAGCACGGCCAGGGCCCACACGAGCAATCCGACGGCGCCGAGTGGCGGGGTGGACGACATCAGGGACTGGAGCCAGGACGTCATGCGCGGTCTCCCGAGAGGCGGCGTCCGGAGAGCCGGACGCAGCCTTGTTGGGCGCGGGGTGCGGCGCCTTTCAGCGGTGAGAGCGCACCCAGGCGCACGCGTTCGCGAACAGCGGCGCGCCGGGGCCGAGGTCGGGCACGCGGCCGCCGAGGCGCGTCCAGGTGGGGTGGTGCCAGCCGAACAGCGCGCGTTCGGGGTGCGGCATCAGGCCCAGCACCCGCCCGGTCGCGTCGGTCAGGCCGGCGATGGCGTCGGTGCTGCCGTTGGGGTTGGCCGGATACTCCTGCGTCGGCCGGCCCTGCGCGTCGACGTAGCGGAAGACCACGCGGTCGTCGGCGGCCAGGCGGCGGCGAACGCCGTCGTCCAGCGGCACGAGGCGGCCCTCGCCGTGCGCCAGCGGCAGCTCGGGCGCGGGCATGTCGCCCACGAACACGCAGCGGCGGCTGTCGATCGCGAGGTGCACCCAGCGGTCCTCGTACTTGAGGCTGACGTTGTCGGTCAGCGCCACTTCCTGCACGCCCAGCACGTCGGTCAGGCCCGGCAGCAGCCCGAGGCGCACCAGCGCCTGGAAGCCGTTGCAGATGCCCAGCACCAGGCCGCCCTCGGCCAGCAGGCGGCGCAGCGGGGCGTCGAGCCGGCTGCGCATCTCGCAGGCCAGCACGGCTCCTGCGCCGGCGTCGTCGCCGTAGGCGAAGCCTCCCGGCAGCGCCAGCACGTGGTGGCGCAGCAGCTCCTCGGGCTGCTCGAGCACGCGGTTGACGTGCAGCACGCTGGTGCGCGCGCCGAAACGCCCGAAGGCGAAGGCCGTCTCGGCCTCGCAGTTGGTGCCGGCGGCGCGCAGGACCAGGACCGAGGGCGTCGTCACCGGCCGCCGCCGTGCTCGTGGTCGAGGTCCAGCGGGGCGAGCCAGGCCGCGCGCAGGGCCGCGAGCGGCGCGCGCAGCACGGGCCGTCCGGCGTCCGTGACGACCAGCTCCGCATGCTCCGCGGTGCGGCCGACGCGCGCGTGCGGCACGTCGGCCAGCAGCGCCTGCAGCGCCGGCAACTGGGACGGCTCGACCTCCAGCAGCAGCCGGCTGGCCGACTCGCCGAACAGGCGCCGCGCGAGGTCGGGCGCGCCGCGCCCGGGCACGCGCGCCGCGTCCAGCTCCAGGCCGACGCCGCCGGCAAAGGCCATCTCGGCCGCGGCCACGGCCAGCCCGCCCTCGGACAGGTCGTGGCAGGCCAGCACCAGGCCGCGCGCGATGGCCGCGTGCACGGCGGCCAGCAGGCGCGGCGCCAGCGCGAGGTCCACCGGCGGCACCTCGGCGCCCGTGGCGCCCAGCAGGCGCGCCAGGTGGCTGCCGCCCAGCTCGGGCCCGGTCACGCCCACCAGCAGCAGCTCGTGGCCCGCGCCCTTGAGGTCCATCGTCACGCACTGCGCCACGTCGGGCACGATGGCCAGCGCCGAGACCAGCAGCGTGGGCGGGATGGACTGCACCGCGCCGCCCGCGCGGTAGTCGTTGTTGAGGCTGTCCTTGCCCGAGATGAACGGCGTGCCGTAGGCCGATGCGCCGTCGTAGCAGGCGAGGCAGGCCTCGACCAGGTCGCCCAGGTTCTCGGGACGCTCGCAGTTGCCCCAGGAGAAGTTGTCCAGGATCGAGGCCTCGCGCGGGTCGCCGCCCACGGCCACCACGTTGCGCAGCGCCTCGTCGATGGCGTGCAGCGCCATGCGGTAGGGGTCGACGTCGCCGAGGCACGGGTTGATGCCGCAGCCCACCGCGAATCCGCGCCGGCTGCCCAGCACCGGCGCGACCACGGCCGCGTCCGAGGGGCCGTCGTGGCGCGGGCCCACCAGGGGCTTCACGGCCGAGCCGGCCTGCACCTCGTGGTCGTACTGCCGCACGATCCAGGCCTTGCTGGCCACGTTGGGCGACGCGAGCAGGCGCAGCAGCAGCTCGCCCTCGCTCCCGGCGGCCAGGGGCGGCGGGTCGGACAGCACGCGCTGGCGGCGCACGGCCGCGCGCGTGCGGCGCGGCAGGCCCTCGTGCAGGAACTCCATCGGCAGGTCCATCACCGGCGTGCCGCGGAACTCGGCCGTCAGGCGGCCGGTGTCCGTGTAGCGGCCGATGACCGTGGCCTCCACGTCCTCGTCGGCGAAGACGCGCAGGATCTCGGCCTCGTGCGCGGGCGGGACGGCGAAGACCATGCGCTCCTGGGCCTCGCTGATCCAGATCTCGCGGTAGGTCAGGCCGTGGTACTTGAGCGGCACGCGGTCCAGCAGCACGTGCGCGCCGCACTCGGCGCCCATCTCGCCCACGGCCGAGGACAGGCCGCCCGCGCCGCAGTCGGTCACGCCGCGGAACAGCCCGCGGTCGCGCGCGACGAGCAGCGCGTCCATGAGCTTCTTCTCCTCGATCGCGTTGCCGATCTGCACCGCGCCCGACGAGACGGTCTCGCTCTGCTCGTGCAGCTCCTGGCTGCTGAAGGTGGCGCCGTGGATGCCGTCGCGGCCCGTGCGCCCGCCGGCCACCAGCACCAGGTCGCCGGGCCGGACCTTCTTGTGCAGGCGGTCGGCCGGCAGCAGGCCGATGCTGCCGCAGTAGACCAGCGGGTTGCCGACATAGCGCTCGTCGAAGCACACCGCGCCGTTCACGGTGGGGACGCCCATGCGGTTGCCGTAGTCGCGCACGCCGGCCACCACGCCCTGCAGCACGCGCCGCGGGTGCAGTGCGCCCCTGGGCAGGCGCGCGGCCGGCAGGTCCGGCGGGCCGAAGCAGAAGACGTCCGTGCTGGCCACCGGCCGCGCGCCGAGGCCCGTGCCCAGCGTGTCGCGCAGCACGCCGCCGAGGCCGGTGCCCGCGCCGCCGTAGGGCTCGATGGCCGAGGGGTGGTTGTGCGTCTCGACCTTGAAGGTGAGGTGGTGCTGCTCGTCGAACGCCACCACGCCGGCGTTGTCCACGAAGACCGACTTGCAGAAGGGCCGGTCCAGCTCGCGCGTGGCGCGCGCGATGGTGCTCTTGAGCAGGTTGTCGATGACGCGGCCCTCGTAGGCGACGAGGCCGGTCATGGTCTTGTGCTTGCAGTGCTCGGACCAGGTCTGGGCGACGGTCTCCAGCTCGATGTCGCTGGGCTCACGGCCTTCGGCGCGGAAGTGCGCCTGCACGGCGCGCATCTCGGTGGCGTCCAGCGCCAGGCAGCCCTCGTTCGACAGGCGCAGCAGGCCGGCCTCGTCGGCCTCGCGCAGCGGCACGACGCGCAGGCGGAAGGGAGCCTCGGGCAGCTCCTCGCGCGGCGGGATGCCCTGCGGCGCGTCGAGGCGCGCCTCCTCGATGGCCGCGTTGGCCAGCAGCTCCGTGCCGAGGCGGCGCAGCTCGGCCGGGTCGGAGCCCTCGGGCGCCACGAAGGCCTGCCAGCTGCGCACGTCCTGCACGTCCAGTCCCAGCCGGCCGGCCGCGCGCAGCACCGACTGGGCGCTCGGGTCCATCACGCCCGGCAGGCGCACGATCTCCAGCCGCCGCGTGCCCGGCTCGCGCGGGTCCTGCGCGGGGCGCAGCAGGCGCAGCGTGTTCAGCACCGGGTCCGCCAGCAGCCCCTCGGCCAGGCGCCGCGCGGCCGCCTCGCCGCCGCGCACGCGCAGCGACCAGCCGCGCCGGCTGCGCAGGCCGTCCGGCAGCCGCAGGCCCAGCTCGCGCGCCAGGCGCAGCACGCGCGCCGCCAGTACGTCCTGCCGGTCCGGGCGGATGGCGACCTCGATGCAGAAGGCCGTCGGAGCGCTGCTCGCGGCGGGGTCGTCCTGGGTGAGGGCCGTCGGGTGCAAGGGGTCGTGGGGCCGGCGGGGAGCGCGTCATGTTAACCCGCGTTTCTCACGACGTTCTACTGCGGCCGCGGCAAGTCGGCCCGGGCGGCGTTGTTGCGGCGCGCTCGATCCTCCGCGGCCTCACCGGGCCGCCTCCGGTCGAGCGCGCCGCAACAACGCCGCCCGGGCCGACTTGCCGTGGCCTCGCGACGAACGTCGTGAGAAACGCGGGTTACCGATCATCCGGTGCGGCAGACAGCCTTCGGGCCGCACGGCCCGGCAGGTATCCTGCGCCGCATGGCTCGCGCCAAGGGCAAGGACGACCCGCTGAAGAACGCGCTGGCCTTCGAGCGGCCGGTGCGCGAGCTGGACCTGCGCCTGGCCGAGCTGCGCGAAGCCGGCCAGGCGCCGCGGCCCGAGGGCAAGGGCAAGGCCCGGGTCGATCCGGCCCAGGAGCTGGCCGAGCTGGAGCGTCGCCGCGACACCGCTCTGGCCGAGATGCAGGCCAACCTGAGCGTCTGGCAGCGCATCCAGCTCAGCCGCCACATCGAGCGCCCCGGCACGCTGGACCTGATCGAGGCGCTGTGCACCGACGTGGTCGAGCTTCACGGCGACCGGCTCTTCGGCGACGACAAGGCCATCTTCACGGGGTTCGCGACGCTGGGGAAGCGGCGGCTCATGGTCGTCGGGCACAGGAAGGGCCGCACGACGCAGGAGCGCATCGAGTGCAACTGGGGCTGCGCGCACCCCGAGGGCTACCGCAAGGCCCTGCGCGCGATGCAGCTGGCCCAGCGCCAGAAGCTGCCCATCCTGACGCTCATCAACACGCCCGGCGCCTACCCCGGCATCGGCGCCGAGGAGCGCGGCCAGGCCAGCGCCATCGCCTGGAACATCCTCGAGATGTTCGGCCTGCAGGTGCCGGTGGTGTCGGTGGTCCTCGGCGAGGGCGGCAGTGGCGGCGCGCTGGGCATCGGCGTGTGCGACCGGCTGCTGGTGCTCGAGAACGCCTACTACTCGGTCATCTCGCCCGAGGGCTGCGCCTCCATCCTGTGGAAGGACGGCGCGCGGGCCGAGGAGGCCGCCCTGGCCCTCAAGCTGGGCAGTGGCATGCTGCTCGAGCTGGGCGTGGCCGACGAACTGGTGCCCGAGCCCCCCGGCGGCGCCCATCGCGACCGGCCGGCCCTGGCCCGCACGCTGGGTGAGGTCCTGCAGCGGGTCTACGAGGAGCTGGCCGCCCTGCCGGTCCCCGAGCTGCTGGCTGCGCGTGCGCGCAAGTACCGCCACATCGGCCGCTTCCGCGGGGGCGCCCAGGGCGTGGCTTGACGGCCGGCAACTTGCGGGGACTGGCCTCGGGGCGTCCGGCGGGTCACAATTCTGCACCCGCTGCCGTCCAACGGGCGCCACGGCGCGCCTCGTAGGTGCGGCCATGGCACTCTTGGCCCTGAAAGGCCCGCTCCCCGCGCCGATGACCGTCCCCAACCGCGACGATCACGAGCTCATCCGTGCCTGCCTCGACGGCAACCGCGAGTCCTTCGCGGCGCTGGTCAAGCGGCACGAGCAGCGCGCGTTCTGGGCCGCCTACCGCGTGCTGGGCGACGCCGAGGCCTCGCGCGACGTGGCCCAGGAGGCCTTCATGCGCGTCTGGCGCGCGCTCGAGCGCTTCGACTTCTCGATGGCCTTCAGCACCTGGCTGTACCGCATCACCATCAACCTGGCCATCGACCACCTGCGCCGCAACAAGCGCCACAAGGGCGTGGACATCGACCCCTTGCGCGAGGCGCTGGCCGACGAGACCTCCGAGCCCGCCCCGCACGCCGCGCAGGACCGCAGCGAGATGACGCGCCAGGTGCGCCAGGTGCTCGAGACGCTGGACGAGAAGTACCGCACCGTGCTGGCCCTGCGCGACCTCGAGAGCCTCTCGGCCAAGCAGATCGCGGACATCACCGGCATCGCCCATGCCACCGTGCGCTGGCGGCTGCACGTGGCCCGCAAGCAGTTCAGGGAGAACTGGAACCGCATCGAGAGCCGCGCCGCCAACGCCGCCCACCGCTCGCCGTCCGACGCCACGGCCGCGCGCCCGGGGCGAGACCCCACGGACTGACACCCATGCTGCGCCGCAACACCTGCCGCTCCATCCGCGACCTCCTGCCGCTGCACGCCGGCGGCGACCTCCAGCCCGACGAGGCCGTGCGCGTCGACGAGCACCTGCACGCCTGCCTGGCCTGCTTCCGCGAGTTCCGCGAGCACGCCAGCATGCGCGGGCGCCTCGGCGTGCTGGCCGAGGAGCCGCTGCCGCGTGGCGTGCTGGACGGGTTCACCGAGGAGGTCATGGCCCGCATCGCCGTCGACGCGGGCGGGCCTGCGGCCGAGCTGCCCGCCGCGCGCCGCGGACGCAGCGCGCCTCCGGTGCGCCTGGCCGCCGCTGCGGCCGTGCTGCTGGCCGTCAGCGCCTGGATGACCTGGCAAGCCGACCTCCTCGGCGCGCCCGGCGAGCTGCCGCGGGCCGGCCGTCCCGGGCCCGCCTCGCCGCGCCCCGAGGTGCTGGCCGAGGCGCCGCCCGCCGCCGCCCCGCTCGGCCCGGATCCGGTGCTGCACCGCTTCGGCGCGCAGGACACGCTCGGCACGCTGGTCGACTCGACGGCCCGGCGCGTCTCCGAGGCGCCGGGCCTGCACCTGGTCCTGATGCCCGGCGGCGACGTGCTGCGGATCCTCTCCAGCCCCGACGACCTCGGCGCCCTCGTGCCGGTGACGCACGGCCTGATGCCCGATCCGGGACGGGAGTTGCGGCCGCGCTAGGACGTCGTCGTGGGCCGCCGGGGAGCAGCGGCAAAGGGCGGGTTGGCGCCTCGGCTTGCCTCACGGAAGATCCGCTTTGGCGGATCTTCCGGGGGGCTGCGAACGAGTCGCCAGCCCGCCCTTTGCCGCTGCTCCCCGGCGGCCCCGCGACGACGTCCGCGCGGGTGGAGACGAGCGCTCGGCGGCGAGGTCCCGGAGGCGCGAGGAGCCTCGGCCGCCTGCCTGAGCCGCACGAGATCGCGCAGGCGCGCAGCGCGGGCGGCCGAGGCTCCCACGCGCGGTGGTAGCCGGCTGCGCGAAACGGCGGCAAACGACGCCCTTGATCAGGGTTGCCCAGGTTGACCCCGCCATCACTGCGCCCGCTCTGCGGCGCCTCCGGGCGGGCCCGGAGGCTGCGTGACCGACCGGGGTGCAGCGAGGCGCGGGGTTGGTGGCCGCGGCTCGGCGTAGCACGTGATCAGCGGGGCCGGGGAGCGCGCTCCGGTGGCGCCGCGCAGCGGCGCCTCCTCGGCCCGTGATCAGGAGAAGCCCGTTCTCGTCTTGCGCGGGAGCTTCGGCCGCCCGCTGCGCATGGGCTGGGGCCCCTATGCGGCGGGCGGCCGAGGCGAACGCGCGGGGAACGCCCCACGCCGCCCATCGACTCGACCGCCGGCACCCCTGAAGCCTGGCGACTCTCCGACCCCGTGCGCGCGGACGTCGTCGCGGGGCCGCCGGGGCGACTTGCTCCCGCAGCGGCCCGTCTCTCCGGGCCGCAAGGGAGCAAGTCGCCCCGGCGGCCCACGACGACGTCAGCGCGCGCCGACGCGTCTCTGCAGCTGGCCGCAGGCGACGCCCACGTCCTGGCCGCGCGGGCGGCGGATGGTGGCGGTCACGCCCAGGCGGTTGAGCGTCGCGGCCAGGGCGCGCACGCGGTCGGGCGAGGGCGCGCGCAGCGGCAGGCCGTCCACCGGGTTCCACGGGATCAGGTTGACCGCTGCCGGCAGGCCGCGCAGCAGGCGCGCGAAGTCGCGCGCGTCCTGCTCGCGGTCGTTGATGCCCGCGAGCACGACCACCTCGACCGTCAACCGGCGGCCGTTGGCGTCGAAGCGCGCCAGAGCGGCCGCCAGCGTGGCGGCGAGGTCCGAGGGGCCGAGCCCCGGCATGAGCTGCTCGCGGCCCGCGTCGCCGGGCATGTGCACCGAGAGCGCCAGGTTGAAGGGGATGTCGACCTCGGCCAGGTGCCGCAGCGCCTCGGGGTGGCCCACGGTGGAGACCGTGATGCGGCGCGCGCCGATGCCGAGGCCGTCGGGCGAGGTCATCACGCGCAGGGCCTGGATCACGGCCTTGAGGTTGTGGGTCGGCTCGCCCGAGCCCATGAAGACGTAGTTGGTCAGCGGCTGCTCCGGGCGCGCCTCGCGCGCCACCAGCACCTGCTCGAGGATCTCGCCCGCCGACAGGTTGCGCAGCAGGCCGTCGAGGCCGCTGGCGCAGAAGCGGCAGCGCACCGCGCAGCCTGCCTGGCTGCTGAGGCACAGCGTGTTGCGCTCGGCCTCGGGGATGCAGACCGACTCGATCACCTGGCCGTCGTGCAGGCGCGTCAGCAGGCCCAGCGTGCCGTCGGAACTCTCGTGCTCCTGCTCCAGCCGGCCGAGCCGCACCGCGTAGCGCGCGGCCAGCGCCTCGCGCAGCGGGCGCGACACGTCGGACATGGCGTCGAAGTCGCGCGCGCCCTTCTCCCAGACCCAGCGGCGCACGACGCGCGGCGTGAAGCTGCGCGCGCCGGGCACGGCGGCGAGGGCGTCCCAGCCATCCGGGGGCAGGTCGGTCAGCGCCGGGAGCGGCGCGGCGGGCGAGGGCGCGTCCATGGGCACGGATCAGGCCGACTCGCGGCGCTCTCCCGCGCGGCGCTCGACGGTCACCGGCGCGCGGCCGTGCACGAACTCGGAAGTGACCACGTAGCGCAGGCCGTGCCCGCGACCGGGCAGGTGGAAGACGACGTCGAGCATCAGCGACTCGATGATGGCGCGCGCGGCGCGCACGCCGGTCTTGAGCGTCAGGGCGCGCTCGGCCACGGCGCGCAGCGCGGCGGTCTCGAAGACCAGCTCGCAGTCCTCGAGCGCGAACAGCGACTCGTACTGGCGCACCAGCGCGTTGCGCGGCTCGGTCAGCGTGCGCACCAGCTCCTCGACGGCCAGCGAGGACAGCGGCGCCACGACCGGGAAGCGCCCGACGAACTCGGGGATCATGCCGTACTCGACCAGGTCCTCGCCCTGCACCTGGGCCATGAGCGCGTTGCGCTCGGCCTCGATCGAGGCGCGGTCGCTGCGCAGGGCCTGCTCGCGGAAGCCGATGCTGCCGCGGCCGACGCGGCGGGCGACGATCTCCTCGATGCCGGTGAAGGTGCCGCCGGCGATGAACAGGATGTCGCGCGTGTCGACCTGGATGTACTGCTGCTCGGGGTGCTTGCGGCCGCCCTGCGGGGGCACGTTGCACACCGTGCCCTCGAGGATCTTGAGCAGCGCCTGCTGCACGCCCTCGCCCGAGACGTCGCGCGTGATGGAGACGTTGCCGGTGGTGCGGCGGATCTTGTCGATCTCGTCGATGAAGACGATGCCCTGCTGCGCGCGCTCGACGTTGTAGTTGGCCGCCTGCACCAGCTTGAGCACGATGTTCTCGACGTCCTCGCCCACGTAGCCGGCCTCGGTCAGCGTGGTGGCGTCGGCGATGGCGAAGGGCACGTCGAGCAGCCGCGCCAGCGTGCGCGCCAGCAGCGTCTTGCCGCTGCCGGTGGGGCCCACCAGCAGGATGTTGCTCTTGTCGATCTCGACGCCGCGCTCGGAGGCCGGGCCGCGGCGCGAGAGCAGGCGCCGGTAGTGCGCGTAGACCGCCACGGCCAGGACCTTCTTGGCGTGTTCCTGGCCGATGACGTACTCGTCCAGGCGCAGCATCAGGGCCGGCGGCGAAGGCAGGCGCTCGCTGGCCAGGTCGGGCACGTGCGGCGCGGAGGGCGCGGCCGTGGAGGCGCCCGGCCGGCGCTCGACCAGGATGCTGTTGCACAGGTCGACGCACTCGTTGCAGATGTACACGCCCGGCGGGCCGGCGATCAGGTTCTGCACCTGCCGGCGGCCCTTGGCGCAGAAGGTGCAGCGCTCGTCGCTGCCGCGTCCTTCGCCCTGCTTCATGCGTCGTTCCCGGGAGGCTGCCGGCGTGCCGCTCAGCCGGCCTTGACCGAGGCAGTATCCGCCGGATGGATGATCTCGTCCACCAGGCCGTAGGCCACGGACTCCTGCGCGTCCATGTAGTGGTCGCGATCCGTGTCCTTTTCGACCTTCTTGACCGGCTGGCCGCTGTGCCGGGCGACCAGCTCGGTGAGCTGCTTCTTCAGCTTGAGGATCTCGTCGGCCTGGATGCGGATGTCGGCGGCCGTGCCGCCCGCGCCGCCCCAGGGCTGGTGGATCATCACCCGGCTGTGGGGCAGGATGTGGCGCTTGCCCTTGCGCCCGGCCATGAGCAGGATCGCGCCCATGCTGGCCGCCTGGCCGATGCAGAAGGTGGCCACCGGGCAGGCGACGTGCTGCATGGCGTCGTAGATCGCCAGGCCCGCCGTGACCGAGCCGCCCGGCGAGTTGATGTACATGTTGACGTCCTGGGTGCGGTTCTCGGTCTCCAGGAACAGGAGCTGCGCCACCACGGCGTTGGCCACGTGGTCGTCGATGGCGGTGCCGATGAAGACGATGCGGTCCTCGAGCAGCCGGCTGTAGATGTCGTAGGCCCGCTCTCCGCGCCCCGTCTTCTCGATGACGTAGGGGATGGGATAGAAGGAGCTGGCAGACATGGGGTCCTCGCGTCGGGTTGCGGGTGCGCGCCGGGCGCGCGTCGGGGCCACTCTAGCCTTTGGGCGGGCGCGGTTCCTCAAGCGGCCGGGGCCGCCGGCGGGGCTTCGCCGACCTGCGCGCGCTGCCGCAGCCACGCGCGCGTCTTGCCCTCGGTGACGGTGGCCATCACGTCCTGCAGCCAGCCCTCGCGCCGGGCAGCCTGCACGGTCTGCTCGGGATCCTGCTGCTGCGCGCGAGCCAGGCCGCGCACCTGCTCCTCGCCCTCCTGGACGCTGGCGCCCAGGTGCTGCTCGCGCGCGATGCGGGCCAGGATGAACGAGGCGTGCAGCGAGTGCTTGACGGCTTGCTCGATGCGGGCGCGCTCGGCCTCGGCCGAGCGGTGGCCGTCCTCCGCGGACAGGCCCTGCTGCTCCATCAGGCGGTGGGCCACCTCGTGCACGCGGCGGTCGATGGCCTTGGCCAGCAGGCGCTCGGGCAGCGGCAGCGGGTGCTGCTGCACCAGCCAGGCCTCGACGGCGCGGTCCACCTGCTCGCCGCGCGACTGCTCGCGCTGCGCCTCCAGCCCCTGGCCCACGCGCTCGCGCAGCTCGGCGGCGTCCTTGACGCCGGCCTTGTCGAGCAGCTCCTGCGTCAGTTCGGGCACGACCACCTTGCGGTGGCCCGTGACCAGCGCGCGCAGGGCGGCGCGCCGGCCGGCGTGTTGCGCCGGCTCGAAGTGCGGCGGCAGCTCGGCTTCCAGCTCGGCCGTCTCGCCCACCTTGAGGCCGCGGAAGGCGGCGCCCGCGCCGGGCACGTGGATGGCGTCCACCAGGTCGTGCTTGAGGAACACCGAGCGGTCGGGTCGCGGCTCGAGGGCGGTGCCCTCCACCACGTAGGTCACGCTGACGCCCAGCACCGAGTCCTCGCCGGCGGGCTCGTCGGCCGGCGCGTCCTGCACGCTGGCAGCCTGCTGGCGGAAGCGCTCGACCTGCGCCTCGATCATGCGCTCGTCCACCGCGGGCAGGCTGATGGTCACGGGGATGGAGGTCAGGTCCTTGAGCTCGAAGTCGGGCGCGACCTCGATGGCCAGCTCGAAGGTGAACTGGCCGATCCCGTCGACATCGAGCAGCTGCAGGTTCAGCTCGGGGTCCCCGACCGGGTGCAGCTTGTGCTCGCGGATGGCCTCCTCGAAGGCGCGACCCATGAGCGCGCGGCGGGCCTCTTCGGTCGCGTCCTTGCCGTGGGTCTTGCGCACCAGGGCCAGGGGCGTGTGGCCGGGACGGAAGCCCTTGAAGCTGGCGCGGCTGGCGATGGCGGCGATGCGCGCCTCGACCTCCCCGTCCAGGACGGAGCGCTCGATGGAGAAGTTCAGCGTGCGACGGCAGGGGCCGTCGACCTTGAGGGTGCAGCTCATGGAGGTTTCCGGGAGGACGGCGAAGGGCCCATGTTCCGGGGGGCGCGCTGGCCGTGCAAGGCCCGGCCAGCCATCCGGGGCGCCGCGCCGCGGGGACCACGCGTGCCGCGCCGGGTCGCGCCATCGCCGCCGCTGCTGTGGAAGCGCGCGCGAGAGGCCGGCTAAGATCCCGCCGATGGACGCTGCGGAGGAGCGCCGGGCCAGGTTGCGGCGGCTGCGTGCCACCGGGCCGAATCCTTGCCCGACCGGCATGCCGCTGCCGGAACGCCGGCGCGTGGCCGAGGTGCTGGCCGTGCACCACCCCGGCGCCGCTCCGCGCGCGGTGGCCACGCTGGCCGCCCGGCGCCCGGGCCGGGCCGCTTCCGGCGCGGCGAGCTGGTGCTCGACCTCACGCCGCCGTTCGCGCGAGGCAAGGACGGCGATCCCATCCAACAGCATTCGGCCCTCGACGTCATGAGCGCCGACGACGTGCGCCGTGCGTGCGCGAAGGACTCGCTGACGGGGACGACCGCCGATCACGTGATCGCGGATGTCCGCTTCAGTGCCTGCGTGGAGCCGAAGCTGGATCCCCTCGATCCCACCTGCGTGACCGATGCCCCCAGCGCGCCGCGCCCGCAGGCGGGGGCCTGAGGTGTATCGGCCCTTCCTCGCCACGCGCTACCTGCTGGCGCGCCCGGTGAGCTGGCTGGCCATGGCGGCCATCGGCATCGGCGTGGCGGCGCTGATCACGGTGGTGTCGGTGATGAACGGCTTCCTGCGCGACACGATGGCCTTCGTGCGCGGCACGACGGCGGACGTGCTGGTGCTGCCGGCGCAGGGGGCGGGCGGCGGCCGCAGCGCCAGCCGCGAGGACTTCGAGCGCGTCGTGCGCGAGCACCCGGGCGTGGCCGCCGTGTGCTCGCGGCTGGTGCGGCCGGCGGTGGTCAAGGTGCACGGCGCGGCCAACCTCTACCTGAACGACACGCAGGCCGGCGACGTGAACTTCGTCAACGTCCTCGGCATCGAGCCGGCCGACGAGGCGCGGCACTCGGACCTGCTCAAGTACCTGCGCCAGGTGGAGCTGCCGCACCTGCGCGTGCGCGAGGTGGGCGAGGCGGACGCCGCCGACCCGCCGCGGGCGCCGGACCCGGCGCGCCTCTTCGCGCTGGACAGGCAGGCCATCCGCGACCGCTCGCTGGCCAACGCCGACCTGCCGCGCATCCTGATCGGCGAGGAGCGCATGGCCGGGCTGGGCCTGTCGCCCGGCGACGCCGTCGAGCTGGTCACGCTGCCCGACGACGTCGACTTCGGCTCGCAGAGCCTGGCGTCGCGCACGGGCACCTTCGTCATCGCCGGGGCGTTCCGCAGCGGCAAGTACGAGTTCGACATGCAGAGCATGTTCGTGACGCGCGAGGCCTTCCGCGACTGGACCGCGACGCGCCAGGAGCTGTCGGAGATGGCGGTCACCGCCCGCGACCCGCGGCAGCTCGACCAGTTGCGCGACCAGCTCGCGCAGGGGCTCCGGGCCGCGGGGCTGGACGCCAGCGTCATGACCTGGCAGGACCGCCACCGCATCTACCTCAGCGCGGTCAAGGTCGAGCGCAACATCCTGAGCATCGTGCTGGCCTTCTTCGTGCTGCTCACCTGCACGCTGACCTTCTCGATGCTGACCATGATGGTGCAGGAGAAGGTGCGCGACATCGGCATCCTCTCCGCGCTGGGCGCGCCGTCCCTCGGGGTGGGGGCGGTCTTCTCCACCTGCGGGCTGTTCGTCGCCGGCGCGGGCGGCCTGATCGGCTTCGTGCTGGGCGAGGCGCTGGCGCGCAACGTGGACCCGATCAAGCAGTGGATCCGCGACGTCAGCGGCATCGAGATCTTTCCCAGCAACGTGTACGCCTTCAAGACCCTGCCCAGCGAGGTGAACACCGCGCTCGACGCGGCCATCGTGCTGGCCACGGTCGTGTTCGCCGGCATCATCTGCATGGTCCCCGCCTGGCGCGCGGCGCGCCTCGACCCGGTGGAGGCGCTGCGCCATGAGTGACGCGAAGGTGGTGCTGCGCGCGACCGGCCTGCAGCGGCGCTTCCGCATGGGCCAGGAGACGGTCGAGATCCTGCGCGGCGCGGACCTGACGCTGCGCGCCGGCGAGAGCGTGGCCATCATGGGCCGCTCGGGCGCCGGCAAGAGCACGCTGCTGCACCTGCTAGGCCTGCTGGACCGGCCCGACGGCGGCACGCTGGAGCTGGACGGCACGCCCACGCAGGCCCTGTCGCGCGCCGCCCGCGCGCGCCTGCGCAACCGCCTGGTGGGCTTCGTGTTCCAGTTCTACCACCTGCTGCCCGAGCTGACGGCGCTGGAGAACACGCTGCTGCCCAAGCTGATCGCCTGCGGCCCGTTCGCCTGGCCCGGCCGGCGCCGCGCCGCGCGCGCGGAGGCGCTGGCGCTGCTGGCCGAGCTGGGCCTGGCCGACCGCGCCGGGCACCGCCCGGGCAAGCTCTCCGGCGGCGAGCGCCAGCGCGTGGCCATCGCGCGCGCGCTGGTGCAGCGGCCGCGCGTGCTGCTGTGCGACGAGCCCACCGGCAACCTGGACGAGCGCACCAGCGACGTCATCGCCGACCAGCTCTTCGACCTGTCGCACCGCCACGGCACCACGCTGGTCCTGGTCACGCACGACCGCGAGCTGGCCGGCCGGGCCAGCCGCCAGGCGTTGCTGCACGAGGGCCGGCTGGACCAGGCGCCCGCCGCCGAGCCCGGTTTCGAGGCCGAAAAGGCCGCTCCGGCCCCGCTCCAGTCGTCCCCCTGAGAGAGCGATGAGGGTCGCGACGGCCCCCGCGACGGGGGTCCCTGGCCTCCTGGTGGGACTGCGATGGCGGGCAAGGATCCGTTCCTCATCTCCGGCCGCTGGAAGCTGCTGGCGGCGCCGCTGGCGCTGGCCGCGTCGGCCCTGCTGGTCACGCTGATGGGCGTCGTCGAGCCCCTCGACGCGCGCGCGACGCGCGACGACCTGCGCGCCGCGATCATCGCCGACTTCTACCGCATCGAGCACGCGGTGCTGGCGTACCTCGAGGACAACGGCGACATCCCTCCGGCGGCCTTCGACCTCTCGCAGGGCCATGACGGCGGGCTGGTGCAGCGCGCCTCCGCACCGCTGCGCCACCAGGCGTCGTGGAAGGGCCCGTACCTCGTCACGCCGCCCGCGCGCCCGCTGCCGCAGTGCTTCTGGAGCCTGGCCGAGCTGCAGCGGATGCAGGACGACGACGGTGACGGTGCCGCGGACGAGGCCTGGACTCGCCTGCACCGCGGTTACGGCGAGCTGGACGACGTGAACGCGGCCTGGCTGGACACGACCCTCGACGACGGCCGGCCCGACGCCGGCGGCGTGCGCGTCACCCCGACCTGGATCTGGTTCAAGATCACGGAGCGCTGAAATCGACCGCGCGGAGACGTCGTCGTGGGCCGCCGTGGAGCTGCGGCGATGGGCGGGTTGGCGCCTCGGCTGGCCTCACGGAAGATCCGCTTTGGGCGGATCTTCCGGGGGGCTGCGAACGAGTCGCCAACCCGCCCATCGCCGCAGCTCCCCCGCGCCCCCTCGACGACGTCCGCGCGGTTGGAGACGAGCGATCGGCGGCGAGGTCCCGGAGGCGCGAGGAGCCTCGGCCGCCTGCCTGAGCCGCCACGAGATCTCGCACGCGCGCAGCGCGGGCGGCCGAGGCTCCCGCGCACGCTGCTGGCCGGCTGCGTGGAGCGGCGCCCAGCGCCACCGCGCCTCACGCTGCCCAGGCTGGCTCCGACATCACCGCGCCCGCTCGGCGCCGCCGCCGGGCGGCCCCGAAGACCACCTGACCGGCCGGGGCGCATCGAAACGCGGGATCGGCGGCCGCGGCTCCGCGCAGCCCGTGATCCCCGTGCCCGGCGAGCGCGCTCCGGTGGCGCCGCGCAGCGGCGCCTCCTGAGCCCGCGATCTCCGCGCAGCCCG
>Ga0247727_10000857_pt1 | contig 73807 bp, 63 predicted proteins | sample WisWelCaveWW1625_FD_202498 | JGI IMG/M metagenome (GOLD analysis project Ga0247727, IMG submission 202498) | Biofilm microbial communities from Wishing Well Cave, Virginia, United States - WW16-25 | ecosystem: Environmental > Aquatic > Deep subsurface > Groundwater > Cave microbial mat | place...
ATCGCTTTTTTCCTTGCATTCAGCAAAGAAAAAAATGCTGTCCGATTATGAAGCAATTTGTTTTTCACTTTTCAACAGCTATTTTAGCGATTGATGAATAGCAGCGGTGAGTTGTGCAACAGGCACAGCAGGTTAAAATTTCCTTCATGAGTGCTGAAGAAGGGCGATGAATGTAGTGATGAAGCATGTTTACCCCCCTTCGACAAGCTCAGGGTGACAGCATTGTTTGTAATGTTGAGCTTTTCGAAACATGATGATGAAGAAATGAAAATGCTTTGCAGGGATGTGGGGCGTTTTTAGTTTGTAGATTCGAAGAACAATTAAGCACCGATGAAAAAACTTTACTCCTCTTTCACCCTGATTTCGATTTTATTCTTTAGTGCATTTTCACCAAAAATTGCAAATGCATCACATGCAATGGGTGGAGAAATAACTTACGAGTACATTTCAGGTAATACTTACAAAGTTACTTTCACATTTTTTCGGGATTGCGCTGGAATACCCGCCCCAAATTCGGTTGAATTACAGTGTTTTTCAGCCTCATGTGGTTCTACCGTTTATAATAATTATCTCTATCCACAAGGATCATGTATTGAAGTATCTCCGCTTTGTCCTTCTTATATTCCTCAAAGTAGCTGCAATGGTGGGGCTCAAGCCGGTGTGCAAAAATGTGTTTATGAAGGTAATATCACTTTGCCGATGCCATGTGCTGATTGGATTGTGGGTGTTAGTGAAGCTGCAAGAAACCCAACAATAAATACAATTGTGAGTCCTGGGAATACCGATTTGTATGTATATGCAACAATAAACAACACGAACAACTACAACAATAATTCTGCGGTTTTTTCCAATATCTCAACCCCTTATTTCTGCGTGAATCAACCAAGTACTTACAACCTTGCCGCCTTTGATCCCGATGGAGACTCGCTTGCATTCGAGCTTATTTCGTGTTTGGACGCATATAATACTCCGGTGACTTATATAAATCCTTACAGTTCTACTTATCCTGTTGCAACAACACCAGCCAATTCGTTCGGGTTTGACCCGGTAACCGGTCAAATGTTTTTTACTCCTTCAACTGTGCAGCGCGGAGTTTTTGCTGTGCTCGTAAAAGAATATCGCAATAATGTTTTAGTGGGTACAACAGAGCGCGACATTCAGATTGTGATTTTGAATTGCAGCAACTTTCCTCCAATACTCGATGGATCAGGATATGCAAATCTTAGTGGCGGTGATTCATTAAGTCCGACTTCTGTTTCAACCTGTGCGGGTTCAACATTGAGTTTTCAAGTTACTGCTATTGATTCAACACAGAATAACGGCTTATCATTAACTACAGATATTGCATTGCAAATTCCTGATGCGGTTATAACCTTAACAGGAGGTAATCCAATAACTGCTTCCTTCACATGGTCACCTACAGTTTCTGATACCGGACTTCATGTTTTTAATGTCACCGTAAATGACAGCGCTTGTCCGATATCAAGCATCCAGATTTTTAATTTCAGTATTTATGTCTATGCCGGAACATATATTCATCCGGGAACTGCTTTTTATTGTGGTGAGCCAATTCAGTTAATGGCTTATGGAGGTAGTTCGTTTGTTTGGAATCCGTCATCTGGGTTAAGTTGTGATTCATGTGCGAATCCAATTGCGACACCAACAGTATCTACAGCGTATACTGTGACAAGCAATTTAGTTTCTTCAACTTGTCCAAACTGGGATACCATCACTGTGCATGTTGTTTCACCGTTTTCCTTAACCGCGCTTGGTGAAGACACTATTTGTCAAAATGGGTTGGCATATCTCAATGTATCGGTTGATACTTTATTCGCTCCTTATTCATTTCTGTGGTCACCGGCAAACAGTATTAATTGCGCACCATGTCCGAATACAATTGCGAATCCTTCAATAACTACTGCTTACACAGTGTGTGCAACTGCGTTCAATGGTTGTGAGTTATGCGATGACGTAACAGTTGTTGTTGATGGCATTGCTCCTGTTCTTGATGCTTCAGCATCTTCACTTCTCGTTTGCATCGGTGATATTTTTCTTCTTTCAGCAACAGATTCATTATCGAATTACCATTGGTCGAGCAATTCATCGTCCGCAATCATTGATGATCCTTTCAATGCGAATACGACTGCGCAAATATTTGAAACCACAACTTTCTTTGTTGAATCTGACAGCGGAAATTGTACCGGAGTGGATTACGTTGTTGTCGAAATTGACTCCCTTGGGTTGAGTGAAACGCATATTGATGTTTCCGTTTTTGGAGGCACCGATGGCTCGATTGATTGCAATGTAACCGGAGGAATTCCTCCTTATCTTTTTTATTGGAGCAACGGATCCACTACCAGTTATATTGATTCGCTTGCAGCGGGAAATTATTCCCTGACTGTTGTAGATGCCAACGGATGTACGACTGATGCAACTTTTCAAATCAGCGAACCACTTTTCATTGATCAACAGATTCCATCTCCGATTATAAATATTTACCCTATTCCTGCGCAATCCGAAATTTTGGTTTCCTCTTCCTCAATGATGAATCAGATTATCATTTATGATCTTCTTGGAAAAGAATTACTGCGCATGGATGAATTAAGTGAGCAGAAAATTTCTGTTTCACTTGATGGAATTTCAAGCGGAGTTTATTTGGTGAAGATTTTTACCGATGAAGGAGAGGTAGTAAAGAAAGTGGTGGTGGAGTAAATTTGAAGATGCCCAAGGTTGCTGTTAATAAATACTTCATTTTCTATTTTCTCATGTACGATGCCCAAAATGAACCACCTCATTTGCATGTTGCAAAAAATAAATCCCTTACACGTTCGGCAAAAATTTGGATAAAAAATTCTGTATGTGAAAGGACCTGAGATCTTTCAAAGGAGGAATTAAATCTTGTAACCCGGCTTGTTGAACGAAATAGAATCCTGCTTCTTAAATTGTGGAACGATGCTAAAAACGGGAAGAAGATTCCGACCATCACTTTATCTTTGCGCTAATGGAAGGAACATATCACATTAAGCCCACTATCAAATCAGTCAGATTTCCGAAAGGAAAAATTGAAATACATCTGGCAGACGGAAGAATTTTGATTGCTCCGGTTTCATATTATCCGTCTATCAAAAAAATAGCAGCGTCCAAACGCAGCAAGATTACGATTGCAGATGGTGAAGTCATTATTTTTCATCATGGTGATGAGGTGTATCATATTCGTGACTTCATCAGTTATGAGCAACCGGTAATGATTCAGAGATTAAAAAAAGCGAGTTAAAGTTTTCAGTCGCAGTTGTTCTCACAAATCTTCCATCCCCTCCACCAAATCATTTTTTGATTCCGGTCTTTCATCTTGCAGCCAGATAAAATTTTCGAGCATAAAATCGGCAGGGTTAATTTTTTGCATAGGAGTGAAGGTGGCTTCGGGCAGTTCGAGAAAAGTGATGCGGTCAACTTTTTGGTTGGCAAAGCGCACCCACATATTGGAGCAGGTGGATTTGTTTACACCCACATAAGCTTTGGCATCGTTCTGCCCGTAGTAAACGCTTTCACCGTTTCCTTCTACATACATTTTATTCAGTTCCTCGTCTTTAAAATATCCGTAAATATTTCTGCCTTTGATCTGGTTAAAGAGACCTTCGTCCGTGCGGTTGCAGATAAATGCATTGCTGATGAGTTGAATGCCATCCACGGTTTTGTTTTTCATCAGTATGCGGATGGTATCGGCCAAAAGCTGATTTTCGTCATTCCAGAGAACGGGATTGTCAAACATTCTGAAAACAGAATCTTTATAGGAAAAGAAAAGTGAATCGCAAACACCCTGGAGATTGGAGCGGAACATTTTGACCTGATGATAGGCAAAGAAATTCCGGTAACCGGCAAGGGAATCAAAATTTGATTTTAATGTATCGGCAGTCAGAAAAAATGAATCGTTGCTGCTGTAATCGGTGAGCAGTGCGTGATCGGTCGCGATAATGAAATCGTTGCGTTCATAGAACTCTGCATACTCACTTTCTATTTTCAGGTTTTGTGCCGCATCATTCCACACCACATTTTTCATCGCCTGCCCGAATGCAGTATTGCGGTTGTAGTACAAACTGTCTGCATTCAATGTTTGCGAGTCGTTGACCACCGAAGTATTTTTTCCGAAGGAGGCAATATCCTGTTCGGTATCATACCAACCTTCAGAACAAAGGATGGTGCTTTCTTCGCTCACGATTACAGTGTTGCCGTGAAATATAGCTCGGTGAGTTTTGGAGTTGAATTGAAGTGTGTCGCAGGTGAGTGTGTATTGAGGATCAATTAAAACCACACTGTCTTTGAAAAACGCATCATCACTGGTTGAATAATAATATCCGCGCTTGCTGAACAGTTTCGTTTGTCCGTCAAGCAGGGTTCCGCCTGTGAGATATTTTCCTGTCTTGGTTGCGATGTCGTAATACAAAGTATCCGTGGTGAGTTTCATTTGGTGATCTGTCATCACCACATTTTTTTTCAGAACCGCTTTTCTGGTGTTGCCGTTGTATTTTAAAATCTCTCCGTACACATCCACACTGTCTGATTGCTGAATATGAACATTGCCGAAAGCCTCCACACGATTTTCATCGTTGTAAAAATTTGCGCTGTCACAAAAAAGGGAAAGGTCTTTTTGCGATAACCATACATTGCCAACAAGCATTTTCAATTTCACCCCGTTCACTTCTTTATAACTGAAAAGATCGGCATGTTCAATATTGATCTGCTGTTTATTTTGCGCAGAAGAATGAATGACGGGAAAAAATAAAAGAGAAAAAAGAGAAATGAATTTCATTGGAATAAAAGACAATGATTGATAACGGAGAGTTGTCTGCAAATCGTGAAACAGGATTCGCAGTTATTTTTTTTCATCCGTCTTTTTATCGCGTCCGCCAAATTTCATGAGCGAAAATGTAACGTAGCGATTGGGATGATCCTGAATATCCTGTAATAACACTTCAAGGTTTTTAGTTGCCTGTGCTAAGTTTTCGTACACTTCTTTATCATAAATGAATTTGCCCATTGAACCCTGGGCTTCGTTAATGGCAGAGAGTGTCTTATCAAGTTCTGCAAGAGAACTTTTCGTGTTGTTAATCAGATTGGTGATCTCTGCTTTTTTCAAAGAGTCCGAGATGGCGGAAAGATTGGAAAAAGTATTCTTGATATCAGGAGAACTTTCTTTCAGTGCCAGACTCAATGCATCGAGGTTGGTAATCACCGAAGAAATTTTGATGGTTTGATCGGTAATCAGTTTATCAATTCTTTTGGCAGCATCAGAAAAACTTTTGAGTGCCGGTGCTATCCCACTGATGCCATCCTGAACTGCACTCAACGTTGTATCGTTTAAAAAATGTTGGACGGAAGTAACGACAGTATCAATGGAACTCAGCATTTGTTCCACTTTCAGCTTCAGCGGAGCAATAGTCGCATCAATCTGATCCTGAATTCCTGAGTGAATATTTGATTCAAGCGTATCGCCTGATTCCTGAAAGTCGTCTTCTTTTCCATTGACTATCTCAATATATCGTGAGCCAATAATCGGTGAAGCAGATAATTCCGCTATAGCATCCTGATAAACATTAACGGAATTTTCAACCGTAAAAGCCACTACCGTGTTTCCAACGTGATCGTTCATTCTTGTCATTGACTTGATCGTACCGACTGAGTAACCTTTTATTTTCACTTCATCAGCCACATCCAGATCGTTCACATCAGCAAAGACAGTGTAATAGATTTTTTCTTTTTTAAAAACTTCCTTACCTCTGAGAAACTGGTAACCGAGAATGAGTACCGTTACGGTAACAACGGTGAGTGCTCCAACTTTGGATTCGTTCGAAATTTTCACGCTTCAGATTTAATGAGAGTGTCAAAGATAAAGACGTATAGAAGGAATGAAAAGTGGCGCAGTGCAGGATGTTATTATCTCATGCCCAATTCTTCCTTTGCATCATCCATGGAAATGCGCGTTCCATTTTTGTAAGCGATCACAAAAGCATCTGCGAAAGCCGAGTTCGTCAGGTTTTTCTGATAGGTGAGTGCATCATTCAAATCTGCAAATGCGCCAACCATGTATTTGTACCAATTGTTTGCGATTTCAAATTCAACTTTCGGAAACATGCCGAACTGTGAATCGTCAAGCGGAATTTCGGCCGATGAGGCAAGTATCTGGATTTTGAAAATGATTCCTTTTTCATTCGGCTCATCATTTTTCGGTGGTTCGATAATTTGAGTATTGTTTGATTTGTCACCAATAATTCCAACGTTCTGCGGAACGGCTAATTCATCATCGAGCACTACATCTACAACTCCTTCCATTTCACTTTTATATTCTTTAAACGCGCGGTAAATAGCTGAAGCAATATATGCTTGCCCGTCTTCCGACATCATATAAGCCTCTTCCGTTGTGTTCGTAAGAAATCCTGTTTCAACCAAAACACTCGGCATCGTACTTTGATAGAGCACAATGAATCCTGCCTGTTTTACACCACGGCTTTTACGTTGATAATGATCCGTGAACTGTGCTTCAATTTTTGACGCAAGCAAAATACTCTGATCAATATGTGCATTCTGCGCCAGCGATAACATGATGTGCGCTTCAGGCGAATTAGGATCAAAACCGTCATAATTTGCTTCATAAGAATCCTCCATCAGAATTACAGCGTTCTCTCGTTTCGCAACTTCAAGGTTGGTTTCTGATCTGTGCAGACCAAGTACAAAAGTTTCTGTTCCGTAAGCGGATGAAGGGCCTGAGTTGCAGTGAATCGAAATAAAAAGATCCGCATTATTTCTGTTCGCGATGTTTGCGCGTTCATGAAGTTCAATGAAAACATCTGTGCTGCGCGTGTAAATCACTTTAACTTCCGGAAAATATTTGGTGATATATTCCCCGAGCTTCAGTGAAATAGCAAGCGTCATATTTTTTTCAAACACGGATGAACCCTCGCAACCGATATCATGTCCTCCATGACCTGCATCAATCACCACGGTAGTGATTTTGTAATTGCCGCCACCGCGCGGTTTATTTTCAGCCGTGTTAATGATTGCTAAAAGCAACAGGAGAGTTAAACTAAAGTGCAACGGTATCCTCTGCATGTGTGTCTTGGTCTTGTTAGTTTTGACCATTCTATTTATTAAACGAATTCTCTTTCTCAAAAGTATTTCATCAGGCTCTTGATCCGCAACATTTTCATAGCAGCAAGTATTGTCCTTATCTCTTCCAACGCCTTATTCGCCATTCATTCCGCGGATTTTGTATCGGATGATATACAATCCACAACCATGCCTGTTGATACACCAAAGACAGACACAGTGGTTGGAAAGAAATTATGGATTGGTGCGGACACACTGAAAAATGATTCTGTTGTCAAGCCTTCTATTGTTTTAGTTGATTCTTTGAAGCCGGATAAAACTTATCGCGTTGCTTCTGATTCACTTGAATCTGAAATCAAGTACAGCGCAAAAGATTCCATTGTTTATGATGTCACCAATCAGATTGTAAAGTTGTACGGCAAAGCGGAAATCAATTACACCGACATCAAACTCAACGCAGCCTATATCGAATATGATTGGAAAGAATCAACCTTGTTTGCAGAAGGGAGAAGAGATTCATCAGGAAAAATTTCAGGCAAACCTGTTTTTACTGAAGGTGATCAATCATCGGTTGCAGATAATATTTCTTACAACTTCAGAACGAAAAAAGGAAAAGCCTATCATGCGGTAACTAAAGAAGGAGATGGTTTTGTAATTATTGAACAGGGAAAAAAAGACGCAGAAAATAACTGGTATGCCAGCGAAGCCAAATACACCACCTGCGATTTGGACACCCCGCATTTTTATATCGGGGTTAACAGGGCGAAAATAATTCCCGACAAACTGATGGTTTCCGGTCCAGCGCATTTAGTGATCGAAGATGTTCCCACACCGCTCTACATTCCTTTCGGAATTTTTCCATTGCAGAAAGGACAGAAGTCAGGAATTCTTTTGCCTGAATATGGCGAGAGCGCAGCACAAGGTTTTTTTCTGCGCAACGGTGGTTACTATTTCGGATTCAGTGAAAAAATTGATCTGGCTGTTCGCGGTGATATTTATTCCAGCGGATCATGGGGCGGAAAATTGCAGAGCAATTACAAAAAACGATATAAGTACAACGGCAACATGGGTTTCAAATATGCGCGCACCCGTTCGGGTGAACCGGAGTCAGACAATTTCAGAGTGATCAATGATTTTCAAATCAATTGGCGGCATACACAGGATCAGAAATCAAGACCGAACAGCGATTTCTCAGCAAACGTGAATGCGGGAACCGCTACCTATGATAAAAATTATTCCGTAAACGCGGGTAACGTGCTCAACAATTCTTTTAACTCATCCATCCGATACGCTTATACTTTTCCGGGCTTGCCGATGAATTATTCCGTCAGCGCTTCGCAGGATCAGAATCTGCGCACGCACCGAATGAATATCACCGCTCCCGTTCTTGCTTTCAACGTAAACCGTATTTCTCCTTTCAAAAGAAAAATTTCTTCGTCCAATAAAAAATGGTATGAGAAAATCGGACTGCGATATACACTCGAAGCAAAAAATATTATCAGCGGCATTGACTCCGTTCTTTTCAATACCGATTCCTTAGTCAACAACAGCCTGCAACGACATTCCAACTATGGAATCCGGCATAATATTCCGATCAGCAGTTCCATCAACATCGGCAATTTCATTTTTGCAGAACCCAGTTTCAACTATACCGAGCGCTGGTATTTCCAGTCCGTGAAAAAAAACTGGAACGGGGAGGAAATTATCACTGATACATTGAACGGTTTCAATGCCGTGCGCGATTTCAATGCGAGTTTTTCATTCCGCACTACTTTGTACGGCATGTATAATTTCAAATCCAAATGGTTCAAAGCCATGCGCCATGTCATCACACCCACCATCAGTTTTCAGTATCATCCTGATTTCGGAACCGATCAGTGGAATTATTATGATGATGTGCAGAGCGATACAGACGGCACGCTCACCCGCTTTTCTTTTTACGAAAAAAGAATTTACGGTGTGCCCGCTTCCGGAAAATACGGTGGCATCGGTTTCAACCTATATAATAATTTCGAAGCCAAAGTTTTTTCGAAAAAAGATTCCGTTCATCACGAGAAAAAAATAAAACTCCTCGAACGCTTCAGCATCGGTACGTTTTATAACATTGCGGCTGATTCACTCAATCTCTCGCCCATCACGCTTTCTGCCACCAACACTTTTTTTGAAAAACTAAACGTCAGTTTTAATTCGCAGTTCGATCCGTACATCGTTGACTCAAACAACAAACGCTTCGATACTTTCGAACTCGAAAAAAATAACCGCCTGGCACGACTCACTTCTGCAACCGCAAGCGTGGGTGCCAATTTTTCTTCCAAACGCAACGCACCCTTGCAAACCGATGCGGGAACCGATGAAGAACAGGAGCAAGTGCTCGATACTTACAATCAATATCTTGATTTCAATGTGCCGTGGAATGTTTCCATCCGTTATTCCCTCAACATGCGCAAGGGAACGGGCCTGGATGCGGACACTACTGTTTACACCCAGTCCCTCGATCTCAATCTCGATTTCAACCTCACGCCCAAATGGAAAGTAGCTCTTTATTCAGGTTATGATTTCAAGAACAAAGATTTTACCTATACAACGGTTGATGTGGTGCGCGATCTCCACTGCTGGGAGTTGAGTTTCCATTGGGTGCCTTATCCGATTGAGCGCCAAACCTATCTTGTGCAGATCAATGTCAAAAGCCCCGTGCTCCAGGATCTCAAACTCTCCAAAAAGAAATCAGGAATTGAAAATGTTTTTTGAATCAGCGAATCGGGATGAACGTCATGGCGAACGAACGTAAAGCTTTTGGTTAAGCTGCGAGTGTGGCCATCCCCTAATCGCAAGCAGTTCTTATTTAGGGGATGGCCACATCCCGATGGCTGTTGCACAAATCCCTTCATCGGGATTCGCCATGACGGTTATCCCTTAAAACACTCTTACTTTGTAATACAATTTCGATTATGAAAAAACTTTCGACACTTCTTTTCATTGCTCTGTTGTTTTTCGTTTCAAATAGAACCCAAGCACAAACAACCGTTATTGACAGTTTTATGCATGACAATGTATGGCGCAATTACCGGACTTTTCTTCCTTCAGGATTTAATTCTTCGGTTGAAATGCCTTTGGTTTTAAATCTCCATGGTTATACATCGAATGCCGAACAGCAGGAATTATATTCTGAGTTTAATGATGTGGCAGATACAGCAGGTGTGGTGGTTTGTTATCCAAATGGTATAAATAATTCATGGAATGTGAACGTTGGCGGAGTTGATGATATTGGTTTTCTTGATGAACTTATTGATGTTTTGAAAACAGATTATGATATCAATCTGAACAGAGTTTATGTTACAGGAATGTCAAATGGTGGCTTCATGACGTATTTCTTAGCCTGCAATCTCACCAACCGTTTTGCTGCGGTGGCTGATGTAACTGGCAGCAACACCACTGCCGGACAAGCGCTTTGTTCTCCCTCAAAAAAAATTCCCGTGCTGCATGTTCACGGAACGGCTGATCCGATTGTTCCTTACAATGGCGGATTTGGAATAGTATCGGTGGATGACCTGATGAATTATTGGCGGGATCATAACGGATGCGATTTAATTCCTGATACCGTTCCGGTGCCTGATATTGTTCTCAACGATTTTTGCACAGCAGAAATTATTACATGGCATAATTGCGATAGCAGCACACGGGTTATTTTATATCGTGTGATTGGTGGTGAGCATACCTGGCCGGGTGCAAGCATTCCCATTGGCATCACCAATCAGGATTTTTCTGCCAGTTCTGTAATCTGGAATTTTTTTAATCAATACCCGGGCGGAACATCTGCGGTAAATGATTTTCCTATTGATGAAAATGCGATTTCAATTTATCCTAATCCCGCTGATCAGTGGGCAGTGATCAATGTGCAGTCAACAGTGGAAGAAAATGCAGAACTCAAAGTTTTTGATTTGATGGGAAAAGAAATTTATACAACGTCTTTTACTGCTAACTGCAAATTGCCCACTGCCAACTGGAGTTCGGGAGTTTACTTTGTTGTAATCAGTTCAGAAAATTCCGTTTGGAACAGCAAGTTTGTGAAGCAGTAAAATGAAATTCCGCTTCTAAATTCATTTTGCAATCGGAATAGAATAAGAATCCTTTTTCTTCCCGAAAAATAGCCTTACCTTTTCATGACATTAAACATGGATGCATATGAAAAAACTCTACTCACTGTTAATTTCTTCGGTTCTTTTTTTTGCTGCAATAAAAAGTGAAGCGCAACCAATTGCAGAATTTACATTTACAACTACACCGGTATGTTACGGCACGGTGGTGCAATTTTTTGATTCTTCGTGTTGCAATATTGTTTCGTGGTTTTGGAATTTGGGAAACGGAATAAATATGACACAGCAAAATCCATCAATGACATATTTTCCTGGTGTTTATCTCGTAACATTGACGGTTACGGATACGGGCGGGCTTGCTGATACTGCCACAACGTGGCTCGTCATTGACACCAGTTTTGGAAACCAAATTAGTGTCACCGGAACAGTTGTAAATATTCTCTGCAACGGATCGAATACAGGAACTATAAATACTTCGGTAAACGGTGCTCCACCTTTTTCTTACATCTGGAGTAATGGTGCAACGATTCCTGATTTGGCAAATCTTGCTGCAGGAAATTATAGCGTCACAGTTACTGACTCAACAGGATGTTGGGGTACTCAAACTTTTTCGGTAACACAACCTCCATTGCTTACCGCCAATGCGGGCATAGATGCAACAATATGTATTTACAGTTCATACATGATGAACCCAAATGTAACAGGTGGTACTCCTCCTTATACTTTTTTATGGAGTCCTTCAAGTTCTCTCAATAATCCAAATGTTTTCAATCCAGTTGCATCACCAACAAATACAACAACTTACACTTTTTCTGTAGTTGATGCAAATGGTTGCTCCAGTTCAGATGCAATGACATTGAATGTTACTAATCAGTTGACCGTTACTTTCAACACGACTAATCAATCCTGTTGGGGTTTGAATGACGGAACGATTTGCGCTGTCACGTCCGGTGGAGTGCAACCATATTCGTATAACTGGTCAAATGGCGCAACTCCAAGTTGCATTATGGGTTTGACTCCCGGCTCTTATACCGTGACAGTGGTTGATAATAATGGATGCACCGGTGTTGGTACTTCATCAGTTTTTCCGGGCAACCTGATTTCATTTACAACTTCAACCACTCCTTCAAGTTGCGGCACATCAACAGGCACAGCAACTGTTCATGTTACATCTCCTGGTTCTTACAGTTATTTGTGGAACTCAAGTCCGATACAAACAGATTCAACGGCCATAAATCTTGCCGCAGGATTTTATCAATGCGAGATTGAAGATTTGATCAACGGTTGTTTGGATACCGCATACGTTTCGATTTCAGACTCAAACAGTAACATTGTTTTGTCTGCTACAACAACTAATGCAATTTGTACTTCTGCAACCGGCTCAATTGATCTCACTGTTTCAAACGGAAATCCGTCTTATACTTTCCTTTGGTCTAATTCATCGATAACAGAAGATATTACGAACCTTACCAGTGGAAATTATTTTGTGATTGTAACAGATAACTCAGGATGTGTGGAAGTTGATTCATTCACTGTTGTGTCGAACAACAGCACCAATATTATTTTATCAGCGGATACAACAAACGCATATTGTCAATCCGCCACAGGAGCCATTGATCTCATCATTTCGGGAAATGGTTTGGCGCCTTATCAGTTCATCTGGTCAAATGGTGCGACTAGCGAGGATATCAATAACATTACTTCAGGAAGTTATTTTGTCACTGTTACGGATGCAAACGGCTGCAATGAAAATAGTTTGGTTATTGTAGGCTCAACGGCAAATACAATTTCACTTTCAACAGTAATTACATCAGCTTGTATGGGTTATTCAAGTGGTGAAATTAATTTGTCAGTCAACGGTGGAAATCCTCCTTTCACTTTTGTTTGGTCTAACGGTGCAACGGTTGAAGATTTGGTCAATGTTCCAGTTGGATATTATGCGGTCACAGTAACCGATGCTAATCAGTGTTATGATATTACTGCAGGATATGTTTACTCAAATCCAACTTGTTATGTCAATATCAGTGGACATGTGTTTCAGGATTTGGATAGTGATTGTATTCAGGATGGAGGTGAAAATAATTTGCAAAGTATGTTTATCAATTACACTCCGGGTGGGGCGAGTTATTCAAACTCTTACGGGAATTATTCTGCCCTTTTATTGCCTGATATTTATCACGTTGAAATTTCACCATCTGCTCCATATTGGTATTTAAATGATACTTGTCCTGTTAGTGGTGATTATATCGACACGCTTGATTTTCCGGGCATGAGTGCAACGAATGATTTCGCAATGTTTGCCATTCCGTGGCAGGATTTAGCGGTTACGTTAAGTTGTGGAATAGCTAGGCCGGGTTTTAATCAAAATGTGACCATGAACGTTTTTAATTATAGCAGTTATCCAATGTCAGGATATGTGACTTTGATTTATGATTCACAATCGGTTTATGTAACAAGTGCAATTACACCGGATACTATTGATGTCGCGAACCGCAAACTGAGTTGGAATTTTTCGAATATTAATTCCGGACAATCAATGTATTATGGTATCACGATGGCAATTCCTTCAAACATTCCGCTCGGAGTTCCCATCACTCATGAGGCAATGGTTTATCCGCTTGTTGGGGATATGGTTCCTGCAAACAATGAGGCAAGTTGCACACGGATCACAACTCTTTCTCAAGATCCGAATATGATCACCGTTGATCCGAATGGTTTGGATGGTTCAGGAGACATTCTTCAATCACAAAACCAGATGCACTATACCATCTTTTTTCAAAACACCGGAACAGATACTGCTTTCAATATTGTGGTGCGCGATACATTACCTGATCAATTGGCACCATTCAGTTTTTATCAAACAGGCACCAGTCATGATTGTTCAATCAATCTGGATGGCGACAGCATTTTGGTTTTCACATTCCCGAATATTTTGCTTGCCGATAGCAACATCAATGAACCGGCAAGTCATGGTTATGTTTCTTACCATATTTCGCACGATGGAACATTATCTACCGGAACAACCATTGAAAACCGCGCAGGAATTTATTTTGATTTCAATGCAGTGGTGATGACCAACACCGCTTTGAATACAATTGTTGAACCGGATGCAATACAGGAACCATATGTTATTGGAGATGTGATATTGATTTATCCAAATCCGGCAGATCAGTTTGCTATCATCAGTTATCCGTTAAGTGCAAATGAAAATGCAGAACTCAAAGTTTTTGATTTGATGGGAAAAGAAATTTATACAACGTCTTTTACTGCTAACTGCAAATTGCCCACTGCCAACTGGAGTTCGGGAGTATATTTTGTTCGTGTGCAAACAGAAAATCAATATTGGATTGGAAAACTGGTTGTTGAATAATAAATTTAAAACCATGAAACACTATTACTCTTTCATTCTTCTTTTCTCTGTTTTGCAATTTACCGGTCAGCTGGTTTTCGCACAAACAGGCTGCACAGGCGATTGTGTAAACGGTTATGGGGTTTATCAATTTGCCGGTGGCGACCTCTACAAAGGCAACTGGCTGAATGGATTGAAATCAGGCACGGGCACCTATACCTGGGCTGATGGATCATCTTATACGGGCGATTGGCTGAAAGACATGATGCACGGGGAAGGTACTTTTCTTGATACAGATGGAACGGTTATGACCGGGCCGTTCGAGAATGATGAATACCTGGGCGATGATGACGTGGATGCTACATTGGCATCCAATATCTGCACCGCTCTGCAATTAGTGATTGATGAGTTTGATCATGATTTCGCAGACATCAAAGGTGAAAAAGTGGAGGAAGGATCCTCAACTAAATGGACATCAAAGGTTCTTGTGGTTGGCAGTGAATCTGATCCCACGATTAGCAAAACCATTGATTCGCAGCACAGCATCTGGAATTGTAATTTGCTCGAAACAGATTCTTATCATGAAGCGCTCGAAATGTATAAGGATTATGTTAAGGTTATCAGAAACTGCGGATACGATTGCTGCACTGTTGGTGAAGAACAAAATGAATTTGAGGGCGACAGCTATACCAGTTATCTCACTTTTTGGGTCACCTCTATTGTGGGCGATGGTTACAGTAGCGGCTATCAGGATTTGATCATCGAAATCGGGGTGACCTCCGGCATTTCTGATGACTGGTCTATTGATCTGCGTGTTTACAGCACCAAGGATGTGTAAGATTTCTTCCACGCTGTTTCATAAAAAAAAGGAGCCCCGCTAAGCGAAGCTCCTTCCCACCACACAAATCTGCCTGTTTATTGAACAATAAACTTTTCAGTCCATTGGCTGTCCTGATGAATAGAAGGATCACCAATCAATTGGATGAAATAAATACCCGGTGAAAATGTTTTGGTTTCCACCTGAAAACTATTAGTGCCTGTTTTCGCATCTATATTTTTTTCGAACATCACGCGTCCTTCCATATCCAACACACGGCAAACAGTTGACTGATCGCTGGCGGCATTGTATTCAACAGTAAGCGGTTGATCAGCGTTGCACGACACCGGATTCGGGTAAATCTGCACATCAACATCCTTAACCTCTTGTTCATGGTTGTGTTTTTCTTCGCCCTCATCACCCAATCTTTGACTACCGCAAACCTGTGTGCAGGTTCCCAGATGATCGCCTGCATGGTTGTTCAGATGCGAGGGCACTGCAGAAGCGCTTACTACTTTGGTTACAGGATTAGCATTGTCTTTATGGCATAGATAAACTTTGCCGGGTTTGTTAGGCACACGGATATCGAATACACAAAGGCTGATAGTTGCACTTGACGAACAACCATTCTCGTTGGTAGTAATTACAGTGAAAGAATAATTTCCCTCGGTTAAAGCAGTGAAAATGGGGGCCGCACAGTTAATACAACTCAAACTTCCGTTTCCGCTCCATGAATAACTGAATGTAGTACCGCCTGAAGCACTTGCACTTAAAGTGACGCTTTGCGGTCCGTATCCAATGTAAATAGTTGTTGGCACACCACCGGTAAAGGTATTGTTGGAAGGAATTGCAGTGATCGTGCAGACCGGGACTGTTCCAGTAACAGTTACGGTTGACACGGATGATGAACTGTTTCCGTGATTGTCAGTAACGGTTAATGTTACAGCATGGTCACCCAATTCAGCGCAGGTAAATGTGCTTTTCGAAATACTCATCGTAGCAATTCCGCAGGCATCGGCACTTCCGTTGTTGATTTGTGCGGCAGTAATTGTTGCTGTGCCTGATGAATTCAGGTTCACTGTAACATTCTGACAAACTGCGGTGGGCGGTGTAACATCATTTACCGTTACTGTAGCTGAACAGGTTGCTGTACTTCCGTTGTTATCAGTAACGGTAAGCGTGACTGTATTTGCGCCAATGTTTGCACACGTAAACAGATTCGGATTTACTGAAAGACTTACAGAGCCGATTGAACTGTAACTTCCATTATCAATCATATCTCCCGTGATAGTCACACTTCCTGATGCATCCAGTTCTGCCGCAATATTTTGACACAAAGCGATAGGTGCCGCTTGAATCACATAAACATTCGTATTCTCAATTGAAATATTTCCATGAATGTCCGTAGCTGTTACAGTGATCGGATTATTTCCAACATCCGCAACCGTGAATAACGATTTACTCAGTGAAGTTGAACTCATCGCACAATTCTCCGAGCAGGAAACTATTACATCGTTCGCAGTGATGACAGCCTCACCGTTGCTATCCAGAATCACTGTATCATTTTCACAAACGATAGCAGGAGCGACACTGTCTGTCACCGTTATGGTTTGTGTGCATGTTGATGAATTATCATGAATATCTGTAATGATCCATGTCACTGAAGTACTTCCTGTTGGAAATACAGATGGAGCATCGTTCTCCACACCCAATATTCCGCAGTTGTCAGAATAGGTTGGAGGAACCAATGATACCGAGGAGGAAGAACATAAACCGGAATCGGTATAGGTAGTGATATCAGCAGGGCAATCGATTGATGGCGCCCAATCATCAGTCACCCAAACATCTTGTGAACAGGTTGAAGTGTTTCCGTTTACATCCGTTACGGTCCATGTTATGGTAGTTATTCCGATCGGAAAATCTGTTGAAGAATAGTCATTCGTAATGGCTGCAATTCCACAGTTGTCTGTTGCCGTTGGTTCGCTGAGAATAATATTGCTTGCTGAACACAAACCCATGTCGGCACTGACAATTAAATTTTCCTGGCAATTGATAACGGGAGGTTGATTGTCAATAACCGTAATAATCTGATCGCTGGTAGAAATCAATTCGTTCACATCTACAACCGTCCAGGTAACTGTCGTGTTTCCAATCAGGAAAAAACCGGGTGCGTTGTTGGTTACTGTATCAATTCCGCAATTATCATAAATCAAAGGAGTACCTGGAATAAGTATCGTTGCAGAACATTCATCAATATCTGCATTCACTGTAATATTTGATGGAGCTGTGATGGATGGATGTTGATCATCAAATACGGTAACTCTTTGATTGGCTGTTGAAATATTTCCGCTCAAATCTGCAATAGTCCAAATGACCATAGTTTCTCCCAAAGGATATTGCGAAGGTGCATTATTGCTGATACTCATAATTCCGCAGTTATCCGAAGCCGTTGCTGCACCCAGTATTACAGAGCTTGCAAAACAAGATCCCGGGTCAGCAGGCAGAATAATGTCAGGTGCAGTGTTGATCACAGGGTTAATTATATCTTCAGCTGTTTCAACAGTGATGGACTTGATGGTGACATTCATGCATTTGTCAGTTACCGTAACCAAATATGTTCCTGCCTCAAGTTCCGATAAATCTTCATTGGAAGAGCCATTGCTCCAGGAATACATATATGGTGCAATACCGCCTGTAATGCTGAGATCAATTGCGCCATCAGTTGTACCGATGCAATTAACCTCAGAAACAGATTCTGCAATTGCAAGTTCTTCCACAAAACTGACCGCCTGAACACAAACTTTCTGAAGATTATTATCCGATCCTGTAGAGCCTGTCCATCCCCAATAGACGTATGGGTTCCCGTTGAAGATTGTATTAAGGATATTCTGATTGAGTGTGACTTTTAGAACTCCGTCAAAATAAACTTTCATAGTGTGCAAAGCTGCATTCCAGGTAATTCTTGTCGCATGAAACTGACCGTTTTCTATGTTGGAGAGAAATAGCGAAGGCAGCATGGCTGAAGATTCATTGATGTTTCCGTTAGGATGAATGGATATATGATCGCCTTGCGGATCTCCGTAAGTGAGATTTCTATAGCTGTCAAATTCTACTGCAATAGATGGACTGATGCCCGCATAACCGAGTCCACCGCCATCGCTTCCCGCATTGATACTTTGTGATTGCAGAACAAATGCCATTCCATCGGCACCATTCGCATCTTTAACACCGAAGTAGGAGTTAAAAGAAAGATCAAAATCATAGTTCAATGTTAGTCGGTTCTGATACCAGATAGATCCGTTTTTAAAATTATTTGCCGGAGTTAATTGATAACATCCTTGACCCAGAGTAATTGCATTTCCGTTAACTGCAAAATTTTCAGGATCAAAATTGGCGCTCACGCTCACGTTGAACGAACATGAAGTGGAATTTCCCCAAGTATCTGTTGCAGTGTAGGTTACAGTCGTTGTTCCTAACGGAAAAACTGAGCCGCTTGAATATCCTTGAACAAGAGTTAAAACCGGAGTTCCGCAATTATCGGAAACTGCAGGCATGGAATAGTTAACAACCGCTCCGCATACTCCTGCGTCATGGGTAACGAAAATATTTGAACCACAAGCTATCACTGGTGATTGATTATCGCTCACCGTGATATGAATTGAACATGAACTTGAATTTCCCCAATAATCAGTTGCCGTTGCAATTACTGTCGTGCTTCCAATCGGAAATAATGTTCCGGGATTTTGTGAATAGGAAATTGTCACCGTTGAAGAATCATCCGTTGCGGTTGCAGAAAAATTTACCACTGCCCCGCAAGAAACGGTGTCGGAGTTTGCAGTTATATCCGCGGGACATGTAATCACCGGAGGGATATTATCGGCAAATCTCAGTGGTTTCGGGTCGGCTTTGGAAAAAGCGAAATCAGGATTCAAAAAAACCATCGCCAGGAGAAAAAATAAAAAAGAGAATCTCAAAATTCCTTTTGCGCAAACCAAATCATTGATTCGGTTGACTGCCATGTGTAGAGTTTTTTTCATAGGGGAATGGTTTTAGATTGAAAAAAAACAAATGCTTTACAGGCAGGTGATAAAATAAAATGGCAAGCGGTAATTCTTAAAATCCGGTAGGTGATAAACTAAAGTGGTAAGTGAAGAAGCAACAGGAGGGTGAAAATCTTTTTTGAAAAAATTTATGTTGCGTGAGATGATTCTACGTGAACATTTTGAGAAGGTTCCAAAAAGTTCAAAAAAACTTTGATAGAAGTTGTGTTTATTTTCTTGAAGCGGAATTTTATTCTGACATCATGAATATATTTCGGAATTCTGACTCAATAGACAGATTATTTATTTTGGGAGTAGTAATCAAAAACTTTTTTAAGCAAAGCTGTAACACGAGCAATGGGATTTTCGCGGATATATTTTTCTTCCTCTTTGATTTTGTAAAACAATCCGTTCAAAGCTTTACCGGTAACAAATTCTGCGAGATCAGGATTGAGATCTTCAACAAACGGAATCGCGTTATAATAGGTTACCGCATCATCCCAGTATTGGGTAGCGCTCACTTTTTCCAGACTTGTTTGAATAACAGGTTTGAATTTAGCCCGCAGAGAAGTTGAAGTATTCACGCGCAGATAATGCGAGGCAGTAGTGTCGCCACCGAAAAGAATATTCATCGCGTCTTTAACCGTCATGGCTTTGATTGCATTCACAATAATCGGCTTTGCTTCTTTGGCAGCGTCTTCTGAAGCACGGTTAACGGAGAGAATCACATCATCACACATCTTGTTTAAACCCAATGCGCGCAGTTTGTCTTCAATTTTTTTTGCTTCAGGCGGAAACGGAATTTTAATTTTCGGATTTCCGAAATAGCCATCCACTTTTGAAAGCGCATCAGAGCCTTTGGAAATTCCTGAGGTCAGCGCCTCTTTCAACCCGGAAGCAACTTCAGCTTCAGTCGGATCTGCGGTTGTAGTGCCAACACTGTTCAACACATCATTTAGCAAATCGCATGAACTGAGGGAAATAATTCCAATAAGAATAATGAATGGATTTCGCATAAAATTGATTTTACGGATGAGCAAATTACAAATACTCCGCCAACCTGATTTGATTTAAGTTGATATTTGATCTTTGATATTTATTCTTTGATTTTTGACCTTAAATATGCTGGCAGCAATTATAACAATAGGAGATGAAATTTTAATCGGTGAAACGATTGACACCAATTCTGCGTGGATAGGACAGGAGTTGAATAAAATCGGTATAGACGTCAGGCAGATCAAATCCGTTTCTGACAAAGAGCAGGAAATTATTCTGGCGCTTGATGAAGCAAAACTTAGCGCAGACATTATTCTGATCACCGGTGGTCTTGGTCCAACCAATGATGACATCACGAAAAAAACATTAGCCAAATATTTTGATGCTAAGTTGATTTTTCGTAAAGAATTTTTCGAAAACGTGAAACACATTTTTGAAAGCCGCAACTTACCCATCCTCGAAAAAAACAAACAACAGGCTGAATTGCCTGAGAATTGCATTGGACTGCATAACACGCGTGGCACTGCTCCGGGAATGTGGTTCGAGCAACAAACTAAAATTATTGTTTCCATGCCGGGCGTTCCGTTCGAGATGAAAGCGATGATGGAAAAGGAAGTACTGCCCCGGATTAAATCGAAATATATTTTGCCCTATATCATTCACAAACACATTCTGGTTTGCGGCATTGGTGAATCATTTCTTGCTGAAAAAATTATTGATTGGGAAGACGTACTCCCAGCTCATATCAAGCTTGCGTATTTGCCTTCCGTTGGGAAAGTGAAATTGCGTTTGTCCGCGTGTGGAAACGACAAGGAAAAATTGCAGGCGGAAATTGATTCACAAGTTGAAAAATTAATTCCGTTGGTTGATAGATTTATATATGGATTCGATGAAGAAACATTGGAAGGCAATCTTGGAAAAATTCTGAAACAGAAAAAGTTGATCGTTACTACTGCAGAAAGTTGTACTGCAGGATTTATCGCCAGTCAGATTGCTTCGGTGCCCGGAAGTTCGGCTTATTATAATGGTAGTGCAGTAGCCTATTCTTATGAAGCCAAAGAAGATTTATTGACCGTGAAAAAAGAAACGCTGGAAAAATTCGGTGCAGTCAGTGAGGAAACCGTGCGCGAAATGATGAAGGGCGTTTTGAAACTCTTGAAAGCTGATGTGGCGATGGCGGTTTCCGGCATTGCCGGACCAGATGGCAGCACTCCTGAAAAACCGGTCGGCACGGTCTGGATTGCAGTGGGCAACAAAAATCAGGTCAATGCAAAACGATTTTATTTTCCTGTGAATAATCGTCAGCAAATTATACAACTCACCTCAACCACCGCATTGAATCGTTTGCGTTTGTTTTTACTCGGCAATCAACTTGATTCATAGTCGCGGTTGATTGCTAATTTAGCACCCTGTTTAAAATCAATATTTGCAATGGCACAAGTTGAACTGATCATGCCCAAAATGGGCGAGAGCATCATGGAGGCAACGATTTTGAAGTGGCTGAAAAAAGAAGGCGACTCAGTAGCCGCTGACGAATCTGTACTTGAAATAGCGACCGATAAAGTTGACTCTGAAGTGCCTTCTCCTTTTGCCGGTGTGATTTCAAAATTGTTATTCAAAGAAGGCGATGTGGTTGAAGTGGGTAAAGCAATTGCTGTTTTATCACAAGGTGATCAAACAGCTGCCCCTGTCTCTTCACCATCTGCAGCAAAAGTTGAAAAACAAACAGAAAAAATTTCACAGCCTGTTTCCGCCAAATTGGAAATGGCTTCAGCGGCTGTTTCTTCTAATGGTGATTATCACAGCATCGGAAATGGTGAAGGAAGATTTTTTTCTCCGCTTGTTCTCAACATTGCGCGAAAGGAAGGAATCTCTATGGCTGAATTAGAAAAACTTTCAGGCACGGGTTTGAATAGCCGCGTAACCAAAAAAGATATTCTCAGTTATGTGACTGACAAGAGTTCTGGAAAAGTTTTATTCGTTGAACCTGTTTCAAAAACTTCTTCGGTTGAAATCCCGAACATTCAACATCTAACATCGAACATCCAATCTGTCAAACCCGCTGCTTCCTATTCCGGCAATGTAGAGATCATTGAAATGGACCGGATGCGCAAACTAATTGCGGAACATATGGTTCGTTCGAAACACACTTCGCCACATGTCACCTCATTTGTTGAAGCAGACGTTAGCAATCTTGTTAAATGGCGCGATAAAGTGAAAGATGAATATCTGAAACGCAATAATGAAAAACTCACCTACACTCCGATTTTTGTGGAGGCGGTTGTCAAAGCGATCAAAGATTTTCCGATGATTAATATTTCTGTTGACGGAACAAATCTGATCGTCAAAAAAGATATCAATATCGGAATGGCAACGGCACTGCCAAGTGGACATCTCATCGTTCCGGTTATCAAACATGCCGATCGATATAATATGCTGGGTTTAACTGCTGCGGTGAACGATCTTGCAAACCGTGCACGTAATAAACAATTGAAACCTGAAGAAATTGATGGTGGCACATTCACAATTAGTAATGTAGGAACTTTCGGAAATGTTATGGGTACTCCGATCATAAATCAACCGCAGGTTGCGATTTTGGCAGTTGGCGCCATCCGCAAAAAACCGGCTGTTATCGAAACTCCTGAAGGTGATTTTATCGGCATCCGCCACATGATGTTCCTTTCGCTTTCTTATGATCACCGCGTTGTGGATGGATTCCTTGGTGGCTCTTTCGTCAGAAAAGTGGCTGACTATCTCGAAGGCTTTGATGCCAACAGAGAGATTTAAAAAAAAATTGCTTGTCTTTTTTTGAAATGACATTTCCTGAAGGAATGTCATTTCTGTTTTAGCCGCAGTCAGGCAAAAAAAATCCCGCGATTTCTCGCGGGATTAGCGATCAGGCGATCAATAAGATTAGTTTGCCATGAAAACCATTATTGAGTTGAAGAGCCGGACCGTTTGTCTTTGATTCCTTAATTACTTCCAAAACTAAGCAGGCTTTATGAATTAGTCAATAGTCCACGTTTTACTTGCCCGGAATTTATCCTTCCGAAAATGTTGATCGTGTTTATTATTACTCACCACTATATCATGGCATTGTCATTTCGATTTCGGATTTTTATCCTGCTAACATTAAAAACATTCTCATGAAAAAAGTTTTTGCAATATGTCTCTGTCTGATTTCATTTTTTGTCAATGCTCAGGAAATTGTTGTGTCTGGAAAAGTAACTGATGCAAAAGATGGCAGCGAATTGATTGGTTGTGTTGTGGTTATAACCGGTACAACAATCGGGACATTTACGGATGGCGAAGGAAACTATTCCATCAACATGCCGGCCGACAAGGATGTGATTTCATTTTCCTATGTCGGATATGTAACTCAGGAAGTTCGCATCAACAGGACTTCAGGAGAGAACAAATTGCTATTGAGCGTTCAACTCCAGCCATCTCAGTTTTTATTGGATGATGCGGTCATTTCTGTTTCCAAACACAAAGAAAAAATTCTCGATGCTCCTGCTTCCGTGACTCTTATTAAACAAGAGCAGATTGAAAGTAATGTGACGACAAGTCCGGTTGATCATCTTCGGAGAACAGCTGGCGTTGATGTGATTCAACAGGGCTTGGTCAGCAACAATGTAATCGTTCGTGGATTTAATAATATTTTTTCCGGAGGGTTGATGAATATCGTTGACAACCGCATTGCCGGAGTTCCTTCATTGCGCGTGAATGCTTATCAATTAATTCCAACAAATAATTCTGACATCCAACAAATTGAAGTCATACGTGGACCAGCTTCTGCGCTTTACGGTCCTAATGCTGCGAGCGGTGTGATTCACATTTTCACCAAATCTCCACTCGATCAGAAAAATGATTTTGAAGGAACGGTCAGCATCACCGCAGGGGAGAGATCAATCATCAATCCTGAGTTGCGCATCTCACAAAAATTTTCTGACAAATTCGGATTCAAACTTTCAGGTTCTTATTTCCAGGGAAATGAATGGGAATATTTTGATCCGCGCGAACCGGCTGAAGGATCACCGGTTGAATTTGGTTCTGTTCGCAATGGTGATGTTTATGTTGCAGACTCCATCTGGACGTTATTTGAATTGGATTCTATCAATGATACTGGCACAACAGTTCATTACATTAAATATGACAGCAGCGCGCGCACCGAAGAATTTCACCGCGATTTTAATATTGAGCGTTTCAGTTTTGACACGCGGTTTGATTTTCGTTTCAACAAGGAAACTGAATTGATTATCAGCGCAGGGCTTGCGCAATCTTCCAATATTGAGTTGACGGGATTGGGTGCAGGTCAGGCGATAAATTGGGTTTACAGTTATGCGCAGGCACGCTTCCGATGGGAAAATTTATTCGCACAATATTTTGTCAATTCCAGTGATGCGGGAGATACATATTTAATTCCTCAGGTTTCTGATCCTGCGGCAGGTGGAAAAATTCAATACCTCGTTGACAAATCAAAACTTCATGTTTTTCAATTGCAGCATTCTACTGATTTACTTCAAGAAAAACTCGAACTGATTTATGGTTTCGATGCATTGCTCACTCGTCCGGTTACAGAAGGAACAATCAACGGTCGTTTCGATGATGACGACAACGTGAACCAGTATGGTGGTTATCTGCAGGCCGAATATGCGTTGAGCGAAAAATTTTCACTTATTGCCGCGTCACGCCTGGATTATCATGATGTGATTAACGAACTGATGATTTCTCCACGCGGTGCGGTCGTTTTCAAAGCCAATTCACGAAATACTTTTCGTGCCACATACAATCGTGCATTCACTTCTCCTACTTCACTCAATTTATTTCTTGATTTATCAAACGGTTTAATTCCGAACGGAATCAATGTTCGCGGAATGGGAAATCCGAATGGATTCAATTATCATTATGATATCGGTGATCCCATGCAGGCGGATTTTATTTCTCCGTATGATTATCAATGGTATCAATATGGAGATCAAACAATCAACGATGAATCTTTTCAGGGAATGTTGGCGGCCATTGCAGCAGGGCTGACTTCTTCAAGCGGAATTGATTCAGTGGTTGTGACGAATATGATTACCATTTTAACAGATGGAATTGCTACCGATACCGGAACCATCATGAGCGTTGGTCAGGTGGCAGTTGATTACGTGAGTTTATTGGAAACCGGTGATGTCAGTCAGAGTTTGTGGAATGGAGATGGGGATATTTCCGGTATCACCGACCTCTCGAAAATAGAAAGTGAAATCACGCAAACTTTTGAAATTGGTTACAAAGGAATTTTATTTGATAAACTGCAAATTACCATTGACGCTTATCATACAAGCATAAGCAATTTCGTGAGCCCGCTCACGCTTTCAACTGCATCAATAATTTTCGATCCATTAACTTTCAATGAAGCAATAGGTGTTGATGAAAACGGAAATCCAGCTGGTGATAGCTTGCTTTATTACAATCTTCAGGGATTGGATTTTGTGTTGACACATTATTATGATGAAGATGGAAATCCGTTGATAGATGGAAATCCTGATTACGGAAATGGTGGCATTGCAAACGGAACCGCTTTTGATGAACTCGTTTATATTTTGAATGCAGCGAATCAGGGTTTGCCGCTGGGTTCAGTTACTCCGGAAGATTCATTAGTGAATACAGACATTATTTTGGTTTATCGCAATTTGGGAACCGTAAATATTTTTGGTGGCGATCTTGGATTTCTTTATCAGGTAAACGAAAACATCAGCGTGAACGGATCATTTTCAATCATCAATAAAGATCGCATTGCGCTATCAGGAACAGCAGATGGATATGTTGCGCTCAACGCACCAAAACACAAAGCCTCGCTTGGTTTGGATTGGAATGATATTGCAAACACAGGATTAGGATTTGGTTTGAACTGGAGATGGCTTGATAGTTTTCCCGCCAACTCATCTGTTTATGTCGGAACAGTTGAGGCAGCAAATCTTCTTGATGCACGCATTCATTTCAAACCGAAATTTTCTGAAAACACAACCATGACTTTAAGCGCAACAAATGTGTTGGACTACAAGCATCAATCATTTCCCGGCACACCGCAAGTCGGACGATTAATCCTTTTCAGAATTTCGCAATCGTTCTAATTCCCCTCTCCTTTGGGAGAGGGGTTAGGGGTGAAGGAGGTGATGTTCAATCTTTCTCACCCATCAACACCTTTCTCCAAACCGAATCCGCATTTGAATTCCTGCTCCAGTAATCGAGCATAATCGTTGTGTCAAGTTTTGCTTCTGTAGTTAGTTCTTGCGCATTATTTCCGAAACCATCTTTATAAGTTTCTGTCCACGACAAAATTCTCAGAGGAAAATTTTCTTCAAAAGAAATAATCAGTTTGCGGTCAAGATCAGAATAATTCAATTCATAATTCAGCACTCCCGCTTCATCTGCTATCAACGAAGCAATTGCATGATACACTTTCATTTCTTCATGATGCAAACGCAAATGCATCAGTGATGGAAGAATTTCGATTTCCCCTTGCGGCAACGATTTGTAATCAATTCGGATCAGATTCCAAATTTCATCTTCTGAGAAAACTCCGTCAAGAGAAGAAGTCATGTCACCTTCATTCGGAAAATACGAATGCTGCGAATAATTCCAATTTCCATTTTTATAGTCCAGCATATTAAAAACCATTCCGCACCATTCCTGTCCGCTGAAACTTACGCGCATGGAATGAGGATTCTGTTCAACGTTTACAGGAGTTGATGTTGTGGTGAGTAATGAATAAGGATAAATCCCCGTTACAAAACTTCGCTGAAAATTATTTTTCAGTATCGGAATGTTTTTATCCGATTGATCTCCCGCCTTCACATGTGTTTCAGGCGATTCATCTTCCGTCACAAAAATCAAAACGGCATCACCATCTCTCAACTCACCATATCGCGCTTGCTTCAATTTGTAATGCGACAATTCCGCTTTCCCCTGATACCAATAATCATTGAATTCTTTTTCAGGATGATACGCATGAACAAAATCATCACCGTCTGATGAGGGTTCTGATTTTTCTTTCAGTGTGCTGTTGCAGGCGATAACACTGAGAATGCAAAGTGAAATGATGGAGAGAAGTTTCGTGTAACTATTCATGATTTATTATATGCCTTGATAAAATCTTCTCGTGAAATTCCTGATTGTGTGCAAATAGTACGAAGTGTAGATGATTTTATCGTTCTGTGATTCGGAAGTGTTAGGGGCGTATTACTACCATCAGCATTTGTTCTCTGCATCGCAATATGATTTCCCTCGCGCTTTAATACAAATCCAAGTCGCTCCAAAGTTTTCAGAACGCGTTGCTTTGGCGCATCAACAGGAAACTTTTCACTCATGAAGCCATTGGCATTTCAGCCACGAACAATTCTATGATTGGAGATTCATCGTCTGAAATTGCTTCCTTGCCGAATGTTTCAATATGAAAAAGTACAGCTGATTTCACATCAGCAAATGCTTCTTCGTAAGTGTCACCTTCACCAACAACGATTCCTTTCAAACCAACCGGATAAGCCACATAGCCATCCGGATGTTTTTCGATTACAATTTTGATGTTCTTCATACATACAAAAGTAATTAAGCTATTCATCACATCATTTCGTGAATAACTCAACATCCCAAATTTTTTTTACAAAACTATTTTCGCTTCATTCAATATGGCTCAACATTCCTACACCGAAGACTCCGTCCGCTCCCTCGATTGGCGCGAGCACATCCGTTTCCGCCCCGGCATGTACATCGGCAAACTTGGTGACGGCTCCTCAAAAGATGACGGCATTTATGTTCTCCTTAAAGAAGTCGTTGACAATTCAATTGACGAATTCCAGATGGGCTACGGAAAGACAATTGACATCAAAATCACTGACCGAAAAGTTGAAGTGCGCGATTACGGTCGTGGAATTCCTCTCGGAAAAGTGCTTGATTGCGTTTCTAAAATCAACACCGGTGCAAAATATGATTCCACGGCATTTCAGAAATCCGTTGGATTAAACGGTGTCGGAACAAAAGCTGTCAATGCGCTTTCCTCTTTTTTCAAAGTGCAGGCGGTGCGCGAAGGACAAACAAAAATTGCAGAATTCGAGCGCGGTGAAATTCTCAAAGACTACAAGATTCAGAAATCCGAGGAGCGCGATGGAACCATCATGACTTTCATTCCTGATGAAACTGTTTTCAAAAATTTCCATTTTCATCCTGAATATATTGTTTCGCAGATTCAGCATTACGCCTATCTCAACACCGGATTAAAAATCCGTTTCAATGGCGAAACCTATTATTCCGAAAATGGTTTACACGATCTTCTCTCTGCAAAAACAGATGCAGAGGCTTTGCTCTATCCGATCATTCATATCAAAAACGGAGATATTGAAGTCGCTATTTCGCACACCAGCGACTATGGCGAAGAATATTATTCCTTCGTCAACGGACAATATACCACGCAGGGCGGAACACATCTCGCTGCATTTCGCGAAGCAGTTGTAAAAACCGTTCGTGAGTTTTTCAAAAAAGATTTTGATCCTTCTGATGTTCGCACTTCCATTGTTGCTGCCGTCAGCATTCGTGTGCAGGAACCTGTTTTCGAATCGCAGACAAAAACCAAACTTGGCTCCACCCACATGGAACCCGATGGTCGCCTTGTGCGCACCTATATCAACGACTTCATCAAACAGCATCTCGATAATTACCTGCACAAGAATCCGCAGACAGCCGATGCGCTGCTCAAAAAAATCACCCAGAGCGAACGCGAGCGCAAGGAAATTGCGGGAATAAAAAAACTCGCCAACGAGCGCGCTAAAAAAGCGAACCTCCACAATAAAAAACTCCGCGACTGCCGCGTTCATCTCAACGATGAAAAACACGAACAGCGTTTCAACTCCACCATTTTCATTACCGAGGGCGACAGCGCCAGCGGCTCCATCACCAAATCGCGCAACGTGGAAACACAAGCCGTGTTTTCTCTGCGCGGCAAACCGCTCAACTGTTTTTCACTCACCAAAAAAGTGGTGTACGAAAACGAAGAGTTCAACCTCCTCCAGCACGCCCTCGATATTGAAGACGGGCTCGACAACCTCCGCTACAGCAATGTCGTAATCGCCACCGATGCCGATGTGGATGGCATGCACATCCGCCTGCTCATCCTCACTTTCTTTTTGCAGTTCTTTCCCGATCTCGTCAAAAACGGTCACGTCAAAATTTTGCAAACGCCCCTTTTCCGCGTGCGCAATAAAAAGGAAACCATCTATTGCTACAGCGAGGACGAAAAACAAAAAGCCATTGAAAAACTCGGTGCCAAACCGGAGATCACCCGCTTCAAAGGGCTGGGCGAAATTTCGCCCGATGAGTTTGGCGGTTTTATCGGTGACGACATCCGCCTCGATCCCGTCCTCCTCAGTAAGGATATCCAGATTCAAAAACTCCTTGGCTATTTCATGGGCAAAAACACGCCCGAGCGCCAGGATTTTATTATCGAAAACCTGAGGGTGGAAAAAGATGTGGTGGAGAATGAACTTGCCACGGCAACCGTGGAATAAAAAGAAAAATAATTTTGCCTGCCCGACTCTTATTAAAGGCGGGGGCGGCCGGGGCACGAGGCTTTGCCGGGTGTTCCGCTTGTATCTTTTTTGGCAACGCTCAAAAGAAGCCATTCAAAAAAGGATACCGCTGCACCCCCTGTCGCAAACTCGCGCTTCGATTAATGCATTACCAGGAGTTACTATTCAGGTTCAATATTATGCGGGAAACAAATAGTAGTTTGGAGATGCAGGTGATGAGGGTAAATTTGAGTAATCATCACCATGATCCTTCGCGACCCCAAGTATGTTATCTCCCCTTTTCATCTTCAATTTCTGAAGCCGTACGAAGTTTTGGCTTTTGATAATTTTCCGATTTTAGAAATATCAGTTGATCAGAGTGGAGCGAAATTCCTGAATTTGTTTTGGGAGAGAGTGGGAGAATTCAATCACCACATTCTCAGAAAAACGAGTTATGCTACAATTAAAAAGATTTTTCATAAACAGGTTACCGTTCGAGAGGCTTTTGAGTCAGAACACGAAAATGAAAGGTTGGTTTATTCCTGTTTTTACAAGGTTGGAAGTATAGCAGAATGCTATGCCATTCCACTGAATGAATTTATTCAGGGAAATCCAATCACAGACGATCTTAGCATTAGCGTTGATTTTGAAATTCCAAATGAGAAAGCGGAATACTCAAGCTACAATTCTAAAATCTTTGCTCATGAACTCACAAAGCGGGTTCCATCGAATGCCGTTGAAAAACTCACTTCAACATTATTGGATGCGCAAGTTGATATTCACCCATGGCAAGTTGACGCAGCATTGTTCGCGTTTCATTCTCCTCTGTCCAACGGTGCATTGCTCGCGGATGAAGTTGGCTTGGGAAAAACCATTGAGGCAGGTCTTGTCATTTCGCAGCATTGGGCAGAGCGAAAAAGAAAAATATTGATCATTGTTCCTGCAAACATCAGAAAGCAATGGTCGCTGGAATTATCCGACAAGTTTTTTATTCCTTCGTTCCTGTTGGAAACAAAATCGTTTAATGCTGAAACCAAGGAACGAAATTTCAACCCGTTTGACCAAAAGAATAAAGTGGTGATCTGCTCATACCAGTTTGCACGGCAAAAGGAATCGTATGTGAAAAGTATGCCGTGGGATTTGGTAGTTATTGATGAAGCACACCGCTTACGAAATGTTTACAAAACATCGAACAAAATTGCAGTTGCAATAAAAGATGCATTGAGAGATCGAAAAAAAATTCTTCTTACTGCAACTCCCCTGCAAAATTCATTGCTTGAATTATTCGGATTGGTAAGCATCATTGATGAAACAGCATTCGGTGATTTGAAAAGCTTCAAAGCACAATATTCGCGCACGGATGAAACGCAACCGAACTATGAGCAACTTAGAAAAAGATTAGAACCGATTTGCAAGCGGACTTTGCGGAAGCAAGTGAGGGAATATGTTCAATATACCAACCGTCATGCTATTGTCCAGGAGTTTTCTCCTTCACCGCAAGAGCAGGAATTATATGATGTGGTATCAGATTATTTACAGAGAGATCAGTTGTACGCTTTGCCGCAAAGTCAAAGACAATTGATGACATTGATTTTGCGAAGACTGCTTGCATCTTCTACCTATGCGATTTCCGGAACGCTGAAAGTACTTGCCGATAAACTCGAAGGTTTTTTGAAATCCACTGAACCAATGCAGGATATTGAAAGTAAAGTGGAAGAAAATTTTGAACAGGTTGATCAATACAAGGATGAATGGCAATCTGACGACCAAAAGGAAATTGCAGAACCCAAATCACAACTTCCAAAAGAGGAGATTGCAATTATCCGAAAAGAAATTGATGACCTGAATCGCTTTCATCAGCTTGCGAATTCCGTAATCAGAGATTCAAAAGGAGAGAAATTACTAATTGCATTGAGTCAGGGATTTCAGGAAATCAAACGGCTGAACGCAGGAAAGGAAAAAGTTTACAAGAAGGCAATCATTTTTACTGAATCAACGCGCACGCAGAATTATATCAAAGACATCCTCGAAGAATCGGAGTTCAAAGGGAAATGGATATTCTTCAACGGCTCCAACAATGATCCGCGCTCCAGAGAAGTGTACAAAAAGTGGATCGAAAAAAATAAAGACAGCGACCGCATTTCGTCATCGCGGTCTGCAGACATCCGAACCGCGTTGGTAGATTATTTCCGTGATGAAGCAGAGATCATGATTGCAACAGAAGCCGCAGCAGAAGGTTTAAATCTTCAATTCTGCTCGCTGTTGATCAATTATGATATGCCGTGGAATCCGCAGCGCATCGAGCAGCGCATCGGGCGCATTCACCGCTATGGACAGGAAAACGATGTGGTGATTGTCAATTTTCTGAACCAAAAAAATGAAGCGGATTTGAGAGTTTACGAATTGCTAGCGGAAAAATTCAAATTGTTTTCGGGAGTATTCGGAGCGAGTGATGAGGTGTTGGGTGCAATAGAATCAGGTGTTGATTTTGAAAAAAGAATTGCAGGCATTTATCAGGCTTGCCGCATGCCCGAAGAAATCAAATCTGCTTTTGACAAATTGCAGGATGAACTGGATGAACAGATCAATCAGAACCTGAAAGAAACAAGCCGCAAGCTGCTGGAAAATTTTGATGTGGATGTGATTGAAAGTTTGCGCGAACTGAAAAATAAAACCGAAGTCTTCCTGAAGGGACAGGAAAAGAAGTTGTGGAACTTAGCTCAGCATCAGTTAAAGTCTTATGCTGAATTTGATGAGGAAAATCATTCATTTCTTCTGCATCAAAACCCAACAGACGATCCTGAGATTTCATCAGGTCCTTACAAGATCGGTAAGAATATCGAACACGCTCACGTTTTCAGAGTCGGTCATCCACTTTCCCAATACATCATTGAGAAAAGCAAGGAATCGGAAACTGCGCACGCCCATTTGTTTTTTGATTTTAAAAACACGCTTCCAAAACATAGTCTGCTCGAACAATATGTCGGGCAAAGCGGATGGATCAGGGCTGATCTGTTCAGCATCGAATCGTTCGAAGGGGAGGATCATATTTTATATGCGGGCATTACAGAAGACTTAGAGCCTGTTGACCACGAATTGTGTCAAAAGATTCTGCTCCTGCCTTGCATCATCAAAGAGAACCTGCCTTTGAATTACGAGGCCATGCTTCAGCATTTGCCGAAGGGGATTGAGAAAAATGCAAAAACGGTTTTGAAAGAATCTGAATTGCGCAACGAAAAATTCTTTGAGCAGGAAGCAGATAAACTCGATCAGTGGGCAAGGGATTTAAAGCAGAGCTATGAAATAGAATTGGACCTGATGAAAAAGGAATTGAAGACACGAAGAACGGAATGGAGAAAAATTCAGGTACTGGCGGTGAAAGTGGAAGCAAGACAGATCATCAACGAAATGGAAAAGAAGATTCATCAATTGCGAAACACCATTGATGAACGGCAGCATGAAATTGAAAGCAAACAGGATGAACTGATTGAAAATGTAAAAGCGCGGATGCAACATAAAACAGAACAAAAAGAGTTGTTCACCATTCGCTGGACGTTAATTTAATTGATACGAATGCTGCGAATCACCAAATCATATAACACAATCATCCGTCTCAAAGAGCTCTCAGAAAATCTTCGCTACCTGTCTGCTTTCAACGAAAAGGACGCCATTGAAATTGAACGTATAGATTTTGTGACGCCTCTCAGTATTACGCCTGTCTCTGCAATAATCAGCGAAAAGCAGTTGCTATATAAATTTGGTGGAGAAACCTCTTCATATCTCAATGTGATCCAGTTTCCTCACGGAGTTGGTGATCTTCAAAACGTTGATAGCGGGCATACTTATATCCCGATCATTCATCTTTCCCTCGAAAATCTTCCTCCGATTGAGCGCACAACTTTGCTCAGTCAGCTTCATTCTCTTTTTCTTCAATTGCTGCGCGAGAATATTATTGCCAATGAAGAATTTATTCATCTCATCACCAATAACACATTTGGATTTGTGATGTCCGAAATGCTCGATAATATCGAGCAGCACTCTCATGCAAAAAACGTTTACCTCTTCGCGCAGTATTGGGCAAATCAAAATGCCTGCGAAGTTTGCCTGCTCGATGACGGCATCGGGCTGCTCGGCTCCCTGCAGCAGGCAGGAAGAGATGTGTACTCGCATATCGAAGCCGTTCAGAAAGTGATTGACCTCGGTCTTTCCGCTAAAACAGAACATGGAGAAATAATTCGCGGAACAGGAATCAAGAGCACCCGAAGAGCTATTACCAATCATCAGATTAAAGGTGAGTTTCTCCTCATGTCGGGTAATGGCGCTTTTTTACAAACGGAGGCAAAAAAGCAGTTCATAACTTTGCAATCTGCACAGTGGAAAGGCACCATCGTGATGATGAAACTTCACAAGCCGCTCGAATTGTTTGACCTTTACAATTATATTGCGATATGAAAAGCGAAGAAGTAATACGGCCTTTTGATCTATACAAATCTGTCAGCCTTATTTCGCGGCAGATGGCGAAGGATATTTATCTGCTCGCTTTGCGTATGAATCAGCGCGAGGTAATGGTAGATTTTGAAAATATCCAATTTGCAGGTCGTTCATTTTTCAATGAGATGTACAATGCACAGATGGTTTTGCACGACAAAAACATTTCACTTCGCTTTATAAATCTTTCGCCTCCGCTGTTTTCTCTTTATGAAATGGTGAAGCAACTGCGGGATAATAAAAGCCCGAAAGAATCTGATCTACCTGCCGATACAGAGCATCTCACCATTTGATTTCCTTTTCGCCACATGAAAAAAAACCAGCGCCTCGAACTAACCTGGATCGGAAAAGAAGACCAGCCCAAAATTGAGCCGCGCATTCTCATCGAAGACCCCGAAAAATCTTACGGCACTCACCCCTCTCCTCAAGGAGAGGGGCAGGGGGTGAGGTCGGAAAGTGACAACCTCCTCATCTTTGGCGACAACCTCCTTGCCCTCAAAGCCCTTGAAGCCGATTTCGCAGGCAAAATCAAATGCATCTACATTGACCCGCCTTACAATACAGGACATGCGTTTGAGCATTACGATGATATGCTCGAACATTCTACATGGTTGAATCTGATGAAGCCGCGGTTGGAATTACTCCGCAATCTTTTAAGTGATGATGGCTCAATCTGGATTTCGATTGATGATGATGAAAGCCATTATCTCAAAGTAATGTGTGATGAAGTTTTTGGAAGATTAAATTTTATATCCTCAATAATCTGGCAACATAGTATTCAGGGAAAGAATGATGCTAAAGGATTTTCCTTGCATCATAGTTACGTCTTTGTTTATAGAAAGTCAGAGTTGTTTCAAAGAAACTTACTTCAGAGAGAAGAAAAACACAACATTAACTATTCTAATCCCGACAATGACCCAATGGGTTTTTGGAGAAGTGGGGATGTAAGAAGTCCCAATCTTAGAGAAAACTTAAAATTTGATATTGTCACACCTTCGGGTAAATTGATAAAGCCTCCTCAGAAAGGATGGCGATGGAAAAAAGAATTAGTAGAAGAGAAAATAAAAACAGGCGAGATAATTTTCTCTGAAGACGAAACAAAAATCGTTCGTAAAATTTATTTGAAAGCACAAGCAGGAAGGATTGCCGAATCAATTTGGTTTGGTGACGATGTTGGAACCACTCGAGAAGCGAAAACGGAAATCAAAAATCTCTTTTCAGAAGATTTGTTTGCAACGCCCAAACCTGAACGCCTAATTAGGCGTGTCATTGAGATCGCAACTCAACCAGGCGATATTGTTCTCGATAGTTTTCTCGGCAGCGGCACCACCGCGGCAGTTGCTCAGAAGATGAGAAGAAAATGGATTGGTATCGAGTTGGGTGAGCATTGTCATACACATTGTATTCCGCGTTTGCAAAAAGTAATTGATGGAACAGACCAGGGCGGCATCAGCAAAGCAGTGGAATGGAAAGGTGGTGGCTCATACCGCTATTATTTTTTAGCGCCTTCTTTATTGAGACAAGACACCCACAACAACTGGGTTATTGAAGACAGCTACAATCCCAATATGCTTGCCGCAGCCATGGCAAAGCATGAGGGTTTCCGCTACCAACCAAACGAAAATTTATTCTGGAAACAGGGGCAGAGCAGTGAGAAGGATTTCATTTTCACCACCACGCAATTTATCAATGCCGCTATACTTGATGATGTTCATGAGCAGATGCAAACGGATGAAAGCCTGCTGATCTGCTGCCGCAGCTTTGCGCAAGGTTGTAAAAAGCGCTATCCGAATATTACGGTGAAAAAAATTCCGCAAATGCTGTTGGGCAGATGTGAGTTCGGCAAGGAAGATTACTCGCTGAATATTGTCAACCTCAGCAAGGATATTATGGAGATAGAAGAAGAAACCGAAATGACCATTGCTGAAGACAGCAAAGCGAATTACCGAACGAAGAAAACAAAAGAGAGCAAGAAAAAACTGAAAGAGGAAAAGCAGTTGAATATATTCCGCAGTGAATAATAAAAAATGTCTGAACCACTGATTAAGCTGATTACTTGATTTAGCAGATGAAAAATGATGAGTACAAATATTCTGAGTTGACAGGAAAAATTATTGGCTGCGCTATGCAGGTTCATACTGAACTTGGAAACGGATTTCAGGAAGTCGTTTATCAAAGGGCTTTGGACATTGAATTCAGGGCTGCTGGATTAACTTTTGAAAGAGAGAAGACCATGCCTCTGTTTTACAAAGGCACCGACATAGGGACAAGAAGAGTTGATTTTTTGGTTGAGGAAGTGATAAGCGTTGAGCTGAAGTCAACTACAAAACTTGAAGACGTTCATCTTGCTCAGGCAATAAATTATTTGGAAGCCTATGATCTTGAAATCGGATTGTTGTTGAATTTTGGTTCTAAGAGTCTTGAATTTAAGCGTCTCATCAACAGCAAATTCAATCAAACCAAACAACGCCCAAAATGACCACAGATTAAACTGAAAGAATAATCTATGTTTCTAAATCAATGTAATCATATAATCAGGTTAATCAGCGGTTCAGACAATTTATGAGCGACAATGTAATCATGATCAGGAACAGGATGAGTCTTCGCGAGCCTCAGGCAGAGAGCTTGCATATACTCGATGATCTGATCCATAAACTTGCACTCGGAAAGGAATCTGATTTAGTCGAGGCATTGGAGATTGTGCGTACCGCACATGGAACCTGCACCAGTTTTGAGCGCGATTTTGTTTCGCTCACTTTTTCTCTTGCAACAGGTGTCGGCAAAACAAGATTGATGGGTGCTTTCATTACCTATTTGTTTTTGGAAAAAGGCATTCGCAATTTTTTCGTGCTGGCGCCCAACCTCACTATTTATGACAAGCTGATTGCAGAATTTTCGCAGCCCAATCACCCGAAATATGTTTTCAAAGGCATCGGTGAGTTTTATACCAATCCTCCGCGCATTGTTACAGGCGATAATTACAGTCAGCTTGGAAGAAATGAATTGTACAGCGATGCGGTACATATTAATGTGTTCAACATTTCAAAGATTAATGCGGACAGCAAATACACTACACAAAGCGGAATAAAAAAACCACCGCGCATCAAGCGCATGAGCGAATACCTCGGTGATTCGTATTTCAATTATCTCAGCGAATTGAATGACTTGGTTTTACTCATGGATGAAAGTCATCACTATCGCGCAGATCGTGGTTTGCAGGTGTTGAATGAACTGAAACCGATTCTCGGTCTTGAACTAACGGCTACTCCGAAAACTGCAAACGGAGAAAAATTTAAGAACGTTGTTTTTGAATATTCTTTGAAGAAAGCCATGGAAGATGGTTTTGTCAAAGAGCCCGCGGTGGCAACACGAAAAGATTTTAATCCTTTGGATTACGAAGAAGAGGAGCTGGATATTATCAAGCTTGAAGATGGAATCAAGATTCATGAAGAAACGAAAGTGGCACTCGACATTTACGCCCGTGAAAACGAAACGGATTTAGTAAAGCCATTTGTATTGGTGGTAACAAGAAATATCGAGCACGCAAAAAGTGTGGTAGAAATGATTCAGCGACCTGATTTCCTCAATGGTTATTATGCTGACAAAGTGATTGAAATACACAGCGCGCAAAGCGGAGAAGAAAAAGATGAAAACATTGCAAAGCTGCTTGACCTTGAAAAGCCCGAAAACAAAATTGAGATTGTTGTTCACGTGAACAAACTGAAGGAAGGCTGGGATGTAACGAATCTCTACACGATTATTCCATTGCGTTCTTCAGCTTCCGAAATTCTTACGGAACAAACGATGGGTCGTGGTTTGCGTTTGCCGTATGGCAAGCGTGTAGGTAACAATAAAGTTGACAAGCTCACCATTGTTGCGCATGATCGCTTTCAGGCAATTATTGATGAAGCAGGAAAACCGAATAGCATTATCAAGCAAGGCAACATCATCACCATTGATCCGGAGACTCTTACAAAAACAAAAGAAGTGGTCATCGTTAAATCAATAACACAGGAAAAACTTGATGATGAGAAAAAGCAGATTGAGCAGATAACCAACGAAGGCGAAAGAGCGGAAGCGCTGCAAACGCTTGAAATCAAAAGAGAGATCATTGCGATTGCCACGACTCAGTTAAACAGAATTGTTAAAAGTGTAAATGATTTAACCAACGAAGAAGTAAAAAAAGCGGCAGTAGAGAACTACAAGAAAAAACTGGATGCCGATCCGCAGCAATCGCTATTCAAACCTTCGATGGTGAAAGAGTTCGAAGCCATGTATGAAACTGTTGTTAAAGAACAGATCATTGACAACATCATCGAAATGCCGCAAATCACGCTGCAAATAAGCAATGAAGTAAATGCGGGTTTTCATGATTTCGATCTCGATGTTTCCAATCTGAATTACCAGGCTGTTGAACACGAAATTTTGGTGCGCTATCTGCGCGAAGAAGATGGATTGGAAGATGATGTGATTGAAGGGCAGTTGGCTTATGTGCCGGATAAGCTGGATAATATTATTGTCAATGAAGTCTATCATGATTATTCGGAGATAGATTATCAATCCCAATCAACTTTGCTCTTTAAGCTTGCAGGTCAGGCAATGACGAAGTTCAAATCTTATCTCAAAGAAGAACAATTGGTGAATGTGGTTCAATTTCATAAGCGCAATATCGGGCGATTCATTTACACGCAAATGATGCAGCACTTTTATATGGAGGAACGGAAATTTGATAAGCCTGTTGTTTTGCCATTCACTGAAATCAAAAATCATTTCTACTCAAAATTCACTTCGGAGGATATTTGCGATTATCGGGTAACCATTACACCTGCTTCGCTCATTCCGTCAAGGATTTTTACAGGGTTCACGAAAACTTACCATTCAAAATATAAGTTTGATTCAAAAACAGAAAAGGATTTTGCTGCGATACTTGAACGCGACAATGAAGTTCTAAAATGGCTGCGTCCTGCGAACAACCAATTCCGTATTTATTGGAGCATCTATGCTAACAACTATGTCCCCGATTTTATTGCCGAAACAAAAGATTCAATTTACATGATCGAAACAAAGAACTCATCCGCACTGGAAGAAAGAGAAGTAAAAGAAAAAACAAAAGCAGCGATTGAATTTTGTAAGTACGCTTCAGAATACAATGCCGACAAAAACGGAAAGAACTGGAAATACATTCTGATACCACACGATAAAGTGCAGGCGAATAATTCGTTTCAAATGCTGACTTCAGCTTATTTGAAGTCATGAAATCAGGTTTAACGATTCATGAAATCCTTTCTCCATTCCTCCTTCACTGAATTCTTCACTTTTCTCCGCGCAAACAAAATATCCCGTTGCCGCGAAAGAGAAGTGGTAAGTTGGTTTGTTACTTCTGCGCTCATCAACAAAATAAAGAAAGGAACATGGCTTAATGATCCATCGCAAATAGTTGTTGAAGCTGCGGTGCCTCAATTACCTGTTTATGGTAAGAAGCAATGCTGCAAAGACCTTGTGATCTGGAATAAGTCTTTCCAAACCTACTGGAATGAAAAGTTTGAAGCGGTTTATCATCCCGCTTATATCATTGAATGGAAAGTTGTGCGCTACTGGCAAAGAGTAAAACCATCTATGAATCACGATTTTGAATGGCTCAGCGCATTTTCAAAAGTTTATAATACAGTCTGCATTTCTGTAAACATAGAATTCAAAAAAGGAAATGAGTTTGTCGTGGAAGTAATCACCTTCCTCAACGGCAAACAGAAAAATAAAATCCTCTATTAAACCTATGTTAACCCTGTGGTTGTCATCCCCGCCAACCACTTTAAAATTCCAAACAGAAATTAATTGAAACCCGCCCCCGCGATAGGGGGTGCAGCGGTATCCTTTTTTGAATGGCTTCTTTGCGTGTTGCCAAAAAAGATACAAGCGGAACACCCGGAAGAGCCTCGCCAAGCCCTGCGGGTTGGCTGAGCCTTGGCCGCCATCATTCTTAAAATCTTACGCACATTCCCCTGTGTTATTTCATTTGCAAAATCTCTTACAACAGATTTTAATTTGCGGCACCAATGCCTAAGAAGAAAAAAAATATGGAAGAGAATTTACCGGAAGAGATTTCTTCTTCCGCCCCTCTCCTCCGGAGAGGGGATGGGGGTGAGGCTTCTTCAGGGGATGAAGCCATGCACGCGCAACTGCCCGTCAGCGGCATGTTCGAAAACTGGTTTCTCGATTATGCATCGTATGTAATTCTCGAGCGCGCAGTGCCCGCTGTTGAAGACGGATTGAAACCCGTGCAGCGCAGAATTCTTCATGCCATGAAGGAGATGGATGACGGGCGCTTCAATAAAGTGGCGAACATCATCGGGCAAACGATGCAGTATCATCCGCATGGCGATGCCGCGATTGGTGATGCGATGGTTGGGCTGGGACAAAAAGAACTGATCATCGAAACGCAGGGAAACTGGGGCGACATCCGCACGGGCGATAGTGCCGCAGCACCGCGATATATTGAAGCGCGGCTTTCAAAATTTGCGCTCGATGTTGCGTTCAACGATGAAACCACCACCTGGCAACTGAGTTATGACGGGCGCAAGCGCGAACCCGTTACGCTGCCGATGAAATTTCCGCTGCTGCTCGCGCAGGGCGTGGAAGGAATTGCGGTGGGGCTGGCAACAAAAATTCTTCCTCACAATTTTATCGAACTCATCAAAGGTTCCATTGAAGTGCTGAAAGACCGCAGCCCGAAAATTCTTCCTGATTTTCCCACGGGAGGATTGGTGGATGTAACGGATTACAATCTCGGCAAGCGCGGAGGACGTGTGCGCGTGCGTGCGAAGATTGAAGAAGCGGATAAAAAAATATTGATCATCCGCGAAATTCCTTTCGGCACCAACACCACAAGTTTGATTGAATCCATTCTGAAAGCAAACGAGAAAGGAAAAATAAAAGTCAAGCGCGTAACCGATAACACGGCAAAAGATGTGGAGATCGTGATTGAACTGCAACCCGGCATTTCAACCGATGTGGCGATTGATGCGCTGTATGCATTTACGGATTGTGAGCAATCCATTTCTCCGAATGCCTGCGTGATCGTGAATGACAAGCCGGAGTTTTTGAATGTGAATGACATGCTGCGTATTTCCACGCAGAACACACTCGATCTGCTGAAACGCGAACTGCAGAACGACTTAAAGAGATTGGAAGAGGCGTGGCATTTTTCTTCGCTCGAAAAAATATTTATTGAGAAACGGATTTACCGAAACATTGAAGAAGCGGAAACATGGGAGGAAGTAATTGAGGTGATTGATAAAGGATTGAAACCTTACAAAAAACTTTTTAAACGCGATGTAACGACTGAGGACATTACCAAACTGACTGAAATAAAAATCAAACGCATTTCGAAATTCGATGCGAAGAAAGCGGATGAACTGCTGAAGGGAGTGGAGAAAAATATTGAGCAGACGAAATATGATCTGAAACACCTGAATGATTTCGCGATTGCCTATTTCGAAAAACTGCTGGAGAAATACGGAAAAGGCAGAGAGCGCAAAACAGAAGTAAGAACATTCGACACGATTCAGGCGAAAGAAATTGCCGTGGTGAACACCAAACTCTACGTGAACCGCGAAGAAGGTTTTGTCGGCTCCGGATTGAAGAAAGATGAATTTCTCTGCGATTGTTCGGATATGGATGATGTGATTGCGTTTACGGCTGATGGAAAACTGCGCGTGGTGCGTGTGGCGGACAAAGCGTTTATCGGCAAGAACATCATTCATGTGGCGATCTGGAAAAAAGACGAGAACACGGTTTACAATATGCTGTATGCTGATCCCGGTTCGGGAAATGTTTATGCAAAGCGTTTTGCTGTTACCGGAATTACACGTGATAAAGAATATGATTTAACGCGCGGTCATGAAAAATCGAAAACAGTTTATTTCTCGGTAAATCCGAATGGCGAAGCGGAAGTGGTTAACGTAACCCTTTCTTCGTCAGCCAAAGCACGCATCAAAGTTTTTGATTTTGATTTCAGTGAACTTGCGGTGAAGGGGAGGGATTCGATGGGCAACATTGTGACGAAATACGGTGTGAAGAAAGTGGTGCTGAAACAAAAAGGAGTTGCAAAACTTGTTGCGAAAAAAATATGGTATGATGCAGAAGTTGGAAGGTTGAATGTTGAAGAGCGCGGAAAGTTGTTGGGTGAGTTCACTCCTGATGACCGAATTCTCTGTATTTACAAAGACGGAACGTATGAGATCACAAATTCAGAACTCACTCATCGCTTCGAACCCACATTGGTAGAACTGATTGAAAAATTTGATCCGAAGAAAATTATTTCTGCGATTTATTACAACGCAGATGACAAAGCATATTTCTCCAAGCGGTTTCAGATCGAAACAACGACACTTGATCAGAAATACAAATTCATTTCAGAAAGTGAAGGATCACGGTTGGAGATTGTTTCTCTTTCAGATGTGATTGTTGTATCGTTCAATTATCAGAAAAAAGGAGAGCGTGAAAAGAGTCCGCATAAATATGCGCTGACCGCAGAAGCAGCTGTAAAAGGTTGGAAAGCGATCGGAACAAAAATGAATTTCACCAACATCAGTTCGCTGAAGATTGAGAAGGAAGAGAAGATGAGTCAGAAAGCTGCGATTGCGGAAATTCCTTTTGATCTGCAGAAGAAGGAAGAAGCGAAATCAAAAGTGAAACCCGCACCGAAATCAAAAGCAACTTCTTCCAAATCCAAATCCGGCAAAAAAAAAGATAAGGAACTGAAAGTCGGTTCTCAGATCGAGTGGAAGTTTGATTAGCTCACATTTTCATTTTACTTTAATATGCAATTGTATTTAGTGTAACTACATTTAATGTAGGTTTGAACCCTATTTGCTCGATATGGAACTGGAAAAAGAAATAATTCAACGAAAATTTCATTCGGAATTTCAAAAAGCGGTTGTCAATATTCTATACACTTTTGGCTGGTTGAACGGCAGATTATCGCGATTGCTGAAATCGCATCGCATTACTCTTCAGCAGTTTAATGTGTTACGAATTCTGAGAGGACAGCATCCCGATCCCGCTTCTGTAAATCTCTTGATTGAACGCATGCTAGATAAAAGCTCAAATGCTTCAAGGTTAGTTGAACGGTTGCGGCAAAAGGGTTTAGTTCAGAGGTTGGTTTCAAAAAATGATCGCAGGCAAGTAGATGTATTTATCACGAAAAAGGGATTAAATCTTTTAACGAAGATTGATAAACCATTAAATGAATTTGAAAAGAAGACAATACAACTCAGTGAGAAGGAGGCAAAAGTTTTGAATCAAACATTAGATAAACTTCGTGGTTAATCAATCAGATTTTCATCCTTCCAGATTTCCTGATTGGGAGGAAGTATATCAAAAACAAAATGTCAAATCCATGCCGTGGTTTCATTCCAGATTGGACCCGGATTTACATGAGGCACTCCGAACATTCATCATTACCGAAGGAAAATTTCTTGATTTGGGCTGCGGTTCTGGAGTTCAGACCCGTCAATTGTTGAAAAAGGGATTTGATGTAACGGGTACTGATATTTCTGCAACAGCAATTAAGGGCGCACAAAAAACTTATCCTAAGATTCATTTTCTGCGTGATAACATATTGAAAACAAAACTGACAGAAAAGTATCATTACATTTTTGATAGAGGCTGCTTTCATATTTTCGATGAGAAGGAGCGAAAAGTTTATGTGAAGAATGTGACGCGCTTATTGAAAGCTAATGGGATGTTGTTTCTGAAAGTTTTCAGTTTTCTTGAACCTGATCATGGAGTTGGTCCTTTTCGGTATACCGTAGAAGAAATTGAAAAACTCTTTAAAGAGAAATTTTCTGTCATCTGGGTTAAACACACAGTCTATCAAGGTCAGCGAAGGCCGAAGCCCAAAGCAATTTTTATTGTTTTAAAGAAAAAATAAAAGCATGAAAACTACATTGCATAAATCCAATACAAGAGGTCAGGCTGATTATGGCTGGCTACATGCCAATTATTCTTTCAGTTTTGGAAATTATCATGATCCTTCGAGAGTTCATTTCGGTTTGCTTCGCGTGCTGAATGATGACATTGTCGATCCGGGAATGGGATTCGATTTGCATCCTCATGACAATATGGAAATCGTTACCATTCCGCTGAAAGGTGCGCTTGAACATCGCGATAACAAAGGCGGTCATGGAATTATTAATGCAGGCGATGTTCAGATCATGTCAGCCGGCACAGGAATTTATCATTCCGAATTCAATCATTCAAAAACAGAAGCGGTCAATTTGTTTCAGGTTTGGATTTTTCCGAAGGTGAAAAATATTCAACCGCGCTATGATCAGAAATCATTTGATTGGCTGAGTCAGAAAAACGGATTTAAAACTGTTGTATCACCAAATGAAAATGATGATACTCTGTGGATCAATCAGAATGCTGTTTTCTCTATTGGAAATATTGATAAAGGAATTTCTCATTCATATAAAATTAATTTTCCGGGTAACGGAGTTTATCTGATGGTAGTCGAAGGAAAAGTTAATGTCGGAGATATTACTCTTGATCAACGCGATGCACTCGGAATTGAAGATGTGACAGAATTTACGATTACTGCAACAGAAGACTCGAGATTGGTGGCGATTGAGATACCGATGAAATAGTTCGGTGCTTGAATAATTAGAAGCTGTAACCAAAAGCCAATCCGCCAATCAGATAAAATGAATCCGAACTGTAAATATACAAGGGAGTAAACCCGACCCTTAGAATAAAATGTCTATTTGGATTTTGGTATCGATATCCTACTCTACCTGTAAAAAACTGTCTTCCGTATCCCATCTGTTTTTATCAGCGTACGGTATTGATCCATATTGAAGTCTGCATCCAAAACCAAGTCCTATTTCAATATGGTGTTTGTTGAAGGAGATGAGCTGATTAATTATAACAGGAATGACAGCAACAGTAACAAGGTACTCAATACCTATTTGACCTGTGGTTTTAAATTGATGTTGGTTTATGAATACCCTCTCGTAATTGATCGAATAAATTCCTCCGTGCCCTAACAACTCAACTTGAAGACTGTTTCTGTCTGTAAAACCCGTCTGAGGCAATTCAATCTCCTGACCAGACACAATATTTGATAAGCCAACGAATAATAATAAGATGAGCGACTGTCTCATTTCACGAATTTAATCATTCCAATAGCGGTCGAACATGTTTCTATTTTCGCTCATTCATGTTCAATCAATTTATTCAACAACTCAAATCTTCTTTACAAAAAGAATTGCCTGGCGAGAAAGCCCAATTCAAAATGGCTCCGCTTGGCAGAATGAATAAACAGGAGTTGATTACAAAATACGGTGTGCCGATTCCGAGTGCTGTAATGATTTTGTTTTATCCGGTCAATGATCAGCCTCATTTTGTTTTGACTGTTCGCAACACATATCCCGGAGCGCATAGCGGTCAAGTCAGTTTTCCCGGTGGAAGAAAAGATGAAGCGGATGAATCATTATTATTTACTGCTCTTCGTGAAACAGAAGAAGAGATAGGAGTTTCAAAAAATCAGTTGGAAGTAATTGGTGCATTGACTGATCTCTATATTCCGGTGAGCAAATTCATGGTTCATTCGTTTGTTGTGTTCGCGAATGAAAGACCGGAATTCAAACCTGATGTGAGAGAAGTGGTTGAATTGCTGGAAGTTCCCGTAGCTCTGATTCTTGAGGATTCAACAGTAAAGGAGAAGGAAATTTTTATTGAGTTACGAAACTCAAAAATTCAAGCTCCATATTTTGACATCTTCGGCCATACGGTTTGGGGAGCAACAGCAATGATGCTGAGTGAATTAAAACAAGTGTTGCTAAAAATGAAATGAAGAAAAATGAGGTTGCGAGCGGATTTGAACCGCTGTAGCAGCTTTTGCAGAGCTGTGCCTAGCCTCTCGGCCACGCAACCTTATAGGATTTGGTAAAGAACAATTTTAAGAGGGAGCAAAGCTAAACTTCTCACCTCAATCACCAAAAAATTTTTTCAAAAACTCTTTTCAAGCTCCACGTAAACCTTTTCTACATTGCCCTGCATGGGTGGATTATTTTTCGTCACGCGGATTTTTAAATGCTTCACATTTTTGAAATGCAAACCAAGATCATCCAGAATCAACTTCGCTACGTGCTCAATCAATTTTGATCGTGAAGCCATCTGGTCTTTCACAATTTTATAAATCGCTTCATAATTGATAGTTTCCTCCAGAGAATCATCTTTTGCGGCCAGATCAATCTGATCAGATTCAATCACCACATCCACCATATAACCACCTCCCAGATGCCTTTCTTCTTTATAATAGCCGTGATAGGCGTAAAACTGCATTCCTTCAATTGCTATTTTTCCCATGGGAGTTTGTTTCTGCTAAAAATAAAAAGTCCCGCGATGCTTCGCAGGACTTTTGTCTTATATCTCGAAAATTTATTCTTCAGTTTTTTTCTTTGGTGCACGTTTCACCGGTTTCTTCTCAGCGCCTTCATCGGTCGTTTTTTTAGCACGCACTTTTTTCACAGGTGCTTCTGCAGTAATGGTTTCTGCCGATGAAGTAGAATCAGCCAAAAGATTGACGCCCGGCTGAGTTGGAATCACAGAAATAAAACTGCGATCTTTTTTACCTCGCTTGAATTCAACGATGCCGTCAATCAATGAGAAAATGGTATCGTCCGATCCCTTGCCTACATTTTTTCCGGGATGAAATTTTGTGCCGCGCTGGCGAACGATAATATTGCCCGCTCTTGCAAACTGACCACCAAATACTTTCACGCCCAGTCGTTTACTCGCGGACTCGCGACCGTTCTTGATTTTACCTTCACCTTTCTTATGTGCCATGACTTTTGCTTATTCGTTTATTCTTAAATGAATCTTGATTTAAGCTACGCTCTCGATTTGAATTTTTGTGAACTGCTGACGATGTCCGCGGTTCAGGCGATAACCTTTTCTGCGTTTTTTCTTGAACACCACAACTTTGTCACCCTTGACATGTTCCAAAACTTTTGCGGTAACTTTTGATTTATCCAGAAGCGGAGTTCCGATGGAAATTTTGCCGCCATCGTCTTTGAGCATTACTTTATCAAAAGTGAGTTTATCGCCTTCTTTGGCTTCCAGGCGGTGAACAAAAATTTCCTGTCCTTTTTCAACTTTAAACTGCTGTCCGGCAATTTCTACAATAACATACATGAGGTATCTATTTTTTTGGAGTCGCAAAGATAGGTTTCCGCCTTTTAATGTGCAAGGCAGGGTTTGAATTCCTTTTATCCCTTTAATTGGCGTTCTTCTTCGCTGAAATCCAGTCCGTATTTGGCTGATAACTCCTTCATTCTGGTCATATATTTTTTAAGGAATTTTTTGTGGCTTTCACTCGCAGGGTTGCGGGGTTTGTGCCTCGAAGCTGCAACGATTTCCCCGATTTCCTTCATCAAATCCTCAGTTTGTTTGCTCATGATGGTTTCGCAGAGAATATTCCAGACGTAATCTGTTGCCTGCGAATTCGGATGAAGCATGTCATCGGCATAAAAGCGATAGTCGCGTAAATCATCTATCACGATTTCATAAGCGGGGAAATAATAAAACTGCTGGAATTTGGTTTGGAGTTCATGAATGGAGGTGAACAGATAACTTTTGCTCACCGAATTCTCGTGCGCCCCAAATGCTAAGTACCTCACCGGGCTGATCGTAAAAATGATTTTAATTTTCGAATTGACTTTCCGGATTGCATTCAACGCATTTTCTGTTGCAGTTACAATGGAATCCGGTTTCATCAATTCCTGAGTAAATAATGCCCCCGGCATTTTGTGATTGTTCGAAACAATTTTTCCGGTTGCATTTAATCTGAAAACATGCGAAGTGCCGAAGGTCAGAAAAAGTATGGTTGCATTTTTCAAATCTTCATGTGCATGGATAAGATTTCCGTTGATCTGTTTTAAAGTTTCTTCAACGGTTGGTTTTGAATAACTTCCGTGATGATCGAAAGAATGAAATAATTCTTCATGATAAACCAAATCATCTTTGGTGTATTCTATAGGATTAAGTAAACGATTGATTGAATTGGCAATTGAAAAAGGATTGTACTGCTGACCGAAAGGATTGACGTTAATGTTGAATTTATAATCACTGAACTTTTTACCGATGCTTTGTGAGAAACAGGAACCGATGCTCACAATTCGATCTCTGTGAGAAATCAAGAAATCAGGTTTATCCGGTTTTACGATTGTGCGGAAATTCATTGGGCGAATGTAATTCCCCTTCTCCTTTGGGAGAAGGGGTTAGGGGATGAGGGTTCTAAAACTGAAAATAAATAAACTGGTTGCTCGTAAACTTTCCGAGTAACAAAATGGAGATCAGCACCGCTTCATAAGCAAGGTATCTCACGATGAACGGTTTTGGTTTCAGCAATTGAATCACCGATCCTTTTTTCTCCTGCAGCCATTCAAATGAAATCAGGAAAACGATCAGTAATGCAGAAGCTGTCCATTCCCAATGATCAAAACCTTCAACAGCAAAAGTGATTTGCGATAAATTAATTCCTGAAAAAAGATGACTGAGAATGTACCAGGCATTATCTAACCGTTGCGCGGAACTGATGTCCGGGATGCTTCCCGTTCGGAAAAATATCCAGGCTATATCTGCCAGAATAAAAGTGATGATCATGTCAACAAGACCCGGAAGTTTCAAACGCGGAAATATTTTATCGCGCACTAAGGCAATGATCAGGTAAGCGCCATGCAGCGCACCCCAGATCACAAAACACCAATCCGCGCCATGCCACAAACCGCTGATCACAAAAACAATAAACAGATTGAAATACCACCGCGGAATACTCACGCGGTTTCCACCCAGCGAGATATATAAATAATCGCGGAACCAGGTGCTCAAAGAAATATGCCAGCGCTTCCAGAATTCAGCAATGGATCTGGCGAAATACGGTCTTTCAAAATTCGTCATCAGTTTAAAGCCCATCACTTTGGCAGAACCGAGGGCGATATCCGAATAGCCGCTGAAATCGCAATAAATCTGGATGGCAAAAAACACGGTGGCGGTAATCAACGGCAGCCCCGTGTAATCATGCGGACTGTTGTAAACCTGGTTAACCACCAGCGCAAGCCTGTCCGCAATCACCACTTTTTTGAACATGCCCCACGCCATTTGCTTCAATCCATCCGTCACGCGCTCGTAATCAAAACTGTGTTTCTCGCGGAACTGGTGCAAAAGATTTTGCGGTCGCTCGATGGGCCCTGCAACCAACTGCGGATAAAACATCACATACAAAGAATAAATACCAAAGTGCCGTTCCGCTTTCTGTTTGCCTCGGAACACTTCAATCGTATAACTCATCGCCTGGAAAGTGTGGAACGACAAACCGATAGGCAGCAGGATTTTCAGAAAAGGAATAGGGTTTTCCACTTCCGCAATGCCCAAAAATTCCGTGAGGTTGTGATTGAGGAAGTTATAATATTTAAAAATCGCCAGCACACCGATGTTGGCCACCAGGCTCATCACCAAAAACATTTTGCGCCTTCGCCCTGCGGCATTTTCAATCAGTATGCCCGCGAAATAATCAACCACAATGGTGAAACCGAGGATGAGAATATAAATCGGTTTAAACACCATATAGAAATAGCAACTCGCCATCAGCAGCAAAAACCAGCGGAACTTATGCGGCAAAATGAAATACGCTGCCGTAACCACTGGGAAGAAAAGCAGAAAGTGCAGCGAGTTAAACAGCATGGTGCGAAAATAAACTTTGGGCGGAAAGCAAATTTGAGAATTAATTAGGGCGGCTAACTACACAAAGCTCAGCCCGGCTATCCGCTACAATTTTTTTTGCTGAAAAAAGCAAAAAAAGATTTCCGCTTCTATCCGTGTCGCGAAGGCGGGCTTCGTCAAAATAAAAAGGGCGCGTGAATACGCACCCCTGTTAGAATATCTGAATTAAGATGGAAACTAAATATCAAATTCACCTGCTTTCACTCCTTTGATGAAGGCATCCCATTCATCAGGAGTAAAAGTTAATGTTGTCTTTTGAGAATCTTTCGAATCTCTCAAGCCAATAACGTCTTTGCGAATTGCTACCTGTACACATTTATTCCACACGTACTGTGAAAAGCTAGCTTTTGAAAATTCTTTGTCTTTAAAATTTACTTTTTTCATTGGAAATAATTTTTAGTAAAGAAACCGAAAAGTAAACAAAAATTCTTTTGCTTCATAGGATTTTCTTCAATTTTTCTGATTGAGAATAATATTTCCACCTTTTCAAATAGGTTCGATAAGCCCGGATGTTCTCATTCACTACGAATTTGTAACGATACTCAAGCTCGGTGAGAGTTTCAAGCTCATTTTGATTCAATATTCGATCAACTAAATTTGGTTTCGGGCCAGAAAAATGAATTATCCTAGCATTTTTGTTTACTCCCCACCAAGGTTTCCAATCATAAACTTGATCTAATTTTTCATTTTTTCCAGTATAAAAGGTGTTCCATGCACCTTGATCGCATGGCCCCATTTTGGCAAATTCAAAATTGTAATTGTGAGTTTGTAAATGAATCAAAAATTTCGGGTATTGCATTCGCAGTTTTTTTGTATTCATTACGATTACACCTGTGCTAAACCGTAACCAACTATCGACTTCCCAATCGGTTGATGAAGAAAATAATTTTGGATGTTGATTATTTAATTCAATGCTGCCATTAAACATGACATCTGTATCAACATACAGTACGAAATCGTCAGTAATGTTATAGGCACTAATAATTATTGGTAATTCCATGCACAAATAAGTTCCCCGACAAAAACGGATTGATTTTTTCCCATCATAAATTTTTTTCAGATCCTTCAGGAAAGTGATTTTCCAAGGCAAGACTATTACACTCTTAAGTTGTAGCCACTTTGTAAAGTAATTCTCTTGACCATCATACACGCAGTATAATTCCAAATCTGTATTGTCAAGCGCTGACAATACAAGCACTTTCGCCATTTCATAATATTCATGATCACCGCTGGAAATGGTAAAAAAGCATTTCATTATTTATCAGTTTGTTTCAGTTGCTTCACCGGAACGTGAAGCTTCTTAAAAATAGTCCCAGAAATTTTATATAATCAAATAAAGAAGCTTTTATCTTGTTCTGCGAGAATGAAAACAGACTGTGTGAAAATGCAGCCTCTTCACTCTGAAAAATCAACGCATGAATTGGGACGGCTGAGACAAAAAAACCGGAGGAATTAAAATAGAAAAGGTGGCAATCGCCACCTTTTCTGTGCTTCAAGACGCAGGAATCAATGATCACCTGCTGTTTCCACTTCTGTTTGTTCGTTAAGCGGACCATCGTCCCAATCGCTTGTGTCGTCATCTGATGACGATGAATCATCGTCATCACCATCTCCATCACCAGGACCATCAGCTTGATCGCCATTTTGGAAATTACTTCCGAGTGAATATTCTTCAGAACATTCAACTGAAAAATTCAAATTTTGAAGTTTCATAAAAAAAAATTTAAAAGTGAAAATCTAAGGTAAGAAAATTCCTTGTCAGTTAATGCAAAAGCGACAAAAATTATGATAAACATTTACGCACAAACATTGTTTAAAAACCAGTTATGCACAAAGAAAGCGCCACCCCATTTCAGAAGTAGCGCTTTTTTCCCTGTGGTTGGCTTCCTCGCCAACCACATTATCAATTTCCTGCTTTTGTTTCAGCAGCTTCACCTTTCTCCCTTCTGAAAAAAAAATATTTCCCCATCACACAATAAATTTTGAAACATCACGTTTTTACATTGTTGACTCAAATTTTTTAACCTTAAAATTTTTTAAACGATGCCTTACTCGAATATCAATACATCGTTGACTACGATTCAGTTAAACGATGTGAAAACGAAGATCAACGACATCAAAGCGATTTTGGTGTTCCTGATCAATCTTACCATGGCAGAGCGCGGTGGCTTGTACAAAATGGGAAACATCCGTTACACGCTCGCTACAAAAGCGCTGCAACATGGTACTAACAATGCCAGCCTGATTATTGGCGCTATGAGTTTGACAGGTGCAAACACGGACAAATTGCTGTATGATCAGTTAATGGAAATCCGCGGAATATTAGCGTCACTCATTGAAGGTATTGACGATACCAAAATGGCTGCGGGAAGTGAAGTGTTAACCCTGTTTGTAAAACCGTTGTGGGGAGCCGTTAAAATTTTGCGCGAGCAAAATGTTCCGGGGATGGATGCGATTTATGATGACCTGTTTCCGTTTTATGATTTGCCTGACCAACCTGATGGAGGAACACCTGATTGATTGCAATGAAATTGTTTTCAAAAAAAAAATCCCGATGAATGTCGGGATTTTTTTTTGTCATGTTGAGCTTGTCGAAACATGTCGAGGTTTTGAAGCATGTTGCATCACCCGCAACAGCATCACCCTTCGACAGGCTCAGGGTGACAGTCACCACTGCGTGTCATGCTGAGCTTGTCGAAGCATGGTCGAAGCATGTAGAGCCATGTCCAACATTATTTCTTATCACTTTTATGAGCATTCGATAAGCGGACTATCTCATCCCAATTGCCAACCATTAAGGCTTGCTTTTTCTTTCTGCTCCATCCTTTTATTTGTTTCTCCCATGAAATTGCCTGATTAATATCCTGGTAGTGCGCCACATATTTTAAAACAACCGGTCTGCGCGAATGCGTATAACTCGTTGGATTAATTCCCTCATTGTGTTGGCGAATCCGATTTTGCACATCATTGGTTACACCTACATAATAACTTTTATCACTGCATTCAACTATATAAACGTAATAGTTATTTCCCTGCTTCATGAATGATTCAAAAATAAATGAGTCAGATGTCATGCTGAGTCGGTCAAAGCATATTGGCATCACTCTTCGACACACCCTTCGACAAGCTCAGGGTGACATTCGCTTTTTTGTCATGCTGAGCCTGTCGAAGCATGTTGAGCTTGTCGAAACATGTCGAGCATGTTCAGCCCTTCAAAGCCTTTTTCATTTTTCCCGAACGCGGAAAAAACGGTTTCATTTGATTTACAATTTCATCAGCCCCCGGATAATTCTGTTTTTGCAACACGAGCATGAATTTGTAAAACGCTGATGCCTGTGTGGTGCTTTCGCGCAATAAAACATTTAATGTATCATCCACTCCTTCTTTCAATTGGTTGAGCGAAGCAGCCACGCGCATCAAAGCGATGTAAGCCGTAAAATCTCTTTGCCATCCGGTAACAGAAAAAACCGAAGGGATAGCAGTAGAATTATTTCCGGCAATTTTCAACGCGGTTTGATTGAGAGTCACCGCTTTGGGTCCCATTTTATTCCCTTTGTTTTTCTCTTTTTTTGTGAGGTTCACCAAAAAAGTCATCAGGGCTTTGGCGGCATTTAACTGTGTTATTACACTAGTAGCCTGTGTGTCGTCAAAAGTAGTTTGCAGGTTTGCGTATGGCATAATGTCAAAATTATATTACAAAGATATAAAAATATATTTGATTGATATAAGAATTATTTAAATCAATTAACGATTAATATATTTTAATTTAAATTTAAAATAGATAAAATAAACGTTTATATTATATAAATAATTAATTAATTTAATTAAATAATAATTTATTTTTTATAATATAAAATTAAATTATTTTAATTAAAATTTATATTGTATTAATATAATAAATAACGAATAGTATTGTTTTCGTACCTTGGCAGCTTCCGCGATATACTTCAAAGCTAACGTAGGAGGTGAAGCGTATGAGGTGAAGTTACTGGGACATAAAAATAAATGGAGCAAGCGATAATGAATTGGCATATGCAGTAAATAGGCTATGTTTAAATAGCAATGTTTCTAACTATTTGCTGATTTTAAGCAAATTTGTCAAAAATTTATTTGCTTTATACAATTTTTAACGCAATATTGCGTCTTTAATGCAAATAGCTACAAAATGATTGTCGAATTTACAGTCGGAAATTTCAGATCAATAAAGGAACCGCAAACGCTGAGTTTCAAAGCCACAGGTCTAAAGAGTGCTGAAAAGTATGCTGAAGTTGATGAGAATAACATTGTTGAGATTGCCGGAGAGCGATTATTGAAGACAGTCGGTATTTACGGTGCAAATGCGAGTGGCAAGAGTAATATTATAATGGCGATGGATTATTTTTTCAGAGCTATCAGGAATCCGGTAGGTAATGAATCTCAACTGAGTTTGCTTGCTGAGCCATTTTTATTTCAAGAAAATCCTGATGAAACGGAATCCTTTTTTCAGATAGTTTTCATGTTGAAAGAGAAGAAAATACGGTATGGATTTACTGTAAAGAAGAATGTGCCTACAGAAGAAAATCGAAGCACTGAAATCATTACAAACGAATGGTTATTTGGAACCAAGACTGAAAAGGCAGGAAAATTTTTTACCAGGAAGGGACTTGAGATAGATAAAGACGGTCTTTTAGAGAAAGATATTATTCCTGCCCTTCCATCGGCATTTACATTGTTTTTGAGCCATGCTGCGTCATTTAACCGTAAAGGAATTTGTGCGGAAATCCGAGGATACTTTAGAGATTATGTGATTAGCAACATATTGACTCCGAGAGAGAAAATATTAGAAAAATGGGAACCGGAAGAACATTTTCGCAGCCATGCCATTTGGAAATTAACCGAATCTCCTGTTTCACCTATTGAGACAGATGACGAAGTGAAAGCCGTAAGGGAAGAGGATAAGAAAAGAAAAAAGGAATTGCTTGATCTACTTTCATCTTTCCAAATGGAATATGATGATATCAAAATAAATAATGATGAAGAAGCTAAACGTGCCAAAATTTTTCCGAGACAAAAAGTTGATCTGATAAAATCAGGGAAAACACTCAATTTAGAATATCACGCTTCATCAGGCACTCAAAAAATGTTTGATTTAATTGGTCTTTTATCTGTAGCATTTGATAATAGAAATAGAGGATTAATTATGCTCGATGAACTGGATAGTAAATTTCATCCACATCTCGTAATCAAACTCATCGAACGCTTTAATAATCCAAAGATTAACAAGCCGGGTGCGCAATTGCTGTTCACGAGTCATGACACCAATCTCATGCAGCCGGAATTAATGAGACGCGATCAATTTTATTTTACCGAAAAAAGAGAAGATGAATCTACCCGCTTATATGCCTTGTCAGATTTAAGAGGCATCCGTAACGATGCGGATTTTGCTCGGCAATATCTTGCCGGATTTTATGGAGCAGTACCCGTTTTAAGTGATTATATCAGTAATAAATCCGAACACGATGCCGAACCCTTGGGAATTGAAAACTGATGACAGTCGTTCAAACGAAACCATTCCGCTCTTTATTATTTATTGCGAGGATAAAGTCTGCGAACCGATTTATTTCAAATATTTCGAAACGGATAAAATAAAAGTTAATCCTGTTGGCGATCAGAAAAGCAAAATGGAGAATGTGATGAATGCGATTACGGGATGTTTTAGTGAAGACTTGATGGAATACGATGAAAATGGTAATCCACGATTAAAAAGTGATACTACACATGCGTGGTGCGTTTATGATCGTGATCTTGAAGTGATAGAGGCGCAACGCACTTTGGGGAATACAAATTTTGATGCGTCAATAAGGCACGCAGAAAATATCGGAATCAAAGTAGCATGGAGCAATGATGCTTTCGAACTTTGGATTCTTTTACACTTCCAAAATGTGGTCGCTACCCAAGTTGAGAATTCAAATCGCGTTACATACTACAACAAGCTCACAGAAGTATTCAAGCAATTGCCAAACGCGAATCAAGATTTACAAAAAGCAACTGCTCATGCCAGTTTTGGTTATAAAAAGGATTTGAAACAAGAACATAATTTTAGAAACATTGTCCGCGCAGAAATTATAAGCAATACCCAACAGGCTATTATCAGAGCGAAGGCTCTTGAAGTACATCATACAATAGTGCCAGTAAAACCATCTCACCAAAAGGCACCTTGCACAATGGTTCATCATTTAGTAGAGGAACTGATTGCATTAGGAGGTAAACAGAGTTGATTTTTCAGTAAAAAATATTTCCCCCAAAATCTTTTTTATTAATTCCAACTTTGACCTGTGGTTGGCGTCCCCGCCAACCACTTAATAATTCTTCTTCTACATTTTCAAATCACTTTTCATCGCCCTCATCCTTTGCAGCAAAGTGGGGTGGGAGTAATAAAAGAAAACATAGAGTGGATGGGGGCTGAGGTTGGAGAGATGATCGACCGATAATTTTTTGAGTGCGGAGATGAGCGGTTCGGCATGGTAGGTTTCTTTGGCAAAGCGGTCGGCCTGGTATTCGTTTTTGCGCGAAAGTTTGTTCATGGCAATGCCGAGCACAAAGGAAACGGGAGAATAGAGAATGGAGAAGGTGAGGATGGCGAGATGGAAACCGGGCTGCGAGGCACCGAGCACTTCATAGAGCAGATGGCTTTTAGCGAGCCAGCCAAAGAGGAAAAGCAGCGCGCCTGAATAGAGCACGGAAATGATCATGCCCTGCTGCACGTGTTTCTTTTTGTAATGCCCCACTTCGTGCGCGAGTACGGCAACGAGTTCTTCGGTAGAATTTTTTTCGATGAGTGTGTCGTACAGCACAATATTTTTTCGCCCGAACAAACCGGTGAAAAATGCATTGGCTTTGGAGGATCGTTTGGAGCCGTCCATGACTTTAATATTGTTGAGCGGAAATTTTATGCGCGCTGCATATTCGTTGATGGCGGTTTTTAAATCGCCATCGGGCAGGGGGCTGAATTTGTTGAACAGTTTCATGATGGTGGAAGTATAGAACATGCTCATGAACAAAGTGAAAACGGTGAGCGAAACCCATGCATAGAGCCAGAAATATTCACCCGTGTTGTTCCAGAACCAGATGATGAGGGTGATTAATCCTCCGCCCAAAATGATAGCGAGGAGATAGGATTTGATTTTATCGGCAATGAATGTTCGCCAGGTCATTTTGTTGAAGCCGTATTTTTCTTCGATCACAAAAATTCCGTAAATCGAAAACGGCAGCCCGATGATATCGCTGGCAATAAAGAGTACGGCAAAAAATAAAAGTGAAACCTGTGTTTCGTTTTCGGCAATGGTTCGCGCCCAGTCGTCAATCAAAGCGAAACCGTGGAAGAGCAACATACCAAGGATGAGAACAAAACTGAGTGAGCCGGAAACCAAACCGAGGCGGCCTTTCTCGCGGTCATAGGCGCGGGCTTTGGCGTATTTCTCTGCGTCATAAAGTCCTTCGAGTTCAGCAGGAATTTTATCTGTCCAGCTTTTATCGTTGAGCCATTCCAGCCAGCGACTGAAAATGAATTCGGCAATGATGAATGCGATGATGAGGATGAAAATTGTTTGAACCATGCGTTACGAATCGGATGCGAATTAACGAATAAGAATTTTGACCTTTGAATTTTGGGGTTTGAACTTTGATCTTTGCACCATGTCTTTCAAATCTTTCCTTGCAAAGCCGTTCGCCAAAACGATTTCGCGCAAAATCAAATCAGAAAGCATCCATGCGGTGGAGTTGCAGACGCAAATCATGAATGAACTGATTGAAAAAGGGAAGACCACGGTGTTTGGAAAAGATCATGGGTTTGAAAAAATCAGCAACTATGAGGATTTTAAAAATCACGTTCCGATTGTTGATTATGAGCAGATGAAAAATTATGTGGAGCGGGTGATGGCGGGTGAAGAAAATGTTTTGTGGAAAGGCAAACCGATTTATTTTGGAAAAACATCGGGCACTACATCAGGCACCAAGTATATTCCGATCACGAAGGATTCGATTTCGAATCATCTTGACACCGCGCGCAATGCCTTGATGTGTTATATCGCAGAAACTGGAAAAACAAATTGGGTGGATGGAAAAATGATTTTTCTTTCGGGCAGTCCGGAGTTGGACGAAAAGAATGGAATCAAAACAGGGAGGCTTTCCGGGATTGTGAATCATCATGTTCCTGCTTATCTGCGAAAAAACCAATTGCCGTCCTATCAAACCAATTGCATTGAAGACTGGGAAACCAAGGTTGAAAAAATTGTGGAGGAAACGATGAATCAAAACATGACCTTGATCAGCGGTATCCCGCCATGGGTGCAGATGTATTATGATAGGCTGATTGAAAGAACCGGAAAGAAAACCATTGCGGAGATTTTCCCGAATCTTCAACTCTTTGTTTATGGAGGAGTGAACTTTGCACCTTATCGCGAAAAACTGGAACGAACGGTAGGAAAAAAAATTGACGGTATAGAAACGTATCCTGCCAGCGAGGGATTTATCGCCTTTCAGGATTCGCAGAAAGAAACCGGTTTGTTGCTGAATACGAATTCAGGAATTTTCTTTGAATTCATTCCTGCAACAGAAATATTCAGCGAACATCCGAAACGCATGACGCTGAAAGACGTTGAGTTGGGAATTAATTATGCGATCATCATTAATAACAACGCGGGTTTGTGGGGATATAATATTGGCGACACGGTAAAGTTTGTTTCCCAAAACCCTTATCGCATTGTGGTAACGGGGCGGATCAAACATTTTATTTCTGCATTTGGTGAACATGTGATTGCAGAGGAGGTGGAGTATGCGATTTTGGAGGCAGCAAAAAAAATGAACGCGGAAATCACAGAATTTCATGTGGCGCCATTTATCAGCAGCGATCAAGGACAATCTTATCATGAATGGTTTATTGAATTTGCAAAATCGCCTGCGGATATGAAAGTCTTTGCCAATGAGCTGGAGCAGAACATGATGCTCAAAAACATTTATTATCGCGATTTGATTGAAGGAAAGATTTTGCGTTCTCTCAAAATAACTCCGATGAAAAAGGATTCCTTTACAAACTATATGCGCTCAAAAGGAAAACTTGGCGGACAAAATAAAGTGGCGAGATTGGGAAATGACAGGAGTGTGGCGGATGAGCTGAGCACATTGACCAATGACAACTGACCAATGACCAATCGAAAACGCATTTCCATTCTCGGCTCAACAGGCTCCATCGGCACGCAAGCGCTGGAAGTTATTGCGTCTCATCCGGATAAACTGGAATTGATTGCCATTTCTGCAAATGGAAATGATCAATTACTGATTGAACAGGCGATCCGCTACAAACCAAAAATGGTTTGCATCGTCAACGAAAGATATTTTGCCGGAGTTGCGGAGGCATTGAAACCGCGTCATATTGAAGTGGTTGCCGGAGAAATTGGCTTGAAAGGAATTGCCATACATCCGCAAGTTGATTTAGTTCTTACAGCAGTGGTTGGTTATGCGGGACTTAGACCGACCCTTGCAGCCATCAAAGCAAAAAAAAATATCGCGCTTGCAAATAAAGAAACGCTCGTGGTTGCAGGAGAGTTGATCATGAAATTGGCTGTTGAGAATAATGTCAAAATAATTCCGGTTGATTCGGAGCACTCTGCCATTTTTCAATGTTTGGTGGGTGAGCAATCACCAATCGAAAAAATAATTCTTACTGCGTCTGGCGGCCCGTTTAGGGGGAAAACAAAAGTAGAATTGGAAAGTGTCACAAAAGTTCAGGCATTGAAACATCCGAACTGGAATATGGGCGCCAAGGTGACGATTGATTCTGCAACTCTGATGAACAAAGGTTTGGAAACCATTGAAGCGAAATGGTTATTTGATCTCACACGCGAAAAAATTGAAGTGGTCATTCATCCGCAATCCATTATCCATTCCATCGTCCAATTCATTGACGGCTCAATGAAAGCGCAAATGGGTTTGCCGGATATGCGTTTGCCGATTCAATATGCGTTTTCTTACCCGGAAAGATTTGAATCTGCATTCCCCAGATTTGATTTCACAAAGATTAACACACTCAGTTTCGAACAACCCGACACCAAAACATTCCGTAATCTTGCGCTCGCTTATGAAGCGATGGATCGCGGAGGAAATGCGCCTTGCATCTTGAATGCAGCCAACGAAATTGCGGTTGATGCTTTTCTGAATGATCAAATTGGTTTTCTTGAAATGAGCGATTTGATTGAAAGCTGCATGCAAAAAATTTATTTCGTTCGCGAACCATCTTTCGAAGATTATGTTTTGACAGACGAACAAACCCGGATAAAAGCAAAAGAATACATCAGTTAATATGGATATTTTAATCATCGCCTTACAATTAATACTCAGTCTTTCAATACTTGTTGTATTGCATGAACTGGGACATTTTATTCCCGCTAAACTTTTCAAAACCCGCGTGGAAAAATTCTATCTCTTTTTTGATCCTTGGTTTTCACTTTTTAAAATTAAACGGGGCGATACAGAATATGGAATTGGTTGGCTGCCGCTTGGAGGTTATGTAAAAATTTCAGGGATGATTGATGAATCCATGGACAAGGAGCAGTTGGCAAAACCACCACAGCCTTATGAATTCAGAGCCAAACCGGCATGGCAGCGATTGATCATTATGGTTGGAGGAGTTACCGTAAATGTGATTCTTGCCATTGTGATTTATATTATGCTCACTTTTATTAATGGGGAAGAATATCTGAGCAATCAAAATCTGAAATACGGGATTGTTTGCGATTCTATGGCAAACAAAATGGGATTGCAAACTGAAGACCGGATTCTGGGTTATGATGATATAAGATTCGGATCTGATGTAGCTTTTGGTGAAGTGGTCCCTGAATTACTTCTCGATAAAGCGGAAACAATTCTTGTTTTGAGAAGCGGACAGGAAACAACGGTTCACATTCCAAAAGGATTTTTTGGTGAGTTTTTGAATCAGGGAAGAGATGCGATGTCATTCTTTATCCAGCCTGCTTATCCAGCAGTGATAGATAATATCGCTGTTGAATCACACTTAATGGAAGCAGGGTTTCAGAAAGGTGATCAGATTATTGCGTTGAACGATAAGCCGGTAAAATATTATGCAGAACTTGTTTTGTTCATGGCTGACTACAAGGAAGACAAAATTGATCTCCGTGTTTTACGAGGAAGCGATACAATTTCAAACTCGATAGCGTTGTTCACCGATGATGACAGAAAATTACTTGGGTTTCAGAGCGACCAGGAAAAATATCTCGAGATCACAAAATTGAAATACAGTTTTTTCGCTTCAATACCAAAAGGCTTTTCAAGAACATGGGAAACTTTCACCGGTTATCTCAAGCAGTTCAAATTAATTTTTGATCCTGAAATCAAAGGGTACAAACATCTCGGTGGATTCGGAACCATTGCATCACTTTTCCCAACCCATTGGGATTGGACGGCATTCTGGAGCTTAACAGCCTTTCTTTCCATCATGCTTGCATTTCTGAATATCCTGCCTATTCCGGCATTGGATGGAGGTCATGTGATTTTTACTTTATACGAAATGATCACCAAGAGAAAACCGAATCAAAAGTTTCTGGAATATGCGCAGGTTGCCGGCATGCTCATTCTTTTAGCACTGGTTTTGTTTGCTAACGGGAATGACGTGTACAAGAAGTTTTTCAAATAAAACTGAGTAGAGTTTTTCGTTTTTTTATTTTTGATCGCTCATTGAAAAATGCCGAAGTGGCGGAATTGGTAGACGCGCACGACTCAAAATCGTGTATCCAAAAGGTGTGTGGGTTCGATTCCCACCTTCGGTACTGAGCATAATTATTTTTTAAGATTAAAGGCATTTCTACTTTAGTTCCATTCAAAGAAACAACGTTTATGAAAAGCATTTTTTCTCTTCTCGTTGCAAGTTTCATTTCTTTCCAAACATTTTCTCAAACGGTGGTGATGAAAGAATATGTTTCTCAAAACTGGAACGGCTCACTGGAAGATCATGTGAACTGGCAGGGATTAGTGATGAAATTCAAATTCACTTTTGAATCTGCCGATAAAACGAAAAATTATTATCTCCTTGAACTTACCGCTGAAGATGATTCAGGTAATGTCCTTGATCAATTTGAGATTGCTGATGTGCAGATTCGCGACACTCGTTCCTTCTTTTATATGGATTTGGTTTTGCATCGTGATGGGCAGGATCGAACGCTTACCGCGAAATACGATAAACTACAACGCTACTTATTTATTAATGGTGATCCTCACGAAACCTGCACTAATCACAACTTGGTTGATTGGTGGCGTTATGATGCCATTGATTCATTTCTACTTCTTCTCAAAAACATAGTCACGGAGCTTGACAGGAATATTGTTTTTCACTGCTATCTGGAGGACTAATCCTGAGTCAAATTACTACCACTGTTGCCGGAAACAATTAGCAATCGATCTCCGTATTAACGCGTAGTTTGTTGGGAATGGCAACCGTTTCAGGTTGTCAGCAAACAAGTTTACTGTTATTAACTCATAGTACTGTATCATCCATCGTGAATAATCTTCGTGATCTCATGTTGATTAAAGGCGGATGTTGCGCAATACCGCTACAATGATCGCAATGAAGCGAATTTTTAAAGAAGAGCTTACATCCAATCGGTTAATCATGTTGATCGGTGCAGTACTGGTTCCTTTGCTTGGATACATTGTTCGATCAGGAAACAGCAGTTCGTACGAACCGATGATTATCCGTTGGACAATCTCTTTTGCCTGCATCGCCACTTTCATTTTTTCTTATTACACACGATTTATAAACAAACATTTCGACACCATACTTTATGGCATTGGAACAATGGTGGTTGTTGACATCATTTACGTAGCCTTCAGGAATGAATTCAAATTCGAATATGTACTGGCATTGGTCACCGCCATATTCGGAATCAGTTTATTTTTTAAATCGCGGTTGCCGCTTGCAATTTTTTTACTCTTAACCGTTGTTCTGGTGTTAATCGGCAGTTTGATGATTGAAGAATCTCAAATTGATAAAACGAGATTAGTGAGTTCCATATTCACTTTCGGTTTGCTCACCTTCGTTGCGCTTGATTCAAAACTTCGTTGGCAGGATGAGTTGATGGCAAAGGAAGTACTGTATAAACTGGTAGCCGAGAATGCAAATGATTTTGTGTCGCTTCAATCCATTGATGGGCGGTTTGAATTTATTAGTCCGTCTGTTTTTAGCATCACCGGTTATGAAGCAGATGAATTGGAAAGTAAAAGTTCGTTTGATTATTATGATCGGGATGATTTGTCAGACTTTATCCTTGAAGCTTATGAAAAGGCAAGAGAAGGTGAGACAATTAATGAATTGAAATTTCGCTTTCAAAAAAAAGACGGAACATTTATCTGGTTTGAATCTTCCATCATTCCTGTTCGGGATGATGATGAAAATGTGATTTATCTGGAAGTCATCTCACGCGATATAACAGAGAAAAGATTTGTTGAACAACAGTTGCAGACCTATATCCGAAATATTGAACGAACCAATCAGGAACTCGACAAATTTGCATATGTGGTTTCTCATGATCTAAAAGCTCCGTTGCGTGGAATTTATTCTCTTTCTGAGTGGATTGAAACCGATCTTGAAGAGAAATTTCAACTGACGGATGAAGTAAAAAAAGATTTTTCCATGCTGCGCAATCGCGTTCAGCGAATGGAAAATCTCATTAAAGGGATTCTTGAGTATTCAAAAGCCGGAAAAACTAAAATTAAAAATGAACTCTTTGATCTTGGAATTTTCCTGAACGAAATAGTTGATGCCATGAGTCTTCCTCAGGCTTTTAATATTCATATTCAGGTGGGAATGCCAATGGTGAGAGCGGAAAAAATATTTTTTGAGCAGGTTTTCAGCAACCTGGTTTCAAATGCAATCAATCATCACGATAAGGATCAGGGAAATATTGAAATCACGTATAAGGATATCGGAAAGTACTACGAGTTTTGTGTAGCTGATGATGGCCCGGGAGTTGATCCACAGTTTCATGAAAAAATATTTGTGATCTTTCAAAGGATGGAAACGCGCGACAAACATGAAGGAACGGGTATTGGTCTTTCCATCGTCAAAAAAATTATTGAGGAAAAGGGCGGCAACATCAGAGTTGATTCTTCGGCAGGAAATGGAGCCAAATTCTTTTTCACCTGGCCTAAAGTAGAAATGGGTAATGATCAATAATGAACACAAAATCCTTTCGATAAAATGAACTGGGAAGCAAAATATCTTAAACTGAAAAAAGAGTTTGACGATTTTGCCTATATCGTTTCTCATGATCTGAGAGCACCTTTGCGCGCTATCAGTAACCTTTCAGACTGGATTCAGGATGATCTCGGTGAGCATTCTAACGAAGATGTAACCACCAATTTTAATTTGCTTAAGGAACGTACTGCTAAACTTGATACTATGATCATTGCTTTGCTTGAATATTCCAGAGTCGGCAGGATGAATTTGGAAATTGAACAGATTGATCTGAGTAATATGGTGCCGCTAATGGTGGAGGAGTTTAAAGAAAAAAAAATACGGATTGAAATGGCCGGTACTTTACCTGCTTTTGAAACATACAAGCATAAAATCACAACTGTTTTCAAATATCTGATTTCAAATGCAGTGAACTTTAACCACCAGTCTGAAACAATTATTCATGTACGAGGCGAGGATGCCGGTGATTTTTATCAATTCACAATTGAAGACAACGGCCCCGGCATTCCTGCTGATAAACGCGATATGGCATTCACCATGTTCAGAAGTTTACAACCGGCCGATCAGCAAAAATCTATTGGTGTGGGGCTGACAATGGTAAGCAGAATCATAGATTTTGTTGGAGGCTCAATAGTCATGGAAGATGGTGCAAGCGGTGGAACAAAAATTACTTTCACGTGGCCAAAAAAAATAATTAGTTAAGAGCAATAAACTTTTTCCCAATTCAGCAACCAAATAAATATTGAATCATGCAAAATGGAAATCTTGTTAACATCCTATTAGTTGAGGACGATGAAGTAGACATCATGAACGTGCAACGCGCGTTCAAAAAAAATAGAATCAATAATCCCCTCTTTGTGGCACACAATGGACTGGAAGCGCTTGATATGCTGCGCAGCGATGCGAAAATCAATCCTCTGCCGAAAATTATTCTGCTCGACATCAACATGCCCAAAATGGGAGGGATTGAATTTCTCAGTGAAATCAGAAAAGATGATGATCTCAAAAACATCAGTGTTTTTATCATGACCACTTCGAATGATGATCACGACCGGTTTGAAGCCTACAACCTTAATGTAGCGGGTTATATTCTCAAGCCGATCTCGTTTGGAAAATTTGTTGAAGCAGTAGCGGTGCTGAGTAACTACTGGCATTTGATTGAGTATCCATGAATAAACTTCAAAGATCAAAGCTTTAAAATCAAGGTTAGAATCTCTTTGTTGTGAGATTTGATCTTTGATTTTTGAGCTTCAATCAGCGTAACGATTTCCCGTTTCCTACGTTTAAACACGCATTAATTATTACACCCAAATTTTTCTTGCCATGGAAAACAAATACATGACTAAAGTTTTTGTGATTGAAGATGATTTGTTGTATGCTAAGATCATTCAGCGTGCGCTGGAACAAGTTGGCAACTATGACGTTTCTCTTTTCCATAGTGGCGAAACTTTTCTTCAAAGTCTGCATTTGAATCCTGATATCGTTACCATTGATCATAACCTGCCGGACATGGCAGGACTGGAGATTCTTAAAAAAGTGAGAAATTATAACGTAGGCATTTCGTGCGTAATTGTGAGCGGACAGGCAGAAGTAGAAGTGGTGGTGCAGGCATACAAACACGGTGCGAAGGACTATATCATTAAGCGCGAAAATCTGGAAGAGCTGGTTCAATCAATTGTTAATCTTTCTGCTAATGTCAATCTTCAAAAACAAGTGGAAGAACTGCGCGAGCGTATTATCAACCGTGAAAAATATACGAAGATCATTGGCGAAAGTCCGGCAGTTTTGAAAGTGTTGAGACTAATTCAGAAAGTGGAAAGTTCGGATATGACAGTGCTCATTACCGGATCGAGCGGGACAGGAAAAGAATTAATAGCAAATGCCATTCACTATCATTCACCCCGCGTGCGTAAACCACTGGTGGTGGTTAATATGGCAGCTATACCTGAAGATTTGATCGAGAGTGAATTGTTTGGTCATGAAAAAGGATCCTTCACCGGTGCATCAGGCAGGCGCATCGGTAAGTTTGAAGAAGCCGATGGTGGAACCATTTTCTTAGATGAAATGGGCGAGATGAACGTGAATCTTCAAACCAAACTCCTTCGCGTATTACAGGAGAAAAGAATAACACGAATTGGTGCGAACAAAGAAATTCCGGTTGATTTGAGGATAGTTGCAGCAACTAACCGTAATCTGATGGACCGCGTTCAACAGGGTTATTTTCGCGAGGATTTATACTACCGACTTTCAGGTTTTCTGATTCATCTTCCCGGATTAAAAGAAAGAGGAAACGATATAATTATTCTCGCCAAATTTTTTCTTAAAGAATTTTTTGATCGCAATAAAATGGCAGCGAAAACTTTTTCGCATGATGCCATTGAAACTATGCTAGCTTACGATTGGCCCGGCAACATCCGTGAGTTGAAATCTACCGTTGAGCGTGCAGCATTGATTTCTGATACTGATAAAATTAGTTCAGAAGATCTGATGCTCAACACCGGTGACCTGCGCAGAACAGCCTGAGCAGTTTTCAATAGCTAATGGCAGCAAGCAGTATCGCCAATCTTTAACTCCCATTTTAATTATCTGTTCATACATTTTGGAGGTCATACCCACGCAAATTAATTTCCAGTTAGGAAAAAAGTCGTTGCAATGTAAATTGCGCAACAGTATCAAAATTCAAGGTCTGCTTTTTACAATCATTTCAGGCCACAAACGCATATCCGCACAGCCCTACAATAACAGCCGAGGGAATATTTATTCGCCAGTGGCTTATTTCCAATTGATCGTAGTAAAACGCAAAAGGTAGAATGACGAAAGCGATCAGATCAGTATAGTCAACCGTTCGGATCAAAGTGATGGGCATAAAACTGTTCCACAGATGAATATAAGAATCGCTGTAAGGTGATTTCCACCACGTAAAAATCAGAACCACAAAAACATATACCGCCCACTTTTTTTCAGGAAAAAAAGTTTGCCAGAAAATAGCGAATACAAACACACCGGTGAAATCAGAAAGTTTACCGGTGAACCAATTGCCGAACATTTGCTTGAACACAAAATCATTCACCAGCAGTACTGTGAGCATGAAAAGGAACGGAATACTCTGCATGAGTCTGAAATCTCGTCTCATATTTTGTTAATTGGGACGGTGAAAATAAAAAAGCCAACCTCATATGAAGTTGGCTTTTGAAAAATATCTTAAATATTTTATTGTGCTAAATATGCTTTCAACGCTTTGCTGCGTGATGCCTTGCGAAGTTTTTCTATTGCTTTATCCTTGATTTGGCGTACGCGCTCACGGGTTAATCCGAATTTGTCACCTATATCAGTTAATGAAAGCGGATACTTAGTATCAATACCATAAAATAATTTGATTACATCGCGCTCACGCTCAGTTAATGTTGCTAATGCACGTTCCATTTCAACACTCAATGAATGATGATAAACCATATTATCGTCAGCTCTTTCAGCCGATGAATTTTCCAACACATCAAGCAATGAATTGCTTTCGCCTTCTTCAAACGGAGCATCCACAGAAACCGGTCGATTGCTTAGGCGCATGGTGCTTTCAATTTCTACAGAAGTAAGATCAAGATATTCAGCCAATTCATCAGGGCTTGGTTCGCGTTCATATTTCTGTTCCAGTTCCATGAACGCATTGTTGATTCGTGAAAGAGCGCCCACTTTGTTCAGCGGCAATCTCACTAATCTTGAATGTTCAGCCAATGCCTGAATAATGGACTGACGAATCCACCAAACGGCATAAGAAATAAATTTGAAACCCTTTGTTTCATCAAATTTCTGAGCTGCCTTTACCAAACCAAGATTGCCTTCGTTGATCAAATCATTCAATGAAAGGGCATTGTTCTGGTACTGCTTGGCCACCGAAACCACGAAACGAAGGTTGGCGCTTACTAATTTTTCTAAAGCAGATTCATCTCCTTGTTTGATTCTTCGGGCCAGATCAACCTCTTGTTCGGGAGTGATCAATTCCACTTTGCTGATCTCCTGAAAGTACTTTTCTATCGACTGGCTCTCTCTGTTGGTGATTGTTTTGGAAATTTTCAATTGACGCATCATAGGCGAAAAGTATTAATGGGTTTTTAAAACGGTTGCAAAAATAGGATTCGGTTTGTTGATAATCAAGTGTTTATCGAGATTCCAGGTAATAAACGCTTGAGAAGTAAAAACATTTTGTTGAAGGAAAGGTTTCTTTAACCAAAAGTTTGTTTTTGAGAAGTACTGAACGAAAACACTAAATCTGATCTTCTTCATATCGAGCACAAGGTAGGGACGATCTTTGCCAAAGTCAATAGAGAAATGAGTTAATTATTAACAACAAAAAACCCTACCGCCTCTGCAGATAGGGTCTTCTGAAAATTTTAAGTGTTTGAAAGTTCCGAAACAGACTTAGTCTTTTTCTGCCTGTTCCATGGTTTCTGATTTTTTCGTAACAGAGTTATAGTATTCCGGATGACGGGCAAGCGCGCTTTCATAATAAGTAGCTCCATCTGCCACTGTAAGCTGGGAGTTGATGAATTGTTCTGTCGAATTGAGGGCAACAAGGTTATCTCCAGAATCATTAAAGCCCTTCACCACTCCGAGTTCTATGCGCAATGATTTATGAATGGTGGTGGTTCCTTCCAGTTCAACCTGATAGGGTGCTGCTGCATTGTTTTTTATAACCACGTTGTTCAATCGATTCATTTCTCCGGTTGAATTTTGATTTGCTGGAATGGTTTGAATGACTTCGCCTGAAAAAACAATCGTTGAATTATCAAAGCTCTCAATCTTTCCGAAATCATCCGGTGATGGCTGACGAACAAAATTTCCTTTCATCTCCAGTCGTGCATTTTCATTTAATTCTATCCATGTCATATCGCGGATGGTCGCCAATGTTTCAATATCATTGTTCACCATGATCCGGGATTTGCCGTTGAAAGAGCAGATTATTTGCCCTTCAGTGGTTGAGTTGTCCATAGTCAAACTTCCACCGAGATTGAATTTTGTGTTGTCATCAGTGTTCAATCGGATCAATCCTTTTTCTGCTTCCAGATCAAACAAAAGATTTCCAACAACAGTTAAAGAACCTTTGTCAATCAGATTGATATTGATATCGCTTTCTCCGGTTTGGTGCGACACAACGAGATCTACTCCTACAATGGCTCTTGATTCACCTGATAAATTGATTTCGATATTTTTACCGTTGCAGTCATTATCCAGATAAAGACTTTGCGTAATGGACAACATTTTATTGCCGGAAATATTCACTTCGGTTTCATCACTTTCCGATCCGCTGATGTTCATACTCATGCAGGCAGCAGACCAATCGTTGACTTCAATTTTATTTCCCTTGATATAAACCATATCACCCGCTCTTGGAAAATCGGTTGCGGCAGTTCCTTCATATCCTGCTGTGCTCCATGTTTGAGGATCGTTCCAGTTTCCGTCAGCAATAGAATAATAAGTTTCGTTGGATGCAGCTGCAGTTCTTACGTCTGCAGTATTGATCAACGCAATAATTCCAAGTGTGAGTCCAAATGCAAACAAACAAGCCGCATAAACTAGTTGCGGTTTCAGTTTCATTTGTTGCCTTTGACGTTGTTCTAATTTCAGTTTCATGGCTAAGCAGTTTAATTGAGGCGTGTAATAATCTTTAATTCAGTTTCAATAATTCTTCTGATAAATTTTCCGCGAACTGGCGGCAGTCATGATCAAATTTTTCAAGCAGATCGCGGATTTGTGAAGTTTTATCCGGGTCTAATGCATATTTCTCAATCGTGGCGGCTATTTCACCAAGCTCCGCATGACCGAGAATTTTTATAGACGATTTGTATTTGTGTGCAGCATCTTTAACGGCTTTATAATCTTTTATCGAATGATAAGATTGAATTTCCCGTAACGTTTGTGGAGTGTTTGTAATAAACAAGGTGATGATCTCTTTTACAAAATCCTTATCCCCTCCGGCTATCTCAAAAAGATAATTCAGGTTGAAAGCAGAGTTCGATTTAAAGTTTGTTTTGATTGCAGCAGGTGCCATCACAGAATGATTATTGAGTATTTTACGTATGATGTTCGATAAATGTTCGAAATCAAAAGGCTTGGTTAAATAGTCATTGGCGCCTATATCATTGGCGCGGTTTATTATTTCATTGTCATCGCTGCCGGAGGCAAGAATGGTCGGAATACCGGTTGTCCATTTCACCACATCTTTTGCAGTGCCATCGCCCAGGCAGAAATCGGTGATGATGAGATCAAAAGAATTATGCGAGATGATATCTTTTGCTTCGCCCACCGAGCCGGCTATTTGGTACGTAAACGGATTACCTGATTTTTTGACCATACGCGTGAAAACCATCTGGTCAACCGTGTCATCTTCAATATATAATATGCGTGCGAGTAAAGGTTCACTCATGGCAAATGGGTTAAAAACTTTGATGGCAAAGAATAAAGCAGCGCGTTCTTACGGAGATGGGGGCAAAAGGTTAGGGTACGGCAGGGGTAATGAATAAACCCCGCTCCGTTTCCGGTGGCGGGGTTTATGTTTTTTATTTTTCGTTTCTTAAGAGTTGACCAAATCAGTTTTTCAAATCAATCTTGATTTTTCCTTCACGCACTTTCCTCAAAAACTCCTGTTGCTCATGCAAGGTCATGCCCTGCATTCTATGAGCAAGTTTTTCTTTCACATTCCGAAAGAATTTTACGGAGTCAAATTTTTTTTCTGTTTCAGTTTTCATCTTTCAGAAATTCCAAGGGGCTGCGGATGTCAATCATCTGGTAGCCAAGTCGCAAATTTACTGAGTTAAACAGTCTGATCTTATCAAAGTTCACAATATGCTTGAAATTCCAACTGATCAGGCAATCCAAACGATGGATCGTTGCCAAGGCAATATGCAATGCATCATTATAGCTGGATTCTCCAAGAATATTTTCAACCAGATAGGTGTCCGCCAGATTTCGGACTTCATCATTCAACTCGATATAATGGTAGCAGGTTTCGGGTATCCGGCTTTTTACTTCTCTCACATTTTCAGGTGCAAGAAATAATTCGGTTTCGTTGACCTCAGAAAAGTAAACGTCATATTCTTTATCGGCTATTCTTTCAAAAAGTTTTCGGGTGTCATTTTTAAACTCATCGTCATGGTAACCTCCAATTACCGATGTATCAATATAAATTCTTTGCCGCATCCTCTTTTCTTTTTCTCAAATGTAGCAAAATGAAAAACCCCCCGTCCGACCGGAGTCATCCGGGCGGACGTTCCGTTTCCGGTTGCGGGGTTTTTATTTTTTACTCTCTGCGCAGTGCCTCGCTTTTGCGGACACTGCGCAGAGAGTAAACGAAGGCGGGTGCCTAATTACGTTTCAAACTTCGAACGACATTGAATCCAAACACCAACAAAAAGAGACCAAACGCAATCATTAACTTATTGCTCACATCGTGCATATGTTCCAAGCGAAAGTAAACACCAAGAACCAAAAAAATCAGGCAACTCACAAGAGAAGCCCATTTACTATATATGTATTTCATGTTGAGAGTATTTTAATTTACGACAATAATATCTGACTGGCTATAGTAATCAACGTAAACATAAATCGCTGATAAGTCGGCTAAAATTTGTACCCCTCCTCCTGTCGGATTATATGGCATAAATAAACAGTGCCCTAATGCAGCGGCAGTACAAGATCCAAGGCTCAACCAGCCAAAAATACTGCAAGCAACTGTTGAAATCCAATCACTGAAAATTTCCTGAAAAGCACAGTTCATACAATCAGTAAAGTTGTCCGTACAGTACGCACAGGTACCTTCACATTCTCCCCAAATGGTTTCCCACTCTTCCTCATCACCTACAAAATCCAGATAGGTTACCATTCGGTTTAATGATGAAATATTGATGTCAATCCATTCTCCGTCTACCTTAACAACAAAGTACATCGCTAGGTAAATGTTGCTTTCAGCATCAGAAGTAACTACCATATGCCTATTCTCATCTGATTCTGACATTGAAAATTCCAAGAAGTACTTATCGACTCCATCTACTTCTTCTTTATAAATACTATCTGGACTATAACCGAAATCGCCACCGTTTAAAAAATTGCCGAAAGCCCAGCTTCCAAGAAAATCACCAATCTTGTCGCTTTCCGGAAAAACGTATGAACCCTCTCTGCTTGAGAGATCATTGGTTGGATGACTGCCATCGGACGTGATCGAATTACTTTCAATCGGAAGTACATTTTTGGAGGGGGAATTATTATTACCATCCGGTGAACTGATAACCGTTGCTTCTTTCTCTTTCTGACATGCAACGATGCAAATTAGAAAGAGTGCGAAAAAAAAAATGGTATTCTTCATTATTACAAATTTTAAAAGTTAAACCGAAATACGCTTTCGGCTTTGGCGCCTTACTCTGTTTGCAGGTCAAACAGGATTTTCAGGTGTTTCCTTTTAATGAATTCTCACAACCACGGGTTGACCTGACCTGAATTTTAACTGTCAGTCTTCCCGCAGCAATGAGATAACAAAGATTGGATTACAAATCACTTAACGCCTTACACATGAAAGGAAGAATCTTACATATATCCCAGATTTTCCAGGTTGTTATTGCGCTTTTGTTTCAGTTGTTTGAAAAAGGAAGGAGAAAGTCCTGTGATTTTTTTGAACTGGGTAGATAAATGTGCAGGACTGCTATAATGCAGTTTATAAGAAATCTGAGTAAGGCTTAATTCATCATACAACAACAATTCCTTTACTCTTTCAATTTTATGGCTGATGATGAATTGTTGAATGGTCATCCCTTTCACTTCCGAAAATATGTCAGCCAGATAGTTGTAATTATATCCTAATTTTTCGCTGATATAATCTGAATAATTCACTTCCGGTATTTCATCGGTATGATGAATCATTTCAACAATCACATTTTTTATTTTTTCGATGAGAATACTGCGCCTATCGTCAAGCATTTCCAATCCCCAATGTAATAAACTGATCTTCAATTTTTCGCGTTGTTCATTGGTTATGTCTTCAAGAATTTCAACCATTCCGAGATCGAGAACTACGTATTGCAATCCGAGTTTTTTCAGTTCTTCATGCACTATCATTTTGCATCGCAGGCTGACCATATATTTAATGTACAGCTTCATATTTTTTTTTCCCGTGGTTGGCGACCCCGCCAACCACTCTCATCTTCCCCCATCACCCAATCGCCACCACCTGCACACCGCTCAACGGACCGGCAAGCGCGGGGCGTTTTTCATTTTTTTAAAATTCATATCCCCCATCAGCTAATCACCCTGCTTATCAAATCCCCAACCGTTCCTTTTTGCCCGCGGGTGTTCACATAGCAGGAGCGGT